>ULWE01018514.1_pt1 | contig 13277 bp, 7 predicted proteins | sample 1960071 | NCBI WGS metagenome assembly ULWE01 (sample SAMEA4835804, study PRJEB28245) | human gut metagenome | biome: gut microbiome; material: fecal sample | place: Denmark | collected 2008 | reverse complement strand
GCGCTGCCATCAAAGCGATGGGAGCCGGCGATGCATTCCATCTGGTTCTTTCCGACCTGCGCCTGCCCGACCACGACGGACTGGTATTGCTCCAGCATATCAGAAAGACCGATGCCCACCTGCCTTTTATCGTAATGACTAGCTATGCAGAGGTTCAGAATGCCGTATGTGCCATGAAATCGGGTGCTACCGATTACGTGGCTAAACCCTTCCATCCCGAAATCCTCTTAGAGAAAATCCGTGAGGCTATCCAGTCGGCTGCTTCTGCGGTTTCAGCCCCTCAGCGTGCGGAATCTGCCGCCATGCAGGATGCGCCCCAAGAAGAGCAGCAGGGCGCTACGGAGGTGCCTAAATATATAAAAGGTGAAAGCGAGGCTTCCAAGCAGCTCTACGAGTTCGTTTCGCTCGTTGCCCCAACCCCGATGTCAGTGCTCATTCTCGGAGCCAGCGGCACCGGAAAGGAATATGTGGCGCGCAGCATCCACGAACAGAGTCTGCGCAAGGACAAGCCTTTCTATGCCATCGACTGCGGCGCCATTCCTAAGGAGGTGGCGGCATCTGAATTCTTCGGATATAAGAAGGGTGCCTTTACCGGAGCCGAACAGGATAAGAAGGGTGCCTTCGAGATAGCTAACGGCGGAACGGTTTTCCTCGATGAGATGGGAAACCTCAACTACGAAGTACAGGTGCAGCTCCTCAGAGCCTTGCAGGAGAGGAAAATCCGTCCGCTGGGCAGCACGCAGGAGATTGATGTGGATATACGACTCATCTGTGCCACCAACGAGAATCTGGCGCAGGCGGTAGCCGAAGGCAAGTTCAGAGAGGACCTCTATCACCGCATCAACGAGTTTACCATCTACATGCCTGCCCTCAAGGACAGAGGTGCCGATATCTTCCTCTTTGCCAACCTCTTTATCAAGCACGCCAACCAGGAACTGGGCAAGAATGTGCTCGGGATGGATGCCAAAGCCTCCGAAATCATTGCCTCATACGACTGGCCGGGCAACCTGCGCGAACTGAACAATGTGATGAAGCGCGCCACCCTGCTCACCCGTGGCAAGTATATCGGTGCCCAGGAACTGGAGAAGACGATGGCACAGACCTCCACAGCCCGACCAATCAATATGCAGCTGCACAGCGAACAGTCGGAACAGGAAAGCATCGCCGCTGCCCTGAGAGCCACCCACGGCAACAAGAGCAAGGCAGCCCAACTGCTTGCCATCGACCGCAAGACTCTCTACAACAAGATGAAGAAATACGGCATGGAGTAAACATGCCACACCCCGATTCCCCAATATATTCCACACTATATTGGGGAATTTTTCTACACCTTTTCCCCACTTTCCCCACACCCCGTTTCTGGCACGAAACGTCATCTCCTCTGATTATCAGACACTTAACAAATTCATCGATTTTTGGCACGCCTATTGTGATATTATTTAGCGAACTCGCAAATGAGTTTCAGCAAGAGAATTAATAAACAATAATATTCACAATTAAAAAACAAAAGAATTATGAAAAAGTTAGTATTTGCAGTTATCGCAGCAGTAGCAATGGTATCAGTTAGCAATGTATTTGCAGGTAACAGAATGGTAAGCGTTGCAGGTTCAGAACCAGTAGACACAGTAGCTCCAGCCGACACAACAGCAACACCTGTTGAGGCACCAGCAGCAACAGTGGATTCAACCGTAGCAAAGTAAATCCACCTTCAGAAAATAGTAATTACGCGTCGCTTTCAATGAAACAGGAGATAGATGACCAGATTTTGGCATTTATCTCCTGTTTTCGTTGGTTTATATCGCATTTTTGATTAACTTTGCACGCAAATAGCAAAAAGACTCAAGACATTAAAAGATAAGAAGATGCAGCAAACAAACGTTCCTTTCAAGGTAGCCCTGGGTTACATCATCGTCGCCATCGTACTGATTCTGGCGATAGGGCTGGTATATCGCAACACCACGTCCGTGCTCGCTATCAACCAGGCAACCCGCGACTATATCGAAAAGCGACAGGCAGCCGACAGCACCATGTCCAACCTGCTCAAGGAGGAACAGACCAATCTGCAGCAGCTTACCCGCGCCATGCAGGGCAAGTCATCCCACAACTATCTGCACGAGAAGATGAACAGCCTCAACAGTGGCGAAGATTCCGTTGTCGTGCATTCTAAGGCACCCAAGACTCATGTGGCAAAGAACACCACCGTAGAGGTGATGAAAACCCGCAAGGGCTTCTTCCGCCGCCTTGCCGATGCCTTCAAGAAGGAACATGCCGAAACGCTCAGCATCAGACGCGACAGCAACCAGGCTGTCACCGATACCCTCTCTACCCCGGTCAACTTAGCCGGAAACGTAGCCGATATCCTGGAACAGATTGACCGCAAGGAGAAGCAGTCTACGCACGATAACCATGATGCCATCAACCGCGAGGTGAGAGACCTGCAGATAACCAATGCCCGCCTCGCCCTGCGCTCCTCCCAGCAGCTCAACGATATCCACCAGCGCGAACGTCAGGCGATGCAGCAGGCTATCAACCAGGCGATGCAGGCGCGCCAGAATCTGCTCTGGCAGATAGGTCTGCTTGCCATCGTAGCCATCACAGCCGCCGTCATCCTCGTCTATTACATCTACCGCGATACGCAGAAGGAACGCATCTACCGCGAGAATCTCGAAGAGGCTAACGAGGAAATCAGGCGCATCATGAACCAGCGCGAACGCCTGCTCCTCACCATCACCCACGACATCAAGGCTCCGGCTGCCAGCATCTCGGGCTTCATCGACCTGATGAAGGATTATGTCGACAACCCGCAGGGCATCTCCTGTCTCAACAGCATCAAGGGTTCTGCCACCCATCTCTCCCGGCTCGTTGCCGCCCTGCTCGATTATCACCAGTTGGAAAACGGACTGATGAAGCTGAACCCTGTAGATTTCTCGCCTGCCGACATGTTCCGCCAGTGTGCCGGAGAGATGCAGATTCTGAGCCAGGAGAAGGGATTGGAACTGCATCTGGAGCTCGATGGCATCAGCAGTCCTCAGACCTACTACCGTGCCGATGCCTTCCGTATCCGTCAGATACTCAACAACCTAGTTAGCAATGCCATCAAGTATACCGATAAGGGCAGCGTCACCATCCAGGCAGCCATCAGTCCCCAGCACCTCCTCACCTTCTCGGTAAGGGATACCGGCAAGGGCATGACCACCGAAGAGCGCCAGAAGGTATTCCAGGCGTTCACCCGTCTGAAGAGTGCTCAGGGCATCGAGGGCACCGGTCTCGGACTGAACATCACCCAGGAACTGGTTAATCTGCTCCAGGGCACCCTGCATCTGGAATCCGTCAAGGACAAGGGCAGCACCTTCACCGTCACCATTCCGCTTGCCTTAGGTACCGCTCCTGCAGCAGAAGAGGCAGAAGAGCAGAAGCCCCTCGCCCCAGCCAAGCCCCATTTCGAAAATCACAAGATACTGCTGCTCGATGACGACCCGTTGCAGCTCCGTCTGCTTCAGGAGATGCTGAAGAAGCTGGTAGGCGACAGTTGGCAAGTCTTTGCCTGTCTGCATGTAGCCGAGGCGCTCACCGTGCTCCACAACGAGCATCCTGCGCTGATGATGATGGATATCGAAATGCCCGAGATGAACGGCATCAGGATGATTCAGCACATCAACCACAGTCACATGAAGGTAGTAGCGATGACTGCCCACGATGCCAGCATCATCAGAGAGTTAAAAGAAGCCGGTTTCGACGATTGCCTCTTCAAGCCGTTCAGCACAGAGAAGCTGAAAGAAATCCTCGGTTTGGAGGATGCAGCATCAGAAACAGAGGATATGGCAGAGGAAACAAGGGATACTGCAGAGGAAGCAGAGGATATTACAGAGGAAAACAATAAGAATTCCCGCTTTGCACCCCTTCTGACCTTTGCAGAAGGCGATCCGGAGGCAGAAGCCGAGATACTCAGCACCGTCAAGCAAGAGTTGTCATCCCATCTCCAGAACCTCCAGCAGGCAACAGAAGGCGAGTTATCAATAGAAGCCATCGGCAAGACAGCCCACAAGCTCCTCCCTATCGCCACGATGATAGAGATGGAGACCCGCCAGCACATCGCCGCCCTCGCTCCCGAGCATATCAGCGATCTGTCAGAATCTCAGATAAGAGCCTACACCCAGGCCATCATCACCGACCTGAAGGGGCTTTTAAAGGTAAAAAGGTAAAAAAGGCCTACCCCCCGTTCGTCCCCGTCCCCAGCGATTCCATCGCTGGTCCCCGTAAAGTTAAAAGCCCCTGATGCAAGAACACACCAGGGGCTATTTTTCAAGACTTAAGGGGACCAGCGATGGAATCGCTGGGAACGGGGCCGCTTTTTTAGTTGATAGTTTATAGAGGGCTAACGCCGTCGAGCGAGGCTGCCCTATCAACTATTAACTATAAATTATTAACTAAACGAAAGGGGTTAAGGCTCTTTTTACCTTTTTACTTTTTTACAGCCCCTCTTATCACGAACCAGGCATGAACTGCAAGGGTGGGAAGAAGGCCGTAATGGGTGCGCATCACCTGGAAACGCTCCTTCAGGGAGGCTTGATGGTACTGCGTGGTCATGCCACCATCCAGAAAATGGGTGACAACGGCATGGACGTTGCGCAACGGGAGCTTGCGGCGAGATGACTCTCGCATGATGCGGATGCACCAGTCTACATCTGCCGAATAACGGTAGTGCAGATTGTAATGAATCTCACGGGCTATGTCTGTGCGGGCATAGAATGACTGGTGACACACCAGCATGCCCCAGATGAACGAACGCCACGTGAGTTTCTTGGGCGGAGCTAGACGGCGGTGACGCAGGAAATGGCCCATCTCGTTTACAATATCGGTATCGCCGTAAAGTACGCCGGGCAGTACTTCTCCTTCGCCTACGCAGCCTTCTACGTACTCCAGCGTATCGGCTGTAGGAAAGGTGTCGCCGGCATTCATGAACACCAGGTAATCGCCCGTAGCACGGTCGATGCTCTTGTTCATGGCATCATAAAGTCCCTTGTCGGGCTCTGATATCACCACGATTTCGTGCGAACTCTCGCCAACTGCATTGCGATGCTGATATGCCTTCACCAGCTGGAGGGTACGGTCGCGGGAACCGCCATCCATGATGAGGTGCTCAATGTTGCAGTAGGTCTGGCGCTGCACGCTGTCGAGGGTACGCTGCAACTCCTTCTCGGCATTGTACGTACAGGTTACGACGGTGAACTTAATCATAACTTATAGTTTTTGTAGGCCATCGCCTCGTTATAAACTTCAATATATTTCAATGCTACTGCATGCTGCGAATAGTTCTGTGCTACCTTCTGCAGACATGCCTGCTTCAGAGCCGCCCTATCGGCCTCTTCGAGTACCCAGTGGATGCCACTCGCCAGGTCTTCGGTATCGCGGTAGTTGGCCACGTAGCCGTTCTGCTGATGGTCTATCATCTCCGGTATTCCTCCTACCCTGAAACCGATGCTCGGCACGCCGCACGCCATCGACTCCATGATGGTGTTAGGGAGGTTATCTTCGAGCGATGGCAGCACGAAGGCATCTGCCGAATTGTAGATTGCCACAATCTGCTTCTCATCGCTGACATAGCCGAGCGAATAGGACGGCAGGGTGAGGTTCACTTCCTCGGAATGGCCGCCCAGGATGGCGATGGCGGTATTCTCCTTCATCTCGGGATAGCGCGCTACCAGCCGGTCGATGGCTTCGATGAAATAACGCATGCCCTTGCGCTCGTCGGTTACGCGCTGGGATACAAAGAGGATGATATGCTTGTCGGCTGGCAGACCGGCACGCAGACGCGCCTCTGCCTGATCCTGAGGACAGAACACGTGGGTATCTATCGGATTCGGGATGTTGGTGATGCGCTGGCCTACAAAGAGACCGCTACCCTTTGCCTGTTTTTCGAGCCAACGGCTACAGGTGACGAAGGAGATGGCGCCGCGATGGTAGAGTTCCTTCTTGCGGCGGAATATCTTGGCAGAGAGGTCGTTCTTGCTGCCTTTATTGGGGAGAAGCGGACAGTTGCCGCAGGCGGAGGCATAGCGGTTGCAGCCGCGCGCATAATGGCAGATGCCGGTAGCTGGCCAGAGATCGTGCATGGTCCATACCACCGGTTTGCCGCTGCGGATAATCTTGCGGATGTTCTTGAGTGAGAGCATGCCCTGGTTGATCCAGGAGAGATGGATGACATCTGCCTCCTGAAACTCGCGGAGCTTGGTGATATCGGTGCCCGATGTTGCCATGTCTACCTCCCAGAGGCGCTGACGGGAGAAATGGAGATGCCAGAATACGCACCAGCGCTCCCACAGGAAGTTCCACTGCAACCTGAGCGAACGGGGCAGACTGACCACGGTGATGTCTTCTGTCTCCTTGTCGCGTACCAACATCTTTGCCTTAACGCCATTGTTGTTAAGGGCATCCATCAGGCGGTTGGCTGCTACTGCCGCTCCGCCTGTCTTTTCACTTGTATTTACTATGAGTACTCTCATCTGCGTATATTTTTGATACTGCAAAAGCTGCGTATATTGATTGATACTGCAAAGATAGTACAAATCGGAGACAAAACAAAATAAAAAGGCATGTTTTTTTTCGAGGAAGTCGGAAAAGGAGGGGTATGGGGATAAAAAAACATACCACAACTCTCAACGAGCTGTGGCATGCAATATGTTTAACTTAAAAAATCTAATCAAAATAGTCTCACGACTTTCTCAATTATCGGTTAAACAATCTACCTTAAAACCTAATAACTAAAAACCTAAATCTATTACTACTAACCTAAACAATCTATTAACCTTTTGACGCTGCAAAATTACTACTATTTCGGCTATCCACCAAATATTTAGCCAAGAAAGTGTGACGTTTTTACATTTTTTTGATATATATCAAGCAAAAATGAACAAAAGAAACGGAAATTAACAACTTTCTGACACTTTTTCTACATTTTGCAGAATATAAAGCTTTTGCCCTTACAGGGCGCCTTGCTGATTGCTATTATACCCAGGGCGATGCCCTGAGCTAGGAGCTTCTGCCCTTTCAGGGCGTGCTGATTGCGTTCTGCTCTTTAAAGGCGCCTTGATTGCGTTCTGCCCTTTAAGGGCGTGCTGATTGCGTTCTATCCTTTCTGGATAAGAACGGTGGCATAGGCGGAGATGCCCTCCATTCTGCCTGTGAATCCGAGTTTCTCGGTGGTTGTTGCCTTGATGGATATCTGGTCTTCGTCTACCCCCATCACCTCTGCCAGACAGGCTTTCATGGCTGGCACATGCGGATTGAGTTTAGGGCGTTCGGCACAGACTGTGGCATCGATATTGCCCAGTGTATAGCCCTTGGTAGCTATCAGTTCCATCGTTTTGCGGAGCAGTATCTTAGAATCCACATTCAGTGTCTCTGCTGCCGTATCCGGGAAATGATATCCGATATCACGCATGTTGGCGGCGCCCAGCAGGGCATCGCAAATGGCATGTATCAGCACATCGGCATCGCTGTGGCCCAGCAATCCCAGTTCATAATCTATCTTGATTCCTCCCAGCCACAAGTCGCGGTCAACCACCAGCTTGTGGACATCATATCCAAATCCTACACGTATATTCATATCTATATATAATAACTAATCAATAATCACTAAAAAACTATCTCTTAAAGAGGTCCTTCAGTCCATCCATATCAAACGACAGGGTGAAGCGGAGGGTCTGGTCGAGCGGGTTGCTCTTGGCGGTAGCCACCACATAGGCAGCATCGAGCGAGAAGACATTCATCTTGAAACCGGCACCCACGGTGAAGTACTTGCGGTTACCCTTACTCTGACTCTCATGATGATAACCGGCACGGAGCGCAAACTTATCATTGTATACATACTCGGCACCCAATCCGTAGTTGATTTCCTCCAGCTCTTCCTTGAAACCGCCAGGGGCATCGCTGAAACTCTTGAAGATACCGCTGATGCCCGAAATATCATCATACTCACGATGCACACGGTCTTCATATTCTGAATTGTCCTCACCCTCTTCCTGCTTCGGAACGGTAGGCACCAGATACTTGTTGGCATCGGCTGCCAGGGTGATGCGGTTGTACTCGTCGATAGGAATCATCAGCGAAGCACCCAGACGCATGTTGGCTGGCAGGAACTCGCCATACTCCTTGCCACTGAAAGTAATCTTACTACCGATGTTAGAAATATTCAAGCCCAAACCCAACTGGCATTCGCGCTGGCCGATGACTACATAGTTCTGGTAATAGGCAGCGATATCGGCTGCGAAAGCGGAGGCTGGCGAATTATCTTCGGTATAATCGAAGCGCATATCGGAATAGATCCAGCGGATGGCGGCAGCAAGAGAGAACTTCTCGCTGAGCATCAGAGAATAAGCCACATCGACCGACATCTCGTAAGGATTGATGGTCATACCCGTGCCACTCTCGGCACCCTCTTCGCTGGTAAACACTTCACCCATATTGAAATAGCGGAGCGATGCAGATACGGCGCTGTAATCACCAATGCGGTAATAGCCAGAGAGATAGGCAAGATTCATATCATTGACCAGCGAGCGCAGCCAAGGAGTGAAGCTGAGCGACACACCGGCACGCGAAATGGTGAAAGGATATTTTGCCGGATTCCAGTACTGAGAGTTGACATCAGGGTCGGTAGCCGCACCGATATCTCCCAAGCCGCCACCACGGGCATCAGGAGCTATGGTTTGCGAAATGACTGCATAGTTCACAGGATTGAAGAGATCTTTCTTATCCTGCGCCTTCACTTCTGATGCCATCAGAGCGAGACATCCCAAGATGAATATCTTATAGATTTTTTTCATTCCCATTGTAAATATATTTTTATTTGATAATAATGAGTTTCTTGACTTTTGAGGTATAGCTGCTGCCATCGCTCGCCACCTTAACGCGATAGAGATATACGCCGGTGCCCAGAGGGGTGCCGCTATCGGAGGTGAGGTCCCAGCTTACGGTATAGCTGCCCGAGGTAGGTACACCGCTTTCGGAATGGCGCCAGTGCTGTCTGCCCGATGAATCGAACACTTCTACCACCACGTCCATATCGCTCTCTGTGCGGTCGTGGCTGATGATGAAGGTGGTGGAGGTCTTAGCCGGATTGGCGGTTACGCCCACATCGAAGAGCGCCGGACTCAGTGCCTTCACCACATTGAAGCGGAGCTTCACCGTAGAACTGTTGTTCTGGATATCCCAGGCACGGAAGGTGAGTTCGTGCTTGCCCGGTTCCAGTTGCGGTATGCTGTAATAGGTAGAACCGCTGGTATAGGTTCCGAAATCGTAGATGAAATTGCTGTTCAGCACGTAGGCCTTCGACATATCGCCATCTATCACCAACTGCAGGTCGTGACCGATACCGCTTCCGGCAGCATTGATTCCGTCCTTATCGGTTATCTTTGCCACAAAGAACGGGGTGGTGTTGACATTGCCGCCATCTACGAAGGAAGGCGAATTGAGATAGCAGTAGATGGAAGGACCGATGGAATCGTTCTTCTGCTCCTCGCTCTCGCCTACCGTAAACTGCTCGCTGGAGCCGTGGGCGGAGAGGGTCTTGGCGGTATTCACCGCATAGAGGTTGACCAGACCGCTTTGGTTGGAATAATTGATATCCAGCGGAACGGCAAAGGAGAAGGTAAACTTGCCGCCTCTTACGCTATCGGTGCCCTGATACAGGGTCTTGGTTCTGTCTTTGTATTCGAAAGCCTTCTCAGCGCCATCCTTGCCGGTATCGTTCAGGCGACAGGTAACCGTTTCCTTGGAATCTCTTACGGTAGCGGTGATGACGCCCCGGAAGTCGTCTGCTCCCTCGATATGACCTGCCATGCGAGCGATAGAGCCTGCCTTCAGCATCGGCAGGGTTGCGGCTCCGGCAACAGGAATGCCATTGATGGAATCTACCACAATCTGATGCATAGGCAGATTGAGTGCAAGAGCAGGGTCGCCCAGAAGGGAATAATGGAGATGGTTCACCGTGACATCGGAGCCGGAAGTTGGTCCGTTGCCGCTCACCAGGTCGTTCTGCGCCAGTCGGTGCGCCTCGCCTATCGTAATAGGCTTACCGTCTACCAGACTGAGCACTCTGTGGATGAAGGCACGGTTGATATGTCTGTTATACTGGGCGTAAACGGTACGGGTGGTGCCATAGAAAGCTACTGCGCCGCCTTTATCGTTGAGCAGCGCATATTCGCCGATGTTGGCTTCGAGCCCGTCGAACGGCATGATATCGCAGGAGGCGGTTACCCAGAGCGGCAGGTTGGTATTGCGGAAATCGGTAAAATCGGTGAGTTTCAGAACTGATTCGTGCGACATCTGTGTAGGATCGCCATGTCCAGCATAATCCATGATGAGGGCTCCCGCAGCCTGCTGCTGTTTGATAATCCGCGTTGCTTCGGGATAGGTATTGCCCGAAGAGGAGGTTTCGCGGGTATAGGCATCCCACATCACTTTCTTGACGAGATAGGCGGGATAGGTGGTGAGCACATCATTTGCCACATCATCGGCATCCTGCATGTGGAGGTTTCCGTTTCCGTCATCGCCCATAAACATCAGGGTGTTCTGCCAGGCACCTACATTGGCATTCTGAGCATAACTGATGGTCTTGTCTACCAGCACCTGGGCTTCGTCTGCATAAGTTACCGGGAAGCGGCCTACGGCTACATCCTGCAGCTCACGGTTAGGATACAGTCCGGCTCCCTCGCCGAGCATGCCAAACCAGCTGTCGCTGACGAAGCAGGAAACGGCACTGAAGGAGTTTTCACTCTCAAAGCACAGCAGATAATCGTCTGGATTCAGGGTTCTGCAACCGGAGGTAAGCATGCGGTTATCCCATACGCAGTCACCGAAGAGCAGGAGATATTTCGGCATATCTGCCTCGCTCTGCGCCTTATCAGAAAGCATGCGCAGGTAGCGGCGGTAGGCGTTGGCATCGGGGGTACCGCTAGAAAATTCGTTATAGAGTTCATCGGCAGGCACGATGGTAACGCGCAGTCCGTCGTGCTGTTCATGAAATTTTTTCAGCCGCTGTGCCTGTTTCAGCAGTTTCTGTGAGGTCGGGATGATGATGACCATATCGGCTGCTCCATCGGCATGATGATTCTGGTTGGTGATGCCGTAGACATACTGGGCAGCCGGAATCTTTCCACCGGCGGCAAGGTTGGCTGCGGTAAAGGCACAGCTTCGAGGCTTTTCCCACGTTACGGAGATATAATCGAGGCGGATGGAAGCACCTGACAAGACCTTGATGGAGATGGTATCCTTATCCTGGAAATCGGAATCGGGATAGGTGACAACCCGCTCTGTAGCCTTGAGGTAAGCTGTTTCCTCCGTAGGATTGTCATTCTTGAGAGAAAGGGTGATTTCGCCCAAAGCCTTGCCATTCTTCAGTATCTGAGCCTTGCTGTTTGTGGCGGTAGTCAGGGCTACGGAGAGTTTGCCTATCGCAGAACCGGTGGTATTCGTAATCACCACTTTCTTTTCATCGCCCACCTTCAGTTCTTCGGCATCGAAGAGGTTTCTGCCGCCATGATAGTAGCTGTAACCATCTGACTCATAGAGGGAATGATAATCGTAAGGCTGCGGATAATGGGAAGAGACGAAGGTGGCTGAATCCTGCACCAGTGGCTCTCCATCGGTCTGGGTAATAAAATAGTAGCCGTAATCGGAATAAGGATTACGGATGCGCTGGAGGGCGGTTTCTGACTTCCAGGATACCGGTCCCTCGGCATAGAAATAATGCTTGCCGCCAACGATGCACTGGGGAACTTCCTGCAAATCGTCGGTAGCCTGCAGTTCGCTCGCCAGAAGGGCTTCGTTCTGCAGATTGCCGCCATAGCCGTAAATCTTCACCTTGCTGATATCGGAGAAACCTGCCTGGCGTACTACCTGTTCGGTAAGCTGATGGAAACCGGTTTCGCTGACTCTGATCTTCGCCCATCTGCCTGAGGCTAGGACGGAATGGGAGGCATAAAGGGAGGTAGCTGAGCGCAAAGCATCAGAAGAAGTGAAGGCTGATACTTTACCCTTAGCCAACAGAGAACCTCGACTGGAACGCTCGGAGCGCTTCAGAGGACGGGCATCTACCTGGAGCATGAAGCTGACCAGCAGCTGATGGCGGTTATTGCGGAATACGACAGGACAGAAATCTATCTGGAGTACGCCCTGCTTACGGCATTCGGTAACCCGCTGCTGTGGAAATACCTGCTCAGGAGGAACTGCACCCGACAGGCGGTTGTAATTGGCGATGTCGGAGGCAGTCATATCGATATACTCGCCATATTTCAGGCTGACGGTATATACAGAATCACGATATGCACCGGTCAAAGGAATGGAATACACGAAATGGGGCAACACGGAGTCTACTCTGACTTCAGAAGAGGTCAGATTGAAGAATCGCTGTGCCTGAGCAGGAACCACCAGCATGAGCAGGCATGCCAGCAGCATGTATTTCCAAACCTTTGTTGTGTTCATATCGATATATTACTTGCAATATTGTTTATTTACAGTGAAAATCGAGCACCTTCCTGTCTTCGAGATAGCCTACGAGATGGTCGTCGATGTTGACAGGACCGCAGCCTGTAGGACATCCGGTATAGAGCAGGTCGCCCGTCTTGAGCGTGAAGTACTGGCTGATATAGGAGATGATTTCATCTACCTTGTAGAGCATATCACTCGTGCAGCCTTCCTGTACGGTCTTGTCATTGAGGTCGAGGCGGAAGTGCAGTGCCTGGATATCACGGAACTTCTGGATGTCGACCCATTCGCCGATAACCGCAGAACCGTCGAATCCCTTGGCGAGTTCCCAAGGCTGGCCAGCCTCGCGCAGCTTCTTCTGCATCTCGCGTGCCGTAAAGTCGATACCTACGGTTACTGCATCGTAATAGCGGTGGGCAAAACGCTGCGGAATGGTCTTTCCCAACTTGGATATTCTGACCACAACTTCGGTTTCATACTCTATTCTTCCCAGATGATCAGGGATGAAGAAAGGCTTGCCGTTATTGAGCAAAGCAGAATCTGCCTTGGTAAAGATGACAGGACGCTCTGGTTTAGATAACGTACCATGCAGCGATTTATTGTGTTCGGTATAGTTCATACCGATGGCAAATATCTTCATAACATCAAATTTTTATATAAAAAAGAAATGGGAGTTAGAAGCAAAGCGAGGCTTAACTTCATAACTCCCGGTATTCTAATTTAACTATAAGTCAAATTAACGCTTGCTTTTGAGTAATGATTACTCAGCAGCAAGAGTAAAGCGCTGGTAAGCA
>ULWE01002561.1_pt1 | contig 13411 bp, 9 predicted proteins | sample 1960071 | NCBI WGS metagenome assembly ULWE01 (sample SAMEA4835804, study PRJEB28245) | human gut metagenome | biome: gut microbiome; material: fecal sample | place: Denmark | collected 2008 | reverse complement strand
TAAACTGGCTGATAGGATATTCCATCGGCTTGAGGTCGCCCACATTGAGAATCCAGAGACGGTCGATGCCATTCTCGTAAGCAAGCGTCAACTGCTCCCAAGGATTCTGCACAGGAGTTACGTTGAGCATCTTTGAGTTTCTTGGAGCACCTACGTAATCTACGTGATAGTATAAGCCCCAACCGCCTTTGTGCTTGCGTTCCTTGGCATTCGGCACACGGCGCACGTTACCCCAGTTGTCATCGCAGAGCAGGAGGGTTACGTCATCAGGCACCTTCATGCCCTTGTCGTAGTAATCCAATACCTCTTTATATAGTGCCCAAACCTGTGGGGTTTCGCTAGCCTTTCTGCCGGTTACGTCAGCGATAATCTTACGCTGGTCGTTGATGATGTTGGTCATCAGCTTCGTATCTGCCTCTTCGCTCATCGCTTCATCGCCGTCGCCGCGCATTCCGATGGTTACAATCTGTTCAGTTCCCTTCATTCGCTCAATGCCTTCACGGAAGAACTTCTGCAGGTTTGTCTTGTTTTTCTGATAGTTCCATGGTCCCCATCCCTTTCGGTTGCGGGCGTATTCCTGGTGATTGCGGGCCATCGGCTCATGATGGGAAGTACTCATCACTACACCCATTTCATCTGCCGTCTTCTCGTTCTCCGCATCGTCGGCATAAAAAGCCCAGCCCCACATGGCTGGCCACATCATGTTACCCCTCAGTCGCAATACCAGTTCGAAGACGCGCTGATAGAAACGGTGGTCGCCATATCTGGTGCCGTAGGTGTTCTTTACCCATGACGTTAGGCAAGGTGCCTCATCGTTGAGGAAGATACCGCGATAACGTATGGCTGGTTCGCCATCTGTATAGATACCCTTGTTTACGAAAATAGAATCGTGGTGCTCTACAGGTACGTCTGCCCAGTCATACCAAGGCGATACGCCCATCTGCTGCGAGAGTTCGTAGATGCCGTAGATGGTGCCTCGGCGGTCGCTGCCAGCAATGACGAGCTGACCATCTATGAGCGTGATGATAAACTTTTCACGTTTGCCCTTCAGTAGGTTTCCGTTGATGCGCTTCTGTTTCACCAGTTGGTCGATGACTGCAGAATGGCCGATGGTGCCTACGAGGATAGCTGGTCGGGCTGTGTCGGCTTTTTTCAGAAAACCGGCATCCGAAGTGAGGGTGGCTGTGGCTCCACTCACACTTTTGATATCTTTCAGTAGGGCATGAGCAGCATAGTTCACTCCTTTGCAGTCGTTGGTGTCCATGTAGATTTCTACCCGGTTATTGGCATTCAGCAGCAAGTCTCCTTGCTTGAAATTCACAAATCTGTCGGCTGCGCTCATGCTGATAGTTGAGAGCAGGGCAGCGCCAGCCAGGAATGTTTGCTTGATGTTGTTTAGTTTCATGTTTATTTATTTTGTTGTTATTTTCCGATTGTCAGCAATGTGTTTTTGCCGGTTGCAAAGGTAGCCAAAACTATCCGGATATACTTTATTTTATGTAATCTTTAGTTTTTAATATGTTTCATTTTTACTTTTCTGTCCGTTTCTCTTTGTGTTTTCAAAGAAAAATAGTAATTTTGCATAGTAAAAACAGAAAAAAAGAATATATATAATGATAGACAGACCGACGATAGCAAAAATTATGGATGCTACCAAGATAGAAGAGGTGGTATCTGAATTTGTTACGCTCAAGAAGCGTGGCATCAATTATGTCGGCTTGTGTCCTTTTCATAACGATTCCAATCCATCTTTCTCTGTATCTCCAACAAGAGGTATCTGTCATTGCTTTACCTGCGGAAAGGGAGGCAATGCAATCAACTTTCTGATGGAACTGGAACAGATGACCTATCCCGATGCCCTTCGCTGGCTCGCCAAGAAATATAAAATAGAGATTCAGGAACGGGAACTGACCAACGAAGAAAAACAGCGCGAGAGCGAAAGAGAATCCATGTTTATCGTCAACGATTGGGCGGCGAAATATTTTCAGGATATTCTCCTGCATGATGTGGATGGTATCGCTATCGGTATGGCTTATTTCCGAGGAAGAGGTTTCAGGGATGATATCATCAGAAAATTCCAGTTGGGTTTTGCGCTCCCTAAGCGTACTGCTCTTGCTGAGGCGGCTAAGGCGGCTGGCTATAATCCGAAATATCTGGTTGATACGGGACTCTGCTTCAAGGTGGATAAGGACGAAGCCGGCAATAAGTCGGGTGAGGATAAGATCCTTGACCGTTTCTCGGGCAGAGCCATCTTCCCTTGGTTCAGCGTGAGCGGCAAGGTGGTAGCTTTTGGCGGACGAGTGCTCGACAGCAGAACCAAGGGTATCAGCCAGAAATATGTCAACTCGCCTGATAGCGTTATCTATCATAAGGAGCGCGAACTCTATGGACTCTATCAGGCCAAGAAGGCGATAGCCAAGGAGGATTGTGTCTTTATGGTGGAAGGATACACCGATGTTATCTCGATGCATCAGTGTGGCATCGAAAATGTAGTGGCCAACTCGGGTACGGCGCTGAGCGTGCATCAGATCAGATTGCTGCACCGCTTTACCAGTAACATCGTTCTTCTCTATGATGGCGATAATGCGGGTATTCATGCTGCGCTGCGAGGTACCGATATGCTGCTCGAAGAAGAGATGAACGTAAAGGTACTCTTTCTCCCTGATGGTAATGACCCTGACAGTTTCGCCCGCAGTCATTCGGCAGAGGAATTCAGAAGATATATTCAGGAGAATCAGACCGACTTCATACAGTTTAAGACCGATATTCTGCTGCGCGGTGTGACAGACCCTGTAAAGAGAAGCCAGGCTATCAATTCGATTGTAGAGAGCATCTCGAAAATCAAGAATCAGATAACGCGCGCTTCTTATATCACCGACTGTTCTCACCGTTTGGGCGTGAACGAGGCAATTATCGTAAATGCCTTGAATAATTTTGTGCGCAACGGTATGAGTGAGCAGGTAAAGGCAGAACGACGTGCAGCGGGATTGAAAGATTCGCCTGTAGCGGCAGCGCAGCAGGCCCAATCGGTGATGAGAGCGGTTACCCCACTGGATAAACTTCTGGAAGTAGAAGGACTTCTGGTACAGTTGATTATTCATCATGGCGACCAGCTCATCACGGTACAGGATGTAGACGGAAATGATGTGGAGGTAGCTGTGGCCCAGTATATCAGTCTTGATTTGGGTGGAGATGGCTTTAAGTTTCATAATGATTTATATAATCAGATTATGCAGGAGGCTGTGGAGCATCTCGAAAAAGAAGATGATTTTGTCGCCGAAACTTATTTTGCCAATCATCCGAATCCGGAAATCAGCAGGTTGGCAGGTTTGCCTACAGGTGACCAGGAGGTATCTACGGCCAGTCTGCAGATGAAGATGAGTGCCGACAAACTCCGTCAGTTCGTCTTTAAAGACATCTTGAGTTTCCGCACTCATTATATTGCTCAGCGTATTATTGAGGTACAGCAGGAGTTTGCCAAGAATCCGACCAATCGTGAACTGCTGCAGGAGTTTATGAAACTCAAGCAGATGAACACGCTTCTGGCGAGTCAGGCAAACAATATCTTCAATTAACCGGAACTCCTGTCCTGTGGGGAGGAACTCTGTAAAGAAGTATTAGAGATTTAAAAGGAGAAATGCTATATGATTTATTTTCACTGGATATATCTGTTGCTTTATGTCGTGATAACCGTTCCGGCTATCATTACCGTCTTGATGGACAATCGTCAGCCCGCCAAGACGATGGCATGGATATTGGTCTTCTTCTTCATCCCCTTTGTGGGTATCATCTTCTATTTCTTCTTCGGACAGAATACCCGCAAGGAACGGCTTATCAGCGACCGCAGCATGGACCAGCTCACCAAGCGCTCCATGCTCGAGTTCGTAGAGCAGGAGAATCTTCACCTGCCAGACAGCAATAAACCGCTGATGAATCTCTTTGCCAACCAGAGTTGGGCGCTGCCTTTTAAAGATAATCAGGTGGATATTTATACCGATGGCTACGATTTCTTCCTTACCTTATTATATAATATAGGACAGGCAAAGCATCATATTCATCTCGATACCTATATCTTCGAAGCCGATGCCTTGGGATATCTGATAGCCGATGCCTTGATTGATAAGGCGGAGCAGGGAGTAGAGGTGCGACTGATTTATGATGATGTAGGCTGCTGGAAGGTGAAGGAAGAATTCTTTGAACGTATGCGTGATGCAGGCATTGATGTACATTCGTTCATGCCAGTCCGCTTTCCGGCTTTTACGAGTAAGGTAAACTATCGTAACCACCGCAAACTCTGTGTCATAGATGGTAAAGTGGGCTTTATCGGCGGCATGAATATAGCTCTGCGCTATGTGAAGGGTGATAAGAAACAGGCTTGGCGCGATACGCATCTCCGTATTGAGGGCGGTGGCGTTTACGCCATTCAGAGAGCCTTTCTGGTAGACTGGTATTTCGTAGACCGTACATTAGTTACCAGTCGCCAGTATTATCCACCGGTCAGTGTGCATATCCACAACAATTGTCTCGTACAGATAGTTACGAGCAGTCCTATCAGTCCTTGGCCTGATATCATGCAGGGCTATGTCCGCATCCTGCTTCAGGCCCGGAAGTATGTGTATATGGAAACGCCTTATTTCCTGCCAACCGAACCTGTATTGTTTGCCATGAGAACAGCAGCTTTGGCGGGTGTGGATATCCGTCTGATGTTGCCCCGTCATGCTGATGCCAAACTGGTAGAGTGGGCATCACGTTCGTATGTGATGGAGGCGATAGAGGCTGGCGTAAAGATTTATCTCTATACGGCAGGCTTTAATCATAGTAAATTGCTGGTGAGTGATGATAATCTCTGTACGATAGGCAGTACGAATATTGACTTCCGAAGTTTTGAGAATAATTTCGAAGCGAATGCGTTCTTCTTTGATGAGGGGATGGCGCAGCGCGTGAAGGCTGTCTATCTGCGGGATGAGGCGAAGAGCATCCTGGTAGATGATGTATCTTATTTCGTAAAACGTCCGTTCCTGCAGCGTCTTTTCGAGAGTACGGTAAGATTGCTCTCGCCGCTGCTGTGACGAATAAATCCCCGTTTGCATCTTGTCTGGTGCAAACGGGGATTTTTTCTATCTGAATATTGAGAAGTTTACGCTTCCGTAACTTCTGTGTTCCAGGAATCGTGGATGCTCGGAGAAATCATAGTCTTTGCCATGCTCAAAGACGAAGACGCCTCCTTCGTTGAGATAGTCGCCATTCAGAACGAGGTCTGGAATCTGCGGCAACTCCTTCAGGGCGTATGGAGGATCGGCAAAGATAAAGTCAAACTTCTGCTTGCAGGTCTTCAGAAAACGGAATACATCACCACGAATCAGAATATCTTTGTCTTCGCCCAACTTCTGAAAACATTGGCGTATGAAGTTGGCATGATCGCGGTCGGCCTCTACGCTGATTACCCGGCTGCAGCCTCGTGATACCAGTTCGAGCGAAATGCTGCCCGTGCCGGCAAAAAGGTCGAGGGCAGAGGTATCTTCGAAATCAATATATCCCTGCAGAACATTAAAGATGTTCTCCTTTGCAAAATCTGTTGTCGGACGCGCCTTAAACGAACGTGGAATGTCGAAATGGCGTCCCTTATATTGTCCTGTTATGATTCTCATATTTACTTTGAACTTTGAATGTTGAACATTGAACTTTATGATAAGCTATTCTGTTGAATTCTTAACAATCAACTTTTAACTATCAACTCTTGTCTTACTTACTTAGGTACAGTGCCATCAAATCGAATGGCAGACCTTTAATCTCTGTGATGGGCGCACGGTTGAATTCGGCGGCAGGGTTCAGAATGAAGGTCTTCTTGATGTAGAGTTTCGTGTTGTAGAGGAACCAGTCCTTGTCCGGAACATTGCCTGATACATGCAACTCATCCTGCATCTGGTTGAATCCTAACTGCTTCCATACATAGAGAATGAAATAGAGGGCATCCTTGGCATGCTCGGCATTGAACGAGTTGAAGAATTTGAAACGGTTCTTCTCGAAACCGAAAACGTCCAGCTTCTTGTCGTGGAAATAAACATAGAGCTTGCGGTGAATGCCGGTGAAACTGCGATGATGCAGATAGTGCCACATCGGTTGCATGATAGGTGTGAAGCGAACATCCTTAAAGTTGTCTTCTACCACCATCTTCAAATCCTTGTTGATAGGGAATACCGCTACCGCATTCAGTTCCGGCTGCACTCTGTAGAGAATGGCATCGCTGTTATGGCTGTTGAAGGCATGCTGATAGAGCACATCGATATCCTCTTCATGAAATTCTTCGATAGGAACCAGCAGGATAGGCGAATCGAGATATACGCGTACCTTCTGGTATCCCCGCTGCAGGAGAGTACTCTCCTTGAAAGCCTGACGCAAGTTGGCTGCCATCGAAACACCACTCTTTACAGTATAAGGTTCATAGATGAGCTGATGCTCAGCTTCACGGTCAACTACCGAAAAACTGAGGGTGTTTCTGCTCACGCGGATGGTGAGTCGTGCTTGCTGAATGTTGTTACCTTTTATTTGCATATCTGTTACCAATTACCTGCGTTGTTATTATCTGTCGTTAAATCGCCTATCTTGAGTCCGGGATAGTTGCCGGCATAGTTGGCCTCCTCTATCTTCTGCTGGATGGAACCTTCATCGAGTCCGTCGAGGAAGGTTTCATAACCGGCCCCACATTCCATCACCGGAATCTGCTTACCGCTTTTTCCTACGATAACCGTGGCAGCGAGTGTAAACTTCTTACCGTCGGCATAGGGAATGTATTGGGCATCTTCCTGTAAGAACTTGCCTTTTACCAGTGTCGGAAAATCGCCTGTATATACGCCGTGTTTCGCCTTGTATTTCTCTTCAGCCTGACGTATCTGCATCAGTTTCTCCTTCACCTCTGCTTCTCTGCTAGCCATAGCTTTCTGGAAGCGGATGGGCTGGCTCACACTCAGAATACAGAGTAGCATCATGATGATGACGCATGCTCCCAAAATATAATTATTCTTTATTCTTTTTCTCATTTCAAAAAGTATTATTACTTTTGCACAGCAAATAGGTGCAGTAAATTTTCTGCAAAGATACTAAAAGTTTTCGAAATATGAACATTGAAGAGTTAAAATATCAGATATTACAGCAATTTGGCTTTCCGCCAACCCCAGAACAGGCTCAAGCGCTCGATGTTTTCGTGCAGTTTATGACGGATAGTAATCCTCATGCTGTGATGATTCTCCGGGGTAGTGCGGGTACCGGTAAGACATCGCTTTCGGGTGCTATCGTCCGTACGCTCCGTGCCGTTCGCCAGAAGGTGATGCTCCTTGCCCCTACAGGTAGGGCGGCTAAGGTGTTCTCTCTGAACAGCGGGATGCCTGCCTATACCATTCATCGCCGCATCTATCGCGAAAAGGCGTTTGCCGGAGTGGATGGACAGTTCAATCTCAATGATAATCTCTATACTGATACGCTTTTTATGGTAGATGAGGCTTCGATGATTGCCAATCTGGGATTGGGCGGAACCACCTTTGGCAGCGGTTGTCTGCTAGATGATCTGATTCATTTTGTGTATCAGGGACGTAACGACCGGCTTTTGCTGATTGGCGATAAGGCACAGTTGCCTCCTGTTGGTGAGGAAGAATCACCAGCCCTTTCTGCTGCGATGCTCCAGGGATATGGACTGTCGGTTTATGAGTGCGATTTGAACGAAGTAGTCCGTCAGAGTCAGCAGTCGGGTATTCTCTTTAATGCTACCCGTATCCGCCAGATGATTACCCACGATGACATTACCCAACTGCCTAAAATCCGTTTCTCTGGTTTCTCGGATATCAGGGAAATGCCGGGTGCAGAACTCATCGAGGCACTTGGCGACAGCTATCATCAGGTAGGACTGGACGATACCATTGTGGTGACTCGTAGCAACAAGCGCGCCAACATCTTCAACCAAGGCATCCGCAACATGGTGCTTGATAGGGAAGAGGAACTGGAGAGTGGCGACATGCTGATGATTGTGAAGAACAATTATTATTGGATGGAGGAAGAAAGAAAGAAGATAAAGGAAAGGCAATTAAGTGAAGAACGAAAAGTGAAGAGTGAAAAATTTAATACTTTAGCTAATCATACAGTTCAAAGTAACGAAGTTCCAAGTCAAGAGATTCCTGCTTTCCTGGCTAATGGCGATAGGGCGAAGGTGATGAAGGTGAGCCGTCGCATCGACCTCTACGGTTTTCATTTTGCCACCCTTCAGTTGAAATTCCCCGATTATGATAATTATGAACTGGAGGCTACGGTATTGCTGGATACCTTGACGAGTGAGGCTTCTGCTTTGACCCATGATCAGCAAGAGCAGCTTTTCCGTAAGATAGAGGAAGATTATCAGGATATACCACTGAAGGCAGACCGTATGAAGGCAATCCGGCAAGACCCATATTTCAATGCTCTGCAAGTGAAGTTTGCCTATGCTGTTACCTGTCATAAAGCGCAGGGTGGACAGTGGTCGCATGTCTATGTAGACCAGGGCTATATGACGGATGAAATGCTTACTCCCGATTATATCCACTGGCTCTATACTGCATTTACACGAGCCACAGAGATGCTCTATCTCGTGAACTGGCCAAAGACGCAGGTAGAAGGAGAGTAATATTACTCTTCTTCTTTTGTTCAGGATTTATATGAAAAGAAAAAGTCCGGCTCTCTCTCGAAAGTCGGACTCTTAAATTTTTGAGTTATTTTTTGGGAAAAGTGGGTAGTGATGGATTCGAACCACCGAAGGCATAGCCAGCAGATTTACAGTCTGCCCCATTTGGCCACTCTGGTAACTACCCAAAAGCTTTATATCTCAAAAGCGAGTGCAAAGGTAATGCTTTTATTTGATATTACCAAATTTTTTCGGCACTTTTTTCTCTTTTCCTTCAAAAAATGTTCATTTTCCCCTATAAAATAGGTTTTTCCCCTCTCTTCCCCCTTTTACTTTTTTACCCTTTTACCTTTACCACATGTCTTCTGCGGTGTTTTCTTGACAGCCTTCTGTGCTTGTAATGCTCATATTTCTTGATGACAACGAATACCGTGAGGGCAAGGACTACGGCCAGCAGGAAGATAACGATGCCGCCGCCCAGATTGTCGCCCTTCACCTTCGACCACATATCCAATACCTCGGGAGTATGATCGCCGGCATCATGAATCATGGCGCATCGGGCTACTATGCTGCTGTCTGGATACATGATAGGGTTGAGATGGGCATTCCTGCCTTCCTCGCCAAAGAAGTAGGCCAGATTTACAGGTTGGGGATAAGCCTCAGTATCGCTCATAGCTTCTAATACTTTCTTGCCTGCCACGCTGCTCACATATCCTGTAGTCTCCATATTAGCGAGTGCCACGTCTTCCTGACAGAGATAGTTGATGAAATAGGCGGCAGCCTTCGGATTGCGGGAATATTTAGGGATTACCCAACCGTCGAACCATACATTGCTTCCTTCTTTCGGTACCTCATATCCCAGTTCTACACCCACTTTCCCGGCTTCTTCAATAGCCCAGACGGCATCACCGCTCCAGGTCATGTTGAGATAGGCTTTGCCTTTGGTCATGGTCTCCTTGCCGAAGTCGGCTTCCCATCCTTCAATGTTTGGCTTCAGAGCTTTCAGCTCTTTCTCTACTGTGGCTACGGCAGCGGGTGAATAGTCGTTCATCAGCTGTGGTATGGTCACCTTGCCTGCTTCCAGGTCTTTGCGGTGTGCCCAGATGAGGGCGGTGCCATAGGAGTCGCGGTAGGAATCCTTCATCAGGAGTTTGCCCTGATATTTTCTGTTCCATAAAGTTCCCCAGGTCTGTGCATCATTTATAGGTACGTGCACCTTATTATATAGGATGCCACAGGTTCCCCACATGTAAGGCACGGCATAATGGTGGGCGATGCGCCCATTGTTGGAGGTGGCATCTATCTGTTCAACAATGTATGGTGATACTTTGCTGATATAGTTGGGCGTCTTGCCGAAGGCGGTGTCGATAGGCAGGAGAAGGTCTTTGCGGAGCATGCGCTCGATGATATATTCTGACGGGCATACCACGTCGTAGTCTTCATGACCTCGCTCTATCTTGGTAAGCATCACCTCATTGATGTCGAAGGTCTGGTAGATAACTCGGATCTTCTTGCCGGTCTGCTGTTCATACCATTTCGGGAAGTTGGCAAGAACGTCTTCATCTATATAATCAGCCCAGTTGTAAACCTTCAGAATCTCCTCGCGGTTCTCTTTGTTGTAACAGGAAGAGAGCGGCAGAATCATCAGCAGGCTAAGAAAGAGAAAGACGATGGTCTTAACTCCTTTTACTCCACTAACTCCTAATAATATCTTGTTCTTCATTCTCATTTCTTCTTATTTTTCTCAGAACGTTTGTTGATGATAATCAGCATCACCAGTACCAGTACGAAGATGATGGTACTCAGCGGACGAAGTTCTGGAGTTAGTCCTCCCTTTCTTGCATCGGCATAGATGAATGTGGAGAGGGTTTCCAGACCTTCGTTACCTATCGTGAAGATGGTGACGGCGAAGTCATCGATACTCATCGTGATGGCAAGCATGAAACCGGAAATCATACCCGGCAATATCTCTGGGATGATGACCTTGCGAAGTGCCTGCATCGGAGAGGCGCCCAGATCGAGTGCCGCCTCATAGAGGTTCGGATTCATCTGCTTCAGTCTTGGCATCACACTCAGAATAATGTATGGCAGACAGAAGGTGATATGCGAGAGTACTACGGTAGTATACCCCTGCGGAATGCCCAGCGTGATGAAGAGCAGGAAGAGCGAGATACCGATGATGATGTCGCCGTTTAGTATCGGAATATTGTTGACAAACTGTATGGCATTACGTGCATAGCGGTTGCGCAGGTTGTAGATGCTGATGGCTGTCAGGGTTCCGAAGAGCGTGGATACGGTTGCGGTAATCAGGGCGATGGTTACGGTATTGACCAGTGCCGCTGTGAGCGAATGGTGTGTACCTTCGGCAAAGAGATTCTTGTAGAGCTGTAGCGAGAAACCCGTCCAGTTGCCCATCACCTTCGCTTCTGTAAACGAGAAGATAATGATGATGAAGATAGGGGAGTAGAGTAGCAGCAGGAGCAACCAGAGATAGCCCTGACAGAATACTTTCTTCATCATATCCTTACTGAATAATGACTGCATCATCTGATACCTCCTTCCTGTTTACTGCCATCACCTGCGATGAGGGTGGAGGCGCCGATGAGGAAAAGCATGATGAGCGAGAGGGCTGCACCGTAGTTCCACATCGAATTGTTGATGTTCTCCTGGATGGTGGTACCGAAGAGCTTGATGTTGTTCATCGTCAGCAGTTCGGAGATAGCGAAGGTAGAGATGGTTGGCATGAATACCATCAGGATGCCACTTGCTACGCCCGGCATGGAGAGGGGCAGGATGACCTTGAAGAACTGCTGCCAAGGCGATGCTCCCAGGTCTTCGGCTGCTTCGATATAGCTGCGGTCCATCTTCTGCAGGGTGTTGTAGATGGGGTAAATCATGAATGGGATGAAGTTGTAGACCATACCGAACAGGAGGGCGCCCTCACCCAGCGGAAGGTCGGCAAAATCGAAGAGGGCCACGGTGGCAAGTGTGCGCACCAGGATGTTTACCCACATCGGCAGAATGAAGAGCATGACGATGGTGTTGGCATACTTCATCCTGGTTTGTGTCAGAATATAGGCGGCCGGATAGCCCAGCAGAATGCAGAGCAGGGTGTTGAGAATGGCGATGCCTATCGAATACACAAAGGTGTTGATGGCTTCGGGGTGTGCCAGGAACTTCTGGAAGTTGTAGAGCGTCAGGGCTCCGTTCTCATCGGTAAATGCGAACACTACGATGAGAAGCAATGGCAGTACCACAAATATCGCTGCAAAGATGGCGTAAGGTATCGACCAGCTTTGTCGCGAAGAGATAAACTTGATAATGTTCAATTTATAATTGATAATTAGGAATTAATAATTTTTATTCAAACGAAATATTCTCCTGAGGAATGGTGATAGCCACATGATCGCCTAAATCCCATACATCCTGTGTATCTACATAGAGCTTCTCGCCCCAGTCGGTATCTATGGTGAGATGATAGTGGTCGCCCTTGTAGAGAATGAAGCTGATGTTGCCTGTAAAGGTTCCTTCGCTCTCGTTGTCGAAGAGTTCTATCTTGTTGAAAGGCACGTTCACCCGGATGGTTTCGTTTCCGTTTTCATCGGTCTGAATCTTGTCCTTTATTTCTTCCGGAATCTCCATCTGGTATTCGCATCCCAGGAATTCTATTGTTCCGTCGCCGTTTACCTTTGCATCGAAGGTATTGGTGATGCGCTCCTTCTTCATGATGTGAATATTGTCGGGTATCACGCTCATTCCTATCGTCTGGCCTACTTCGAAATGCTTGTAGTTCTGGATGAGAAATTCATTGCCCTTCTCGGTTTCTGCCAGCATCTCGTAGTGTACTCCCTTGAAGATAGAAGAGGTTATCTTGCCCACAAACTGGGCGTGGGTGGTATCGGTGGAAACTTCTATATCCTCAGGACGTATCACGACATCCACTTCCTGGTTGCAGCCGAAGCCCTTGTCTACACAAGGCAGTTCAGTACCTGCCACATTCACCAGACAGTCGTGGACCATCGTTCCGCAGAGAATATTGCTCTCGCCGATAAAGTCGGCTACGAAAGCATTGGCTGGTTCGTTGTAGATATCGGTAGGTGTACCTATCTGCTGTATCTCTCCCTCGCTCATCACCACGATGGTATTGCTCAGGGTGAGGGCTTCTTCCTGGTCGTGAGTTACGTATACGAAGGTAATGCCCAGGCGTTCGTGCATCTGCTTCAATTCCAGCTGCATGTCTTTACGCATCTTGAGGTCGAGTGCTGCAAGCGGTTCATCCAGGAGAAGAACTTCAGGTTCGTTGACAATGGCACGGGCGATGGCGATACGCTGCTGCTGACCGCCCGAAAGCGAGTTGACATCACGATATTCATAATCACTCATGTTTACCATCTTCAGGGCACGTTTTACCTTCGGCAAAATCTCTTCCTTCGGTGTGTGCTTGAGCTTCAAACCGAAGGCGATATTGTCGTAAACGTTGAGATGAGGGAACAGAGCGTATTTCTGGAATACCGTGTTCACATTTCGCTTGTAAGGAGGAAGGTTAGTAATATCGTTGCCGGCGATGGTGATGATGCCTTCGCTGGCGGTTTCAAACCCTGCCAAAAGTCTCAATAATGTCGTTTTTCCGCATCCCGAAGGACCCAGAATGGTCATAAATTCGCCCTTTCTCACATAGAGATTGATGTTGTTGAGGGCTGTTTTCTCGCCAAATCTTTTCGACACATTCTTAACCCACATTGCAGCAGCCTTTGGTGAAAAACTTAA
>ULWE01016407.1_pt1 | contig 13422 bp, 9 predicted proteins | sample 1960071 | NCBI WGS metagenome assembly ULWE01 (sample SAMEA4835804, study PRJEB28245) | human gut metagenome | biome: gut microbiome; material: fecal sample | place: Denmark | collected 2008 | reverse complement strand
CGGAGATATGGAAGCAGGATGTTACCTTCGAGAAAGGTCATCTTTATCTTATCGAGGCAGAGAGTGGCAGCGGAAAGAGTACTTTCTGCAGCTATGTGCTCGGCTATCGTCACGACTACAGCGGAAGCGTGATGTTCGACAATGATGTTACCGCCAACTACAAGGTGAAAGACTGGGTAGAGATGCGCAAAAAGCACATCAGCCATCTCTTTCAGGAACTCCGTCTCTTCCCTGAGCTTACTGCCCTGGAGAATGTAGAAATTAAGAACAAAATAATCGGATTCAAGACGCGTGAGCAGATTCTTAAATGGTTTGAGATGCTCGGTATTGCTGATAAGGTAGATGCCAAAATCGGCAGAATGTCGTTCGGACAGCAGCAGCGTGTGGCAATGATGCGTGCGCTCTGTCAGCCTTTCGACTTCATTCTGGCTGATGAGCCTATTAGTCACCTCGACGACAACAATTCGCGCATCATGGCAGATATCATGATGACCGAAGCGAAGGAGCAGGGGGCTGGCGTCATTGTAACCAGTATCGGTAAGCACATGGGCTTGCCCTACGAGCACGTGTTTAAACTTTAGTAAAGTTAATAGTTGACAGTTTATAGTTTATAGTTAATAGCAAGTTTGCTATAAACTGAAAATTATAAATTATAAATTTAAAATTTAAAATGAATCTCGTTTGGAAATTATTGCGTCAGCATATCAGCATACCTCAGTTTGCGGGCTTTGCCTTCGCCAATCTCTTCGGTATGCTCATCGTTCTTTTCGGCTTCCAGTTTTATCAGGACGTGCTGCCTGTCTTCACTCAGGAAGACAGTTTCATGAAAGCCGACTACCTCATCATGAGCAAGAAGATAGGTATGGGAAATACCATCAGCGGCCGTTCCAATATCTTCTCGGGTTCTGAAATCGATGAAATCGGAGACCAGAAGTTTGTGAAGAAAATAGGAAAATTCACCTCTACTGAATATAAGGTAGATGCCCAGATGGGTGTAAACGGCGTGAACGTTCTAAATAGCGAACTCTTCTTCGAGAGTGTGCCTGACGGTTTTGTTGATGTGCCGCTCAAGAACTGGAAATATACGCCGGGAACTCAGGAGGTGCCAATCATCCTCCCGCGTACCTATATTAATATGTATAACTTCGGTTTCGCCCAGAGTCATTCGCTCCCTAAAATCAGCGATGGACTGATGGGCATGATTGATTTCAATATCCAGATTCAGGCTGGTGGCAAGAAAGAGCAGTTCAAGGGAAAGGTAATCGGTTTCTCTTCGCGACTCAACACCATCCTTGTTCCACAGGCATTCATGGATTGGAGTAACCAGGAATTTGCGCCAAACCAGAAGAGCGATCCTAACCGCCTCATCGTAGAGGTAGGAAACCCGGGAGACGAGAACATCACTAAATACCTGGATGATAATGGTTATGAGGTAGAGACAGACAAACTGGATGCAGAGAAGACTACCTATTTCCTCCGCATGATGGTATCGATGGTGATGATTATCGGTTTGGTTATCTCTGTCTTGAGTTTCTACATTCTGATGCTCAGCATCTATCTGCTGGTACAGAAGAATTCTTCTAAGTTGGAGAATCTTCTTCTGATAGGTTACAGTCCGAACAATGTAGCTAAGCCATATCAGGTGCTCACCATCGCGCTGAACATCGTGGTACTCATCATCGCGTGGATCATCCTCTTCTTCCTTCGCGATTACTACATGAGCTTCATTGAAACCCTCTTCCCTGATATCGACGAGGGCACCATGCTCCCAGCCATCGCCCTGGGTCTGTTCCTGTTCCTGATAGTTTCTATCCTGAACATCGTAGCCATCCGACGCAAGGTAATGAGCATCTGGCAGCGAAAGGAGTAAGGCACCTAGCCCTCGCTCTAGCAGCAAGTAGTAAGGTTTGAATAAGGTGTAAGTTAAGAGCAAGGAAGTAAGTTAAGAGCTAGGTGTAAGGGAGCCTAGCCTCCGTTCCAGACGATTCCATCGCCTGTCATAAAAGCTCAGTCCCCCGCTTTTAGCCTCCAGAAAAACTATAAGCAAACCCCCGTTATAAAATAACAAATTAAAGGAAATCTGCGTTATTTGCTTAACGCAGATTTTTTTTATGTTATAAAACACATTTTTTCATGCTGTTGTAACACTTATATCGAATTTTTTGTTTAATTTTGCACCCGTAATAGATATTTGGGGGCTATTCCCCCGTATTATTAATTAATTTTTTAAAAAAGGTATGCTGAAAAGATTGCATTTACTTCTGGCTTTGTTCATCCTGACGGTGAACGCTGCAATGGCTCAGATTACCACTTCAGGCATTAGTGGTAAGATTTCTTCCAATGGCGAAACCGTTATTGGTGCTACAGTTACTGCTACACACCAGCCATCTGGTACTGTGTATCGTGCTGTAACAAATGTAGATGGTCGCTATACTATTCAGGGTATGCGTCCAGGTGGTCCTTACAAGGTAAGTATCTCTTATATCGGATATAAGGACAAGGTTTTCAACAATGTCAGTCTGAACTTGGGTGAAAGCCAAAATCTCTCTTGCTCTCTTCAGGAAGATGCCAAGCAGCTTCAGGAGGTTGTTGTTTCGGGTAAGGCTGGTCTGAATGGTACGAAGACCGGTGCGGCCATGAGTATCAATGCTCAGCAGATAGCTGATATGCCTTCTATCTCGCACAGTATTGCGGATGTGGCTCGCCTGAATCCACAGCTTACTACAAACGGGCAGTCTGGTTCTATGTCATTTGCCGGTATGAACAACCGTTATAATTCATTCCAGATTGATGGTGTGATGAATAACGACGTGTTCGGTCTTACTGCTAATGGCAGTAATGGCGGTCAGGCTGGATCTCAGCCTGTTTCTATGGAGACTATTGACCAGATTCAGGTAAATATCGCTCCTTTCGATGTTCGCCAGGGTGGTTTTACCGGTGGTGCCATCAACGCGGTAACCAAGAGCGGTACCAATGAATTCCATGGAAGTGGCTATTTCTATGGAAACAACCAGGATTTGGTAGGTCGTCATTATAAGAATATGGATGGTACCTATGCTCAGCCTTATGATGATGAGAAGGAAACTTTGTTCGGATTTACGCTCGGTGGTCCAATCATCAAAAACAAACTCTTCTTCTTCGCAAACTATGAGAATTCAGAAAAGTCGTACCCAACTCAGTATACCATCGATTCTCCAGATGTTAAGTTTAATCCGGATTTGGCTAAGGACTTGATGTCTAAGATTTATGACTTGGCTAACCGTCAGGGGTATGATTATGCAACTTCATGGGCAGATAAGGATAAGAACGTGAAGAGCCAGAAAGCTGGTTTGAAGTTGGATTGGAATATCAACGAGTTCAACAAGTTCTCTGTACGTTGGAGTTATGTTGATGCTAAGCAGACGCTTGGTCTGGGTGGTATTGCTACATTGAATACTACCGACCACTTGTATGATTTCAAATCTAAAACTCATTCTTTCTCAGCAGAGTTGCAGAGCCGCATCTCTCCAAACCTGAGCAATGAGGCACGTGTATCTTACGTTAGTGTTCGTGATGAGCGTACTTCTGGTCAGCCTGCACCATCTATCACTATCTATAAGGTAGGAAATGGTACCATGAATATCGGTAATGAATATTCCTCAATGGCTAATGGATTGAAACAGGACATTTATACCCTCGAAGATAACTTTACATGGTACAAGGGTAATCATACACTGACATTCGGTACACATAATGAGCTTTACAAGTTCTCTAACCTCTTCCTTCAGAATCTCTATGGATGCTATTATTTTGATACTCCTGACGATTTTCTGAATTATTATAAAGGTTGTGGAGCCGATGGTTTTGGAGGTGATGGTAAGTATATCAAGAACTTCTACTTCACACAGGCTAATGTTGAGGTGACTGGTAATCCTCGTTGGGCACCAGAGTTTAGCGCAGCTCAGCTGGGCTTTTATGTACAGGACAAGTGGGATGTGACAGACAGCTTCCAGCTCACCTATGGTCTCCGTATGGATATGCCTCTGTTCTTTGATACTCCTGCCGAGAATGCTAAGTTCAATGAGTGGGCAGCAGGTAAGGGATATGGTTTCAAGACCAATCAGAAACTTGCCAGTACACCAATGTGGAGCCCTCGTGTAGGTTTCCGTTGGGATATTGAGAAAAACCGCAAATATATCCTTCGTGGAGGTATCGGTGTATTCACTGGTCGTATTCCTTTCGTCTGGTTGAGCAACAACTTTACGAATACTGGTGTGCAGACATCTTCTTACTCTGCAAAAAATAATTCTGCTGTGCAGCTCATCATGGATCCTAACAAGCAGACTCAGAATGCAGATAATCTGAAGGCTACCGGTAGCCAGCTGATCAATGTGTTTGACAAGGATTTCAAGTTCACTCAGACTATGCGTGTTAACCTTGGTTTCGATTTCAATCTCCTGGGTATCGACTGGACTGCTGAGGGTATCTTCAGCAAGAGTCTGAATGATGTTTATTACAAGAACTTGGCTTATGAGGAGTCTGGTAAGACCTTGTCTCAGACCTCTTACATGAACTGGGATAACCGTCCTCTTTATACAAAGGTGGCAGATGCTAAGTCGTTTACCAACATCTATGCAATGTATAATACCAGCAAGGGCTATAGCTACAGCCTGTCTTTGTCAGCAGCTAAGCACTTTGCGTTCGGTCTTGATTTGAATGCATCTTATACATTCACTCACTCAGAGTCTGTAAGCAGTATGACCTCATCTGTTGCTCAGAGCAACTGGCGTAATACTCATACTTATCGCTTCTCAAACAACCCAGAGTTGGCTAATAGTGGTTATAATGTGCCTCATACAGTGAAGGCTTCTGCTTTCTATCACTTCAACTGGGGAACCAACAAGTTGTTTACCACTACTGTAGGTCTTATCTACCAGGGTCAGAGCGGTTCTCCTTACTCTCTCGTTTATAGTGGAGATATCAACGGAGATAATGGTACAAGTAATGACTTGATTTTCATCCCTACAGATGCGCAGGTAGACCAAATGCAGTTCTTGGGTACAGATGCTTATACTGCTGAGCAGCAGCGTGCTAATTTGAAGCAGTGGCTTGCTACTACTCGTTATGTGAAGGATCATCGTGGTGAGTACTTCGAGCGTTATGGTGATAACTTGCCATTCGAGAGTCATTTCGACTTCCACTTCGGTCAGAAGTTTGGCATCCGTACAGGTAAGTATGTACATGCTTTGGAACTTACTCTGGATATCATGAACGTGGCTAACCTCCTGAACAAGGATTGGGGCCGTACCTTCAGTAGTGGTTATAACAGCGAGTTTGTTTCTCCTATCACGTACAAGGGTGATGGTGTATTCCAGTTCGCTAACCCATCAGATATGCCTCTCAAGTATCCTAGCTCATACTATAGCCGCTGGCGTGGCCAGGTTGGTTTGAAGTATACATTCTAAGGTATATACGAATCGAGATTAACAAAGATTTTGTATAAACAATAAAAGGGTATGAAGAAAGTTTAGATAATAGTTGGCGCATAACAGTTGGCTAACGCATGCACAACAGGTGTTGTGCATGCGCATATCAGCTGTTATGCAAGCGCACAACAGCTGTTGTGCGACCGGAGATACTAACTATCTCAAAAACTTATGTTATATTTTCTAACAACATATATTATCTTTTCAGACAACATATCATTAATATAAAAAGAGGGTGAATCATAAGTAAATGATTCACCCTCTTTCTGGTTTTATAAGAACAAGTCTTTCTTTGGCATGTTTGCCATATATTTCTTTCTCAGTTTCTCGAAGAAAGCCATTGTATCGTTAGAGAAACCATGTCCCTTCCAGGTGGATGTGTTCGTGATGAGAATCCAGCATTGGTTATCCGGATATTTCAAGACAATGGCTGATGTGCCAGCCAGCGAACCTGTACGAATCCATGGTTTGTTGCTCTTTGGTGTATAGTTCCAGCCGATAGAGTATTGGTGGTCAGCCTGCTCGCGCGTCATAAACTCGATACTCTTCTTACTGAGGATATCCTTGACATGTGGCAAACCATCGATGCTGGCAATAAAGCGGCTCAACTCTGCAGTCGAACCACACCAGGCACCTGCACCCGAGAGACGTGGAAGGTCGGTATCGCCATAGCATTTCTCTACCAGTCTGCCGCTGTTGTTATATTCGTATACCGGAATACTTCCTCCATGCATGTAGTATTTCGTCTCGTTAGGTCTGCGGTCCTTTAAGTAAGTTCCCGCAATATGCATGTCGTAGCAGCCGGCTGGGTGGAGCACATACTTCTGCATGAAGTTTTCATATTTCATTCCGCTCTTCTTTTCTATAATCATGGAGAGAATCATGTAGCCTAGATTGCTGTAGCATTTGCCTTCGCCAGGAGTATAGCCCAAGTGGCGCTTCAAGAGAATCTTGAGCAGGGTAGGGTGATCAGGTGGCGTTTTGAGATGGTTCTGCATCATGATGTAGCGGGTGGAAGATACCGGGTCACCGGCATAATTGTTGAAACCAGCCTGATGGCGCAGCAACTGTTCTACGGTGATGTCGTAATATCGCTTGTCCTTGATACTGTTGTTGTAAACGGTATCGCGCAGGATTCCCTTTTCGCCAAACACCTTCTCGTTCAGCTTGAGTTTCTTCATCTCCTGCAACTTCATGATACCTACGGCTGTAATCAGTTTCGATACAGAGGCGAAGCGCATCAGCATGTTAGGCTCCATTCTGATGCCTCGCTCCTTATCCGCCATTCCGAATCCGCGGGCATAGAGTAGCGAGTCGTTGCGGGTGATGACGAGTTGGGCTCCATTGATTTCCCATCTCTTGAGATACCTTTCTATTACCGAGTCCATCTCATGATATTCCTTCCCCTCTGTCAGGGCATTTGAGATGGAATCGTTGATGTGAACCTTAGGGAGCGAATCTGCCGCCTTGTTCTTATCTGATGCTGATGTACAGCGAGATACACAGCTGTGTGTAGTCCATCCTACGATTGCTGTAAAGGTAAGCAATATGATTGCTATGCGTTTTTTTCTTAGTCGTCGTGCCATTTTATTTAATTTTTCTTATGCAAAGATAATGCAATCTTCTCAAATAACAAAACATTGAAAATATATTTAAATTTATTTTGTATTGTCTATGAATTATCGTACCTTTGTACCCAGTTATAAAGAAAAACAATGAAGAAGGTATTAAAAAAGGTATTAAGATCCATATTCTATATAGTAGTCATGTCGGTTCTGGCATTCCTGCCCGACTTCTGGCTTTGGCACATCGGGGTGAGTGAGTGGCCTTTGCTGCTAGCCATCTTATGGTGGGTTCCCTCGTTGTTACTTGTTCTTGCCGAAGTGGGGTTGCAGATGGGGTTCTTCCATAAGTTGTCAGTCCGTGTACTCTTTACTACCATACTTTTCTCGGCATTCCCTAAGCTTGTCTTCATCCTGTTCGATGCATTTCTTCCTTGGTTTTTTGCTCTGATTCCAGCTTTGGGTGTAATGGGGTGGTTTGCCTTCGGCTTTATAGAGGGTTGGAAGCGGTTAGAACTGAAACATATTACCTTTACCTCGCCCGATTTGCCACCTTATTTTGATGGTTACCGTCTGGTACAGATTACCGACTTTCATCTCGGTTCGTTTCCTCCCGGCAATGATTTCGTGCAGAAGGTGGTGGATGCGACCAACAATGAAGAACCCGATATGATTCTCTTTACGGGCGATCTGGTCAATAACCAAGCCAGCGAAGTGGAGCCTTATCTGGATACGCTGGGGCAGCTTCATGCGTCAGATGGCATCTATTCTATCTGGGGAAATCATGATTATTGTGAATATGGCAACAATCATTCTATTGGCGCTTTGAAGAGAAACCGCCGTATGCTCTATGGTTATCAGGAAAGTCTGGGGTGGCATCAGCTGATGAACGAACATCATGTGGTGAGTCATGGTATGGCATCTATCGCTGTAATAGGCGTAGAGAATCCCGGTCAGCCTCCTTTCACCAATCGCAGTAATCTGAAGAAAGCGATGAAGGGGTTGAATCCAGATATGTTTAAAATCCTCTTGAGTCATGATCCTCATCATTGGCGCAGAGAAGTAGTTGGTAAGAAGATACAACTTACTCTGGCGGGACATACGCATGCCGGACAATTGAAAATAGGTAAATGGACGCCTGCCCGCATGGCTTTCAAAGAGTGGGGCGGAGCTTACCGGATTGGTGAGCAGATGCTCTATGTATCATCGGGTATTGGTGGTTCTTTCCCTTTCCGCCTAGGCGCATGGCCTGAACTGACAGTTATCACGCTGAAACGTGATTTATAGTTCTTAAAGATAACGAAACTGGTGTTTAAGTGTTAACATATAGTTAAATATTAGCCGCTTGAACCATTGTGATGAAAAAAACGTGTTAAAAATTTGGTGGTTCGAATAAATGTTGTACCTTTGCACTAGTTTTCGCATATATTTGGGCAAATGGGGGGTGTCGTGAGATTGTACTCCATTTGTTTTTTGAAACAAGGCGAAAATACTTCACATCAGAGTAGCTGTTCACATTTTAAATTTTATATTTAATATTGATAATAATGAAGATTCCTGTAGAAGAACAATATAAATACGTAAAACTTACTCTCCCGGATGGAAGCAAGGTTGAAGGTCAGGCTGTCTTGTTGCATGCCTGTTGTGCACCTTGTTCGGCGGCTATCGTAGAATGTATGCTTCGTAATGGTATGAAGCCTACTGTATATTTCAGTAACAGTAATATCTATCCTCAGCAGGAGTATGATGTTCGTAAACATGAACTGAAACGATTTCTGGAAGCCCAGAATGTACCTTATGTAGAGGATGAGTATGATCATCATGAGTGGCTTTCTGTTATTAAGGGTTTAGAGGATGAGCCCGAGCGTGGCAGCCGTTGTTCTGTCTGCTTTCAGTTCCGCCTCTCTCATGCAGCCAAGTATGCGCAGGAGCATGGATTTCACCTTCTCACTACCACGTTGGCATCTTCGCGCTGGAAGAATATCAGGCAGATAGATACTGCCGGTCATCTTGCCGTTGAGGCTTATCCTGATGTAGAATGGTGGGATATGAATTGGCGGAAGGGCGGTTTGCAGAATCGCCGAGGTGAACTCTTGAGAATCAATGAATTCTATAATCAGTTATATTGTGGTTGTGAATTCAGTATGAGATAAATGAAAAAGCCCAGGACATCACGCCCTGGGCTTTTTTATAAGAATCTGTGAAATCTGTAGTGTTTAAGAAAGACCAGTAATCTCACCGTTTACTACATCAATGCGCTCAGCCTGTGGGCTCTTTGGTAAGCCCGGCATACGCATGATAGGACCAGCGATGACTACAATCATCTCGGCACCCATATTTACGGTGATGTCGCGAACGTGGAGTTCGAAACCATCTGTAGGACCGTATGCCTTGGCATCGGTAGAGAAACTGTACTGAGTCTTGGCAATACAGATAGGGAACTTTTCAGCACCCAGTTTCTTGATCTCTTCAATCATCGCCTTGGCAGAATCGCTCAATGTCACGCTGCCTGCTCCGTAAAGATTGAATGCAACCTTTTCTATCTTCTCCTCAACGCTATCGTTATCATCGTAAGCAAAATAGAGAGGGGCTGATGGACGCTCATCAATGGTCTTCACTACGAGGTTGGCAAGTTCAATGGCACCGTTTCCGCCTTCGGCAAAGGCGCTGTTTACGGCGAAACCGCAACCCATCTCCTCGCAATGCTTGCGCAATACTTCAATTTCTTCATCTGTATCGGTTGCAAACTTGTTGAATGCAATCACTACAGTCTGACCAAAGCTCTGCAGGTTCTTTACGTGCTTGTCGAGGTTCCAGTAACCGGCTTCCATACCTGCGATATTTGGCTTCTTGATATCTTCCTGAGCTACACCACCATGCATCTTCAACGCCTGGAGGGTAACAACGAGAACAGTGAGGTCTGGTTGCAAACCTGTCTTGCGGCATTTGATGTCATAGAACTTCTCTGCACCGAGATCAGCACCGAATCCTGCCTCTGTAATGGCATAGTCGCCATACTCAAGAGCAGCAGCAGTAGCCATGACGGAATTGCAGCCATGAGCAATGTTGGCAAAAGGACCGCAATGAACAAATGCCGGTGTACCCTCTGTTGTCTGAACCAGATTTGGCTTCAAAGCATCGAGAAGAAGAGCTACGATACTGCCACCTACACCCATATCCTTTACGGTAAATGGCTTGTCATCCTCGGTGATGCCCAGGAGAATATTATCGATACGGCGACGAAGATCATCGATGCTTGTTGCGAAACACATGATAGCCATAATCTCAGAAGCTGGCGTAATATCGAAACCAGACTCTGTCTCGATGCCGTTCTTATCTCCTATACCGGTGATGATGCGGCGCAAGCCTCTATCGTTCACATCCATGACGCGACGCCAAAGAATCTTCTTGAGTTTGAAACCCTCTGCTTCGTGCTGGAAACGGTAATTGTCCAGAAGGGCAGAGATCATGTTGTTGGCCTCTGTGATGGCATGGAAATCGCCAGTGAAATGGAGATTAATCTTATCCATAGGCAAAACCTGGGCATAACCGCCACCTGCAGCACCACCCTTCATGCCGAAGCAAGGACCCAGAGATGGTTCGCGAAGAGCCACTACAGCCTTCTTGCCAATCTTCTGCATACCCAGGGCGAGACCCACGGATACGGTGGTCTTGCCATTACCAGCCTTGGTAGGACTGATAGCGGTAACGAGGATGAGGTGATGGTTCTTAAACTTGTTTCTGTCAATTCTGGCCGTAGTAATCTTAGCGATGTAACGGCCGTAGTTTTCCACTTGGTCTTCGTGAATTCCAAGTTCTGCTGCCACTTCATTGATAGGGCGCAATTTTACCGATTTAGCTATTTCAATATCTGTTAACATAAAATAAATAGTTTTATGGTGCAAAGGTACAGAAAAGTATTCATATATTAAAATAAGAAAGTATAAAAAAACAAAATAAAAAAAGGAAGACTTTCCCCATTTTCAAATGACGAAGTTTAAAAAAGGTAAATTGTAGGATTTTGTCGTGTGAATGTAGTACCTTTGCAAGCGAATTTATATTTTATAGTACGTATGAACAAGTCTTTAGCATTAGCTCATTTTCAGACGAGCTTTCAGTTTATCACGCATCAGAACGAACGCTTCTCTTATCTCGAAGGAGCCTATCTAGCACTTATCGGAGGATGTGATTGGATTCAGCTTCGCATGAAAGGTGCTACCGATGAAGAGGTTGAGCCTATAGCCCGTAAGTTAAAGTTGGCTTGTGAGGGTGCCGGTGCAACCTTTATCCTCGACGACCGTGTAGAACTGGTGAAGAAGTTACAGATAGATGGTGTACATCTTGGGAAGAATGATATGCCGGTTGATGAGGCCCGTAAGTTCCTGGGTGATGAATTCATTATCGGAGGCACAGCCAATACTTTTGATGATATTCGTCGTTTGCATGAACAGGGGGCTGACTATATCGGTTGTGGTCCGTTCCGCTATACTACTACCAAGGAGAAACTCTCTCCGGTGTTGGGTATAGAAGGTTATCGCCAGATTATTGAGCAGATGAGGGAGAATAAAATCTCTCTGCCTATGGTAGCCATCGGAGGTTTGACTCCAGACGATATAGATCCGCTTGCAGAATTGGGCATCGGTGTGGCAATGAGCGGTACCATCCTGAATGCGGAGAACCCTGTTACCATGACACGTCAGATTCATGACAAGTGTTTCGGATTATTCATCGAAAATCTCAATCATATTTTTGAGAATCAGTAGAATGATACTCATAAATGATGATTTTGCATGAGAAAAGAGAAGAAAGTTTCGGTTTTCTTCTCTTTTCTCATTTTATTGTTGTAATTTTGCACCTGCATCGCAAAACTGTTGCAAGCCAATTACAAATAATGAATTTTAAAAGACATGAAATTAATAGTGGGAATTAACTTAGGAAATATAGGAAAAACAGATGCTGTCGGAAAGAACGATAACATCATGATTTACGCACCTTCTAATAAAGGTGCTTAAAAACCCGGGCACAAATGTGTTCGGGCTTTTTTATTTTACTATATATAATAGGTGTAAAACCAACTCAAAATAGATAGTGTGTGCAAAATATATAATTATTAACTTTGTAAAAAAAAAGTATTAAAATGATGAAAACAGAATGGAGAGGTTTCAAAGGAAACTTGTGGCAGAGTGAAGTGAATCTTCGTGATTTCATTCAGAACAACTACACTTGTTATGACGGCGATGAGTCGTTCCTTGCAGAACCAACTCAGGCAACTAACACCCTTTGGGGTATGTTGAAGGAACTCCAGAAGGAGGAGCGCGCCAAGGGTGGTGTGCTTGATATGGAAACAGAAATCGTTTCAGGATTGACAGCTTACGGTGCTGCCTATATTGGTGAGGGTACTAAGGAGTTGGAGAAGGTAGTTGGTCTGCAGACCGATAAGCCTTTGAAGCGTGCCTTTATGCCTTACGGTGGTATCAAGATGGCGGAGCAGGCTTGTACAACATATGGCTATCAGCCATCAGAGAAGCTCCACGAAATCTTCCACAAGTATTGCAAAACTCATAATGATGGCGTATTCGATGCTTATACTCCAGAGATGAAACTCGTTCGCCATAACCACATTCTTACCGGTCTTCCTGATACATACGGTCGCGGCCGTATCGTGGGTGACTACCGTCGTGTGGCTCTTTATGGTATCGACTTTCTCATCGAGGAGAAGAAGAACGACCTCGCTAACATGGGCGACCGTGAGATGATCGACGACGTTATCCGTCTTCGTGAAGAGGTTGCTATGCAGATCAAGGCGCTCAAGGGCTTGAAGGAGATGGCTCAGTTGTATGGCTACGATATCAGCCAGCCAGCTAAGAACGCTCGCGAGGCTGTTCAGTGGTTGTACTTCGGTTACCTCGGAGCTGTGAAGACTCAGAATGGTGCTGCGATGTCTGTAGGCCGTATCTCTACATTCCTCGATATCTATATCCAGCGCGACTTGAACGAGGGTACTCTTACCGAGGATGAGGCTCAGGAGCTCATCGACCACTTGGTCATGAAGTTCCGTATGGTTAAGTTCGCCCGTATCCCTTCTTACAACGAGCTCTTCACCGGCGACCCAGTTTGGGCTACTCTCGAAGTAGGTGGTATGGGGCAGGATGGCCGCTCAATGGTTACCAAGAACGACTTCCGTTTCCTCCACACATTGGAGAACATGGGTCCTTCACCAGAGCCAAACTTGACTGTACTCTATAGCTCTCGCTTGCCAAAGGCATTCAAGCACTACGCTTCTCTCATCTCTGTAAAGACAAGCTCTATCCAGTATGAGAACGATGACGTAATGCGCCCTGTTTGGGGTGACGACTATAGCATCTGCTGCTGTGTATCTGCTACACAGACAGGTA
>ULWE01016943.1_pt1 | contig 13454 bp, 10 predicted proteins | sample 1960071 | NCBI WGS metagenome assembly ULWE01 (sample SAMEA4835804, study PRJEB28245) | human gut metagenome | biome: gut microbiome; material: fecal sample | place: Denmark | collected 2008 | reverse complement strand
AGCACTTCCTTGGTAAGGAAGAGGTCCCGAGTTCAAGTCTCGGTAACAGCTCGGATGAGCATTAGATTATTCATTAATTAAATAAAAAGGAAAAAGCTATGGCTAAAGAGAAGTTTGAGCGTACCAAACCTCATGTAAACATTGGTACTATCGGTCACGTAGACCACGGAAAGACTACTTTGACTGCTGCTATTACTACAGTATTGGCAAAGAAAGGTTTGTCAGAAGTAAAATCGTTCGATCAGATCGATAACGCTCCCGAGGAAAAAGAGCGTGGTATTACTATCAATACTTCACACGTTGAGTATGAAACTGCAAACCGTCACTATGCACACGTTGACTGCCCGGGACACGCCGACTATGTAAAGAACATGGTAACTGGTGCTGCGCAGATGGATGGTGCTATCATCGTAGTTGCTGCAACTGATGGTCCGATGCCTCAAACTCGTGAGCACATCTTGTTGGCTCGTCAGGTAAACGTTCCGCGTTTGGTCGTATTCTTGAACAAGTGCGATATGGTTGACGACGAAGAAATGTTGGAGCTCGTTGAGATGGAAATGCGTGAGCTGTTGGCAGCTTATGACTTCGAAGAAGATACTCCGATTATCCGTGGTTCTGCTTTGGGTGCCTTGAATGGTGTACCTGAATGGGAAGATAAGGTAATGGAACTTATGGACGCTTGTGATACTTGGATTCAGGAGCCTGTTCGTGACGTTGAAAAGCCTTTCTTGATGCCGGTTGAGGACGTATTCTCTATTACTGGTCGTGGTACTGTAGCAACTGGTCGTATCGAGACTGGTGTTGTGAAAGTAGGTGATGAAGTTCAGATCCTCGGTTTGGGCGAAGACAAGAAGTCTGTGATTACCGGTGTAGAAATGTTCCGTAAGTTGTTGGACGAAGGTGAAGCTGGTGATAACGTTGGTTTGTTGCTTCGTGGTATCGATAAAACAGAAATCAAGCGTGGTATGGTAATTACTCATCCGGGTTCTATTACTCCTCACTCTGGTTTCAAGGCTTCTATCTACGTTTTGAAGAAAGAAGAAGGTGGACGTCACACTCCGTTCGGAAACAAATACCGTCCTCAGTTCTATCTGCGTACTATGGACTGTACAGGTGAAATTCACTTGCCGGAAGGAACTGAAATGGTAATGCCGGGTGATAATGTAGAAATTACAGTACACTTGATTTATCCGGTAGCCTTGAACGTAGGTTTGCGTTTCGCTATCCGCGAAGGTGGACGTACGGTAGGTTCTGGTCAGATTACTGAAGTTTTTGACTAATTTAAGGTCATCATAGGCTCTCTCTTAGGGGAGAGCCACTTACGGGAGTAGCTCAGTTGGTAGAGCACCGGTCTCCAAAACCGGGTGTCGGGAGTTCGAGCCTCTCCTCCCGTGCTAATAATAAAGAATATGTTTAAGAAGATCTTTAAATATTGTAAGGAATCTTATGATGAGCTTGTCCATAAAACAACTTGGCCAACTCGTTCAGAACTTACTAACAGTGCAGTCGTAGTATTATCTGCTTCCCTACTCATTGCACTGGTTGTTTTCGCTATGGACTTCGTATTCCAAAGCGCAATGGAAGTTATTTATCCTAATTAAGTAGAGAGATGGCTGATACTGAAATGAAATGGTACGTTATGCGTGCCGTGAGTGGAAAGGAAAGCAAGGTGAAGGAGTACATTGATGCCGAAATTAAAAAAGGTGACTTTGGAAAATTCGTCTCTCAGGTGTTGATACCGACAGAAAAAGTAGTTCAGGTTCGTAATGGTAAACGTATCGTTAAGGAGCGTAATCATTTACCGGGCTATGTGTTGGTAGAAGCAGCTTTAGTGGGTGAGATACCTGTATTGTTGCGTAATACGCCGAACGTATTGGGCTTTTTGGGTGAATCTAATAGTAACCCTACTCCGTTGCGACAGTCTGAGGTTAATCGTCTTTTAGGTGCTGTTGACGAAATGCAAGATGTACCGGAAGAAGTGTTGATACCTTATGCTGAAGGGGAAACGGTTAAGGTGACAGAAGGACCTTTTAGTGGTTTTTCTGCCGTAATCGAAGAAGTGAATAACGAAAAGAAGAAACTGAAAGTAATGGTCAAGATCTTCGGTCGTAAAACGCCGTTGGAATTAGGTTTTATGCAAGTAGAGAAAGAATGATGCGTTTTGTTACGCGTATTGTTCTTGAATATCAAATTCAATAAATAACAAAAAAATGGCTAAAGAAGTTGCTGGATTAATCAAATTACAGATTAAAGGAGGCGCTGCAAATCCATCACCCCCAGTAGGTCCTGCTTTGGGTTCCAAGGGTATCAATATCATGGATTTCTGTAAAGCATTCAACGCCAGAACGCAGGAGAAAGCCGGCAAGGTGCTCCCGGTGGTAATCACCTATTATACTGATAAGTCATACGACTTTATCGTAAAGACTCCTCCCGTAGCAGTACAGTTGATGGAGATTGCGAAGTTAAAAGGTGGTTCTGCAGAGCCGAACCGTAAAAAGGTTGCTGAAATCTCTTGGGAGCAAGTGCGTACTATCGCTCAGGATAAAATGCCTGATTTGAATTGCTTTACAATAGAAGCTGCGATGAAATTGGTTGCAGGAACAGCAAGAAGTATGGGTATCACTGTAAAAGGAGACTTCCCGGGTTAATAATTAAAATCTTCAATTAAAATGAGTAAACTGACAAAAAATCAGAAGTTGGTCGCTGACAAGATTGAAGCAGGGAAAGCATACTCTTTGAAAGAAGCTTCTCAGTTGGTTAAGGATATTACGACAACCAAGTTTGATGCTTCCGTAGACATTGATGTACGTTTAGGTGTGGATCCCCGTAAAGCCAATCAGATGGTGAGAGGTGTTGTGTCTCTGCCAAATGGTACGGGTAAAGTTACGCGGGTTCTTTGCTTGTGTACTCCGGATGCTGAAGCTGCTGCTAAGGAAGCAGGCGCTGACTATGTAGGTCTTGATGAATATATCGAGAAGATAAAAGGCGGTTGGACTGACGTGGATGTCATTATCACTATGCCTTCAATAATGGGAAAAATCGGTGCCCTCGGTCGTGTACTCGGTCCTCGTGGATTGATGCCTAACCCGAAGAGTGGTACTGTAACTATGGATGTGGCCAAGGCTGTGAGAGAAGTGAAACAAGGTAAGATTGACTTTAAAGTAGATAAATCTGGTATTGTACACACTTCTATAGGTAAGGTTTCTTTTACTGCTGAGCAAATTGCACAGAATGCGAAGGAGTTTATTTCAACTATCAATAAGTTGAAACCTACAGCCGCTAAGGGTACCTATATTAAGAGTATTTATCTTTCAAGTACGATGAGCCGCGGTATCAAGATTGACCCGAAGGCTGTTGAGGAAATTTAAAAAGTAATTGAATCATGAGAAAGGAAGATAAAGGTAATATTATAGCCCAACTTGGCGAAGTCTTGAATGAGTATGCTCATTTCTATCTGGTTGATGTGACGGGATTGAATGCTGCGACAACCAGTGCGATGAGAAGAAAATGTTTTCAGTCTGAAATTAAAATGGTAGTTGTGAAGAACACATTACTTCACAAAGCTTTGGAAGCGGCTGAGACAGATTATACTCCTTTGTACGATTGCTTAAAGGGTACGACTGCTGTGTTGTTTGCAAACACGGCAAATGCCCCTGCAAAGTTGTTGAAAGATTTTGCTAAGGATGGAATGCCCGCATTGAAGGCGGCTTATGCTGAAGAAGGTTTCTATGTAGGTGCAGACCAACTCGAAGCTCTTACGGCTATCAAGAGCAAGGATGAAGTTATTGCTGAGATTGTGGCTTTGTTGCAGTCACCGGCGAAGAACGTACTTTCTGCTCTTCAATCAGGTGGAAACACTATTCATGGAGTTCTCAAAACTCTCGGTGAAAGACCCGAATAAATTAAATTAGTATCAAACAAATAAAAAATAGAATAAAAATGGCAGATTTGAAAGCTATTGCTGAAGAATTGGTAAATTTGACAGTTAAGGAAGTTAATGAATTGGCAACTATCCTGAAGGATGAGTACGGAATTGAACCTGCTGCTGCAGCTGTAGCTGTAGCTGCTGGTCCTGCTGCTGGTGGCGCTGAAGCTGCTGCTGCAAAAGATTCTTTCGATGTAGTATTGAAGAGTGCAGGTGCAGCTAAGTTGCAGGTAGTTAAGGCTGTGAAAGAAGCTTGCGGCCTTGGCTTGAAAGAAGCAAAAGAAATGGTTGACGGTGCTCCCAGCGTATTGAAGGAAGGAATGCCGAAAGCTGATGCTGAAGCTTTGAAGAAGACTCTCGAAGAAGCTGGTGCTGAAATCGAGTTGAAGTAATTAAAAGCCTGTATTAGCAGGTTTGTCGGTAAAGAATCCTCTGGTAGAGGGTTCTTTACCTTTTTGTGTCTAAAACTATCAACAAGTTCAACTAATAATAATATAGATGTCTTCTAATCTTGTAAATCAGAGAGTTAACTTTGCAACAGTTAAGAGTCCGATGCCTTATCCGGATTTTCTTGATGTGCAATTGAAGTCGTTTAAGGACTTCCTGCAGTTGGATACTCCTCCTGAGAAACGTAAAAACGACGGCTTATATAAAGTCTTCTCAGAGAATTTCCCAATTGCCGATACGCGTAATAACTTCGTTTTGGAGTTCCTTGATTATTATATTGATCCTCCGCGCTATACAATTGAAGAGTGTTTAGAGCGTGGGCTCACCTATAGTGTGCCGCTCAAGGCCAAATTGAAGTTGTATTGTACCGACCCGGATCACGAAGACTTTGATACGGTTATTCAGGATGTGTTCTTAGGTCCTATTCCTTATATGACCGATAATGGAACTTTTATTATTAACGGAGCTGAACGAGTTGTAGTTTCCCAATTACATCGTTCTCCGGGTGTTTTCTTCGGTTCAAGTATTCATGCGAATGGGACGCAACTATATTCGGCACGTATCATTCCATTCAAAGGTTCATGGATTGAATTTGCTACAGACATCAATAATGTCATGTATGCGTATATCGACCGTAAGAAGAAATTGCCTGTTACGACTTTGTTGCGTGCCATAGGTTTCGAGGACGATAAGGATATTCTGGAGATTTTCAATTTGGCAGAAGAAGTCAAAGCGACGAAAACCAATTTAAAGAAATACATTGGTAAGAAATTAGCTGCACGTGTGCTGAAGAGTTGGATTGAAGATTTCGTGGATGAAGACACCGGTGAGGTGGTTTCAATAGAGCGTAATGAAGTCATCTTAGACCGTGAAGCTGTATTGGACGAAGACAATATTTGCATCATTTTGGATAGCGGTGTTCAAAGTGTGTTGTTGCATAAGGAAGAGATAAATACGTCTGATTATTCTATCATCTTCAATACACTTCAGAAGGATCCGAGTAATTCTGAGAAGGAGGCTGTATTATACATTTACCGTCAGTTGCGTAACGCCGACCCCGCAGATGATGCCAGTGCACGTGAAGTCATCAATAATTTGTTCTTTTCAGAGAAACGTTATGATTTGGGTGAAGTTGGACGTTACCGTATCAATAGAAAACTGAATCTTTCTACGGATATGGATGTCCGCGTATTGACGAAAGAAGATATTATCGAGATTATCAAGTATCTGATAGAGTTGATAAACTCAAAGGCACTTGTCGATGACATCGACCATTTGAGCAACCGTCGTGTAAGGACTGTAGGCGAACAATTAAGCAATCAGTTTGCTATTGGTTTGGCTCGCATGAGTCGTACGATTCGGGAACGTATGAATGTACGTGACAACGAAGTCTTTACTCCGACGGACTTGATTAATGCGAAGATCATTTCTTCCGTGATTAATTCTTTCTTCGGAACCAATGCCCTTTCGCAATTCATGGACCAGACCAACCCTCTGGCAGAGGTAACGCACAAACGTCGTTTGTCTGCCCTCGGTCCTGGCGGTTTGTCTCGTGAACGTGCTGGTTTCGAAGTGCGTGACGTACACTATACACACTATGGCCGTTTGTGTCCTATCGAATCTCCTGAAGGACCGAACATCGGTTTGATTTCTTCTTTGTGTGTATATGCCAAGATTAACGACCTCGGTTTCATTGAAACCCCTTACCGTAAGGTGCAAGACGGAGTGGTTGATTTATCATTGGAAACCGGTATTGAATATTTGACAGCAGAAGAGGAAGAAGGCAAGATTATTGGACAGGGTAATGCGCCGTTGAATGATGACGGTACGTTTATCCGTAAGAAAGTAAAGTGTCGTCAGGATGACGATTATCCGGTTGTTCCCCCTTCTGATGTGAATCTGATGGACGTGGCTCCGCAGCAGATTGCTTCTATTGCCGCATCTTTGATTCCGTTCTTGGAGCATGACGACGCGCACCGTGCGTTGATGGGTTCAAACATGATGCGCCAGGCCGTGCCTTTGTTGCGTAGCGAATCTCCGATTGTAGGTACCGGTATAGAAAAACAGGTATGTGAGGATTCCCGTACGATGATTACGGCCGAGGGTGATGGCGTGATTGAATATGTGGACGCTACGACCATTCGTATTTTGTACGACCGTACGGAAGAAGAAGAGTTCGTAAGTTTCGAGCCTGCGTTGAAAGAATACCGCATCCCGAAGTTCCGTCGTACAAACCAGAATATGACGATTGACCTTCGTCCTATCTGCGATAAAGGCCAACGCGTAAAAGCCGGGGACATTTTGACGGAAGGTTATTCTACCCAGCAAGGGGAACTGGCTTTGGGTAAGAACCTTTTGGTGGCTTACATGCCATGGAAAGGCTATAACTATGAGGATGCCATTGTGCTGAACGAGCGCGTGGTACGCGAAGATATTTTGACCTCAATCCATGTGGAAGAATTCTCGTTGGAAGTTCGTGAAACGAAACGTGGAGTGGAAGAGTTGACGGCTGATATTCCGAATGTAAGCGAAGAAGCTACTAAAGATTTGGATGAGAATGGTATTGTCCGCGTCGGTGCCCGCATTCAGCCGGGTGATATTATGATCGGTAAGATTACTCCGAAGGGTGAGAGCGATCCTTCGCCCGAAGAGAAGCTGCTGCGTGCCATTTTCGGTGATAAAGCCGGTGATGTGAAGGATGCTTCTTTGAAAGCTTCTCCGTCATTGAATGGTGTGGTGATAGATAAGAAGTTATTCTCCCGTGCCATCAAGACACGTGCTGCCAAGGCTGCGGACAAACTGATTCTTCCGAAAATAGACGAGGAATTCAACAGTAAGGTTGAAGATTTGAAGGCCATCTTGATAGACAAATTGTTGGAACTGACGAAAGACAAGGTTTCACAAGGCGTGAAAGATTATATGGGTAGCGATGTGATTGCTTCGGGACGTAAGTTTGCGGCTTCCGCTTTGGAAGGACTCGATTTTACGACGATACAGTTAAGTGGCTGGACGGATGACGAGCATCTGAACGGTTTGATATCTCAACTGATTATAAACTTCCTGAAGAAATACAAGTTGCTTGATGCCGAACTGAAACGTAAGAAGTTTGCGATTACGATTGGTGATGAATTGCCTTCAGGTATCATTCAGATGGCTAAGGTTTATATCGCCAAGAAACGTAAGATCGGTGTCGGCGACAAGATGGCCGGACGTCACGGAAACAAGGGTATCGTATCAAAAATCGTACGTCAGGAAGACATGCCGTTCTTGGCTGACGGAACGCCGGTCGATATCGTTTTGAATCCGTTGGGTGTGCCTTCTCGTATGAACATCGGTCAGATTTTCGAGACTGTTTTAGGGGCTGCCGGAAAAGAACTTGGAGTGAAGTTTGCTACTCCGATTTTCGATGGTGCTACGTTGGATGACTTGTGTGAATGGACGGATAAAGCCGGTTTACCGCGCTATTGCTCTACGCAGTTGTATGACGGCGAGACCGGTGAGAAGTTCGACCAGTTGGCCACTGTCGGTATTGCTTATATGCTGAAGTTAGGCCACATGGTAGAAGACAAGATGCACGCCCGTTCCATCGGTCCGTATTCATTGATTACCCAACAGCCGCTCGGAGGTAAGGCGCAGTTCGGTGGTCAGCGTTTCGGAGAAATGGAAGTCTGGGCCATCGAGGCGTTCGGTGCATCTCATGTGCTACAGGAAATCTTGACTATCAAGTCGGACGATGTGGTAGGCCGTTCGAAAGCATACGAAGCGATTGTCAAGGGCGAGCCGATGCCAACTCCGGGTATTCCGGAATCACTGAATGTGTTGCTCCACGAGCTGAGAGGCTTGGGGTTGAGCATTACGCTTGAATAACAGTTGAACTCTTTTATTAATAACAGAATATGGCTTTTAGAAAAGAATCTAAAATAAAGAGTAACTTTACGAAGATAACCATCGGATTGGCTTCGCCCGAAGAAATCCTGGAAAATTCGTATGGTGAGGTTTTGAAACCCGAAACCATTAACTATCGTACCTATAAACCCGAACGTGACGGTTTGTTCTGCGAGCGTATTTTTGGTCCGACGAAGGATTATGAATGCCATTGCGGAAAGTATAAACGGATTCGTTATAAAGGTATTGTCTGCGACCGTTGTGGCGTGGAAGTAACAGAAAAGAAGGTACGTCGCGAACGTTCAGGACACATTGCGTTGGTGGTGCCTGTGGCTCATATCTGGTATTTTCGTTCGTTACCGAACAAAATCGGTTATCTGTTGGGAATACCGACAAAGAAGCTGGATGCAGTCATTTACTACGAACGTTATATAGTCATTCAGCCGGGCGTGCTGGCCGAAGAAGGAATCGCAGCCAATGACTTGTTGACCGAAGATGAATATTTGGATTATCTGGAGAAACTTCCCAAAGAGAACCAGTATTTGGATGATTCGGACCCTAATAAGTTCATAGCCAAGATGGGTGCAGAGGCCATTTATGACCTTTTGCTCCGTTTGGATTTGGATAAATTGTCATACGAATTGCGTGACAGTGCCAATGCCGATACGGCTCAGCAGCGTAAGACCGAAGCCCTGAAGCGGTTGCAGGTGGTTGAGTCTTTCCGTGCCAGTCGGGGACGCAATAAGCCTGAATGGATGATTATGAAAATCCTTCCGGTGATTCCGCCCGAACTGCGTCCGTTGGTTCCGTTGGATGGCGGCCGTTTTGCCACTTCCGACTTGAACGACTTGTATCGTCGTGTCATTATTCGTAACAACCGTCTGAAGCGACTGATTGAAATCAAAGCTCCCGAGGTGATTTTGCGTAATGAGAAACGTATGTTGCAAGAGGCCGTGGACAGCTTGTTCGACAACTCCCGCAAGTCCAGTGCGGTAAAGACGGATGCCAACCGTCCTTTGAAGTCCCTTTCCGATTCGTTGAAAGGTAAGCAAGGCCGTTTCCGTCAGAACCTGTTGGGTAAGCGTGTGGACTATTCAGCCCGTTCGGTTATCGTTGTAGGACCGGAGTTGAAGATGGGAGAATGTGGTCTGCCTAAATTGATGGCCGCAGAACTTTATAAGCCGTTCATCATCCGTAAGCTCATAGAACGCGGTATCGTGAAGACCGTGAAGTCAGCCAAGAAGATTGTAGACCGCAAGGAGCCTGTGATTTGGGATATTTTGGAATACGTGATGAAAGGACACCCGGTGTTGTTGAACCGTGCTCCGACATTGCACCGCTTGGGTATCCAGGCTTTCCAACCCAAGATGATAGAAGGTAAGGCTATCCAGTTGCATCCGTTGGCTTGTACGGCGTTCAATGCCGACTTCGACGGTGACCAGATGGCTGTGCATTTGCCTTTGAGCAACGAAGCGATTCTGGAAGCTCAGATTTTGATGTTGCAGTCTCACAATATCCTGAATCCGGCAAACGGTGCGCCGATTACGGTGCCTTCTCAGGATATGGTGTTGGGCTTGTACTATATTACCAAGCTCCGTCCCGCTTCTAAGGGCGAAGGTTTGACATTCTATGGTCCCGAAGAGGCTATCATTGCCTATAATGAGAAGCGTGTAGACATTCATGCGCCTATTAAAGTTGTGGTAAAGGACCTGAATGCGAATGGCGAGCTGGAAAAGAAGATGGTGGAAACGTCCGTAGGCCGTGTGATTGTCAACGAAATCATACCGGAAGAAGTCGGTTATTTCAACGACATCATTTCCAAAAAGACTTTGCGCGGCATCATCACCGACGTGATCAAGACGGTAGGTGTGGCTCGTGCTTGCGAATTCCTGGACGGTATCAAGAATCTGGGTTATCGTATGGCATACGTGGGCGGTTTGTCTTTCAACTTGGGTGATATTATCATTCCGGAAGAAAAAGAGGAACTGGTTCGCCGCGGAAACGAAGAAGTGGAACGCATTGCCAATGATTATGGTATGGGTTTCATCACGGACAACGAACGTTATAACCAGGTCATCGATACTTGGACACACGTCAACAATGACCTTTCCAAGGTCTTGATGAAGACCATGAAAGAAGCTGATCAGGGTTTCAATGCCGTATATATGATGTTGGATTCCGGAGCCCGTGGTTCTGCCGGACAGATCAGTCAGCTTTCCGGTATGCGTGGTTTGATGGCCAAGCCCCAGAAAGCCGGAGCCGAAGGCGCCCAGATTATCGAAAACCCGATTCTTTCCAACTTCAAGGAAGGCATGAGCGTGTTGGAGTACTTCATTTCTACCCACGGTGCCCGTAAGGGTTTGGCCGATACGGCTTTGAAGACAGCCGATGCCGGTTACTTGACGCGTCGTCTTGTAGACGTATCCCACGACGTGATTATCACGGAAGAGGATTGCGGTACGTTGCGCGGTCTGGTATGTACGGCTTTGAAGAACGGCGATGAAGTCATTTCTTCACTTTACGAACGTATTCTCGGACGTGTGTCCGTGCATGATATTATCAATCCTACGACGGGTAAGTTGATTGTTTCCGCCGGGGAGGAAATCACGGAAGACAAGGCACAGGAAATCGAAGACTCTCCGATCGAGAGCGTGGAAATCCGTTCCGTATTGACTTGCGAGAGCCGTAAGGGAGTCTGCATGAAGTGCTATGGCCGCAACTTGGCTACGAGTCGGATGGTACAGAAAGGCGAGGCGGTCGGTGTGATTGCCGCCCAGTCCATCGGTGAGCCGGGTACACAGTTGACGTTGCGTACGTTCCATGCCGGTGGTGTGGCTTCGAATGCGGCAGCCAATGCATCTATTGTCGCGAAGTACGATTCGAAGGTCGAGTTCGAAGAGTTGCGTACGGTAGACATTACCGATGAGAACGGAAATGCAGCCAAGATGGTGGTAGGACGTTTGGCCGAGGTCCGCTTCGTCGACGTGAATACCGATATTGTCCTCTTCACGCAAAATGTGCCTTACGGTTCTACTTTGTATGTGAACGAAGGAGATAAAGTAGAGAAAGGCAAGCTGATAGCCAAGTGGGATCCGTTTAACGCGGTTATCGTGACGGAAACTCCGGGTAAGATTCAGTTTGAAGACGTGGTAGAAGGTGTGACTTATCGTGTGGAAGCCGACGAGACGACGGGTCTGCGCGAGATGATCATCATAGAGTCAAAAGACAGGACGAAGGTTCCTTCGGCTCATATCTTGGACGAGAACGGAGAGTTGATTCGTACGTATAACTTCCCCATCGGCGGACACTTGGCTATTGAGGATAAGCAGATTGTCAAAGCCGGAGACGTATTGGTGAAGATTCCGCGTGCCGTAGGTAAAGCCGGCGACATCACGGGAGGTCTTCCGCGTGTGACCGAGTTGTTCGAAGCGCGTAATCCGTCTAATCCCGCTGTGGTTTCGGAAATCGACGGTGAGATCACGATGGGTAAACTGAAACGCGGTAACCGTGAGATTATCGTCACTTCCAAGTTGGGTGAAGTGAAGAAGTATCTCGTACCGTTGTCCAAGCAGATTCTGGTACAAGAGAACGACTATGTACGTGCCGGAACTCCATTGTCAGATGGCGCCACTACGCCAGCCGACATTTTGGCCATTAAAGGTCCTACGGCAGTGCAGGAGTATATCGTGAACGAGATACAGGACGTGTACCGTCTGCAAGGTGTGAAGATTAACGACAAGCACTTTGAGGTGATTGTCCGTCAGATGATGCGTAAGGTGCAGATTGACGAACCGGGCGACACTCGATTCTTGGAGCAGCAGATTGTGGACAAGCTCGATTTCGCGGAAGAGAACGACCGCATTTGGGGCAAGAAAGTCGTGGTGGATGCCGGTGACTCGGAAACGATGCAAAAAGGTATGATTGTGACGGCCCGTAAGTTGCGTGACGAGAATTCTACGTTGAAACGTAAGGATTTGAAGTTGGTGCAGGTACGTGACGCCATGCCGGCCACCTCAATCCAGATTCTGCAAGGTATTACCCGTGCGGCATTACAGACTTCGAGCTTCATGTCGGCAGCTTCCTTCCAGGAAACGACGAAGGTGCTGAATGACGCGGCCATCAATGGAAAGACCGATAAACTCGAAGGTATGAAGGAGAACGTCATCTGTGGTCATCTGATACCGGCAGGTACGGGACTTCGTGAGTTCGGCAAGATTGTCGTAGGCTGCAAGGAGGAGTACGACCGCCTGATGGCCAATCGTAAGTCTATATTGGATTTAGACGAGTAAAATAGACTGCTTTTAGTCAGTAGTAAGAAAAAGCCGTTCCGGAATTTCGGAGCGGCTTTTTCTTGTTCTCGATGGCATATTCCATTTGCAATCTCGCAACTTCCAAGCTGCGGATATATGCCTGTATGATGTACTCTTTTTCCTATGTATCGAATGTTTTTCCAAATGTAACAGGTTGCATGTTTGCTATTGTGAGGTTCAATTCTTTTGCACAATTTTACAGTATTAAATAAACGAGAGTATGGAAAAGAAGAATTTGTTAGTGAGAATTTTTGTTCCGGTCGTTGTGGCCGGGATGGTGTTTGTGGGGTTGCCCGCATGTTTCCAAGATGATGGTTATCCTGAAGGGTTTGTGTTGAATGACGAAGCAGGTGTGGCGACTATGGCGAAAAGAAGCATGCCGCAAGGAGGGGAAAGTATTAAACCTATAGAACCTGAGAAACCGTCATATAAATATGGTGAGGCTACTGTAACTTTTAAATGTACTAATGCTTTGCCTTCAGAATATATAGATGGTTATACCGTCTTGACGATGACGGTTCATTATTCCTATAAGATGGAAAATGGTGAACCTACTTCTGTTGAGTATGTATATTCTGCTGAGGACAATCCTGAATTTTCGATTGATGATATAGATTTGGTGGAGAATCCAGATACTGGATATTATACTTTGGTATGCAGTGGCACTTATAGTTTTATAGATTCAAATGGTTATTTATACACTTGGGGGTATTCAGGTGAATCAGAGTCGGATATTTCACTCTGATGAGATAGTATAATGTCTTGCGTTAAATAAAGCCATGTCGAAGTTCCTTTTGTTTGGCCTTGTTTTTACCCTCCTACGATGCATCCCTGTTGTGGGACGAACAGTGGGTACTCTGTCGGATTTGGACAGCCTCCTCGGGTGC
>ULWE01030209.1_pt1 | contig 13559 bp, 8 predicted proteins | sample 1960071 | NCBI WGS metagenome assembly ULWE01 (sample SAMEA4835804, study PRJEB28245) | human gut metagenome | biome: gut microbiome; material: fecal sample | place: Denmark | collected 2008 | reverse complement strand
TCCCAAAACAGGAGCGCTACCGGGCTGCGCTACACCCCGCTTTCTTCTCACAATGAAATTACTTCTTTGCAGTAAGCATCATTTCTGAATTGCGGGTGCAAAGGTACAACATTTTTCTTATTCCACCAAATTTTTCAGCAACTTTTTTTGTAAAAATATGCATTTATTCAGTTTTTTCCTAAAAAAAGGGCAACTTCCGAAGAAATTGCCCCTTTATACCTTATTATATATGGCGATTGATGAATTTTCAGCAACCGCATTGTTTTGCCATTACGCCTTGATGATGCCTTCCTCTACGAAAATCTTCTTCAAGATTTCAACAGCCCGTTCTACCTGCTCTCTTGTATGAGTAGCCATAAGAGCAAAACGCACCAATGTGTCCTGAGGAGCACATGCTGGTGGGATAACAGGATTGATGAACACACCTGCATCGTAAGCCAGCTTGGTAACAACGAATGTCTTCTCTGCATCACGAACGTAGAGAGGAATGATAGGACTCTCAGTCTCACCAATCTCGAAACCCTCCTCACGGAAACGCTTCAAAGCATAGTTGGTAACATCCCAAAGATTCTCAAAACGCTCTGGCTCATTCTGAATGATGTGGAGTGCCTCAAGCGCTGCTGCTGTAGCTGCTGGAGTATTGGATGCACTGAAGATGTAGGTACGGCAGTTGTGACGGAGGAAATTGATGGTATCCTTATCTGATGCGATGAAACCACCGATAGATGCCAGACTCTTAGAGAAGGTACCCATGATGAGATCTACCTCATCGGTCAGACCGAAGTGGTCGCAAACGCCACGTCCCTGCTTGCCGAATACGCCAAGGCCATGAGCCTCGTCTACCATGATAGAGCAGTTGTACTTATGCTTGAGCTTTACAATCTCAGGCAAGTTAGCCAAATCGCCCTCCATAGAGAACACGCCATCCACAACGATGAGCTTGATTGCATCCTCAGGAAGCTTACAGAGCACGCGCTCCAAATCTTCCATATCATTGTGTTTGTAGTGAAGCTGGGTAGCGAATGAAAGACGACGGCCATCTACGATACTGGCGTGGTCACGATCGTCACAGATGATATAGTCGTTACGACCTACAACACATGCCAACACACCCTGATTTACAGAGAAACCAGTAGAGAAGCACAATGTCTCATCCTTGCCCATAAACTCAGCAAGCTCTTTTTCGAGCTGCACATGCAAATCGAGTGTACCATTGAGGAAGCGGCTACCAGCACAGCCTGAGCCGTACTTGTCAAGAGCAGCCTTAGCTGCATCGATAACACGCTGATCATTTGTCAAACCCTGGTAAGCATTAGAACCGAACATCAGGATCTTGTGACCGTCGATGTCAGTTACCTCTGTCATCTGCTTACTTGTAATCTCACGGAAGTATGGATACACACCGGCTTCCATATACTTCTGAGGTACACGATAATTCTTGTATCTTTCTTGTAATTGTCCCATTATAATAGGTGTACTTTATTTCTATTTTAATTTATTTTCTAGTTTCAGGCTGCAAAGATACAAAAAAAGACTAATAAAACCGCTTTTTTCCTAAGAAAGTTTACTTTTATGCTTTTTTTAGTAGATATTTCTTGCCATTTTAGGGATTTTTATTACTTTTGCAGTTTAAAAATACAATTTCTTGACTAAGATATGAAAAAAAAGATAGTTTTCATCATGAACCCGATTTCTGGAACCAGCAGCAAAGCAGCGGTTCCCAGTTTGATAGATTCTACTTTGGACAAGGAGCAGTTCGAGTACGAGATAAAAATGACTGAAAGACCAGGACACGCCTCAGAACTGGCAGCCGAAGCCAGAGACAACCATGCAGACATTGTGGTTGCCGTAGGTGGCGATGGTACCGTGAACGAGGTGGCCCGTTCCCTCGTCCATTCCGACTCAGCATTAGGTATTCTGCCTTGCGGCTCAGGAAACGGCCTGGCGCGCCACCTGCTGTTGCCAATGAACCTAAAGAAAAGCATTGAGATCATCAACGCCTGCAAAATACACGACCTTGACTACGGAGTCATCAACGAATACCCATTCTTCTGCACTTGCGGAATGGGCTTCGATGCCTTTGTCAGCATGAAGTTTGCAGAAAGCGGAAAGCGTGGGCCGATCAGCTATGCAGAAAACATTCTGAGAGAAGGCTTGAAATATGAGCCTGAAACATATACTCTGGAAGATGAGACTGGAACAAAACAATATAAAGCGTTTCTCATCTCATGTGCCAACGCTTCCCAATACGGCAACAACGCCTATATTGCCCCACAGGCATCTATGAGCGATGGATTGATGGATGTGGTCATCATGGAACCGTTTGATGTCATCGAAGCTTCACAGGTTAGTTTCGACATGTTCAACAAGACCCTCGACAAAAACTCGAAGATCAAGTCTTTCCGGTGCAAGAAGCTCCACATCACCCGCAGTAAGCCGGGTGTCATCCATTATGACGGCGACCCAGTAATGACTGGCGCCGACATAGATGTGCACATGGAAGAAAAAGGCATCAAGATGATTGTAAATCCGTTTGCAGACAAGAGTGTACGCAAACCGAACATCATTCAATCAGCCTTTGCCGATTTCTTCAATGACATAAATATAGTGCGCGACGACATTCACAAAGACATCCAGCGCCAAAGCAAGCGAGTAGGAGCCATCAGCAAGCTCGTACAGAGAAAGCTGAATCTCTAGCCCCTACCTGACATAAAATTCTTCTGTAATTTTCGCATACCATTCTGACCGGTTCCCCTCGGAATCGGTCATTGTTTTTATAGTATTTTCCATACCGTTATACCGATGCTTTGCGAACGACAGCAGATAGCGTTTAGGCTGTTTGCGCTCCACTGTCTTAACGCCACACTGCCTGATAAGATAAAATCCTAGCATACAAGCTTCCGACACAACCACCTCAAGAACTTCAGAAGGAACAATCACGGAAAAGACGCCATCATCACTCAGCAGCATTTTTGCTCCCCTGAAAAGATCTCTGAAAGGTAAGCTATCCGTATGGCGGGCCATCGTACGTTTACTGTCTGGATTTTTTAGGCTATTCAAGAAAAAAGGAGGATTGCTTACGATTGCATCAAAAGACTCCGCAGAATGATAATCCTGCAATCGGCAGCACTCTATTTCGACACGATCGGCAAAAGGACTTGCAGCCACATTCTCAGCAGCCTCCTCACAAGCCTCTCCGTCCATATCAATACCCAGCACCTGCGCCTCAGGGAAGCGCTGCGCCATCATCAGCGAAATGAGTCCGGTACCCGACCCGACATCCAAAATGCGTTTACCGCCAGGTGCCCATGCCCCCAGCAACACACCATCCGTTCCCACTTTCATGGCGCAACGATCCTGATGAATCTCAAATTGTTTGAATTTAAATCCTGTCATAGTTTTACTTTTAAAATAGTAACGCAAAAATCAGCATTTTATTACAGTCTTCTTGCTTATATTAATAATAATATCTAATAAAGAGGTGATTTTCGGAAAAAACGATGGGATTCTCGGCAAAAATCACTAACTTTGCACCCTATAAATATATATTCAAGAGAATATGCACTCCAAAAAGTGTTTATCAAAATAGAACAGAAATTCATATACACCCCAAAAAGTGTTTACCAAATAGAATATGAACAGAAATTCGAATACACAAATCCAGATGATAGCCGACTTTGAGGGCGATGCATCCGTATTGATACAAGAAAGGGAGGCAGGAGTCTATCCTACCCTCTGCACCCGCGACCTGGTGGTTTTTCCATCCGTGCTTACTCCTATCTTGATAGGCAGGGCGGAAAGCAAGGAGTTGGCAAACATGCTGGAGCAAAATCCAGAAACAGTATTCTGCATCTTTTGCCAGAAGCATGCGGACATAGACTCACCTAATCAGGAAGATTTGTACGAAACCGGAACATTTGCCAAGTTGATGAGAGTCATCAACATGCCAAACGATGAGCATCAGAAAACCATCATCGTACAGGGTTTAGGCAGATGCAAGATGAAGAAGATTGTAGATAAGGATCCATTCTACCTTGCCGATGTAGAAAGCCTGCCAGAAACCTGGCCTACCGAAAAGGAAGCCGAAGATCCTATGTTCAAGGCATTGACCCAAACTTTCTTCGAGGAATCTATCAAATTCATTCAGTACAATGAGAACATTCCCAACGAGGCTGTCTATGCGATCAATGAGATTACCAATCGCTTCGTGAAATGCAACTTCATCTGCACCTCCCTGCCTTTTACGGCAGAAGACAAGATCAAGATGCTGGAACAGGAGAAGCTGTCAGAGCGACTGATAGAGGCACTCAAGGCCTTGCACAAGGAGCAGAAACTGCTCTACCTGCAAAATGAAATCAGGAACAAGACTCAGTTTGATCTCGACGAGCAGCAGAAGGAATATTACCTGAAGCAGCAGATCAAGAACATCAAGGAAGAGCTGGGCGAAGGCGAAAGCAGTCCGGAAAAGAAGGAGCTGCTCGAAAAAGCCAAGACCAAGAAATGGAACGAGGCAACCCAGAAGGTTTTTCAGAAAGAGTTGGCCAAACTCGACACCATCCATCCTCAGAGCCCCGACTACCCTATCCAGCTCAACTATCTGCAGACGCTGGTAGATTTGCCTTGGGGCGAATACACCGAGGATGACCTCAGCCTGTCTCATGCCCAGAAGATTCTCAACCAGGACCACTACGGCATGGAGAAAGTAAAGGAACGCATTCTGGAATATCTTGCCGTAAGATCCCTGAAGGGTGGAATGCAGAGTCCGATTCTCTGCCTCTATGGTCCTCCGGGAGTCGGCAAGACCAGTCTGGGCAAGAGCATTGCCAAGGCCATGAAGCGCAAATACGTGAGAATGTCTCTGGGCGGTCTGCACGATGAAGCCGAGATTCGCGGTCACCGCCGCACTTATATCGGAGCCATGCCTGGCCGCATTGTCAAGAACATCCTCAAGGCAGGCAGCAGCAACCCTGTCTTCATCCTCGACGAGATAGACAAGGTTTCAGCCAACAACCACCAGGGTGATCCAGCATCAGCCTTGCTTGAAGTACTCGACCCAGAGCAGAACAACACTTTCCACGACAATTACCTGGATGTGGATTACGATCTCTCTAAGGTTCTCTTCATCGCAACCGCCAATGACATCAGCTCAATCCCACGTCCTTTGCTCGACCGAATGGAACTCATCGAAGTAGGCGGCTACATTACGGAGGAGAAGATAGAGATTGCCAAGCGCCACCTGATTCCGAAGGAATTGGAGAATACAGGTCTCGACAAGTTCACCCCGAAGGTAAGCTTCAACAAGGCAGCCATTGAGGGCATCATCGAGCACTACACCCGAGAAAGCGGTGTGCGCCAGCTCAAGAAACAGATCAACAAGGGACTGCGCAAGATGGCCTACAAGCTCGCCTATTCCAAGGAATTGGAGAAGCCATCCATCACCGCAGCAGACCTGAAGGAGATTCTCGGCACCGCCCCATTCACCCGCGACATCTATCAGGGCAACGATTACGCCGGAGTAGTAACAGGACTTGCATGGACCTCTGTGGGCGGCGAGATTCTCTTTATCGAAACCTCGCTGAGCAAGGGAAGACAGGGCAAGCTTACCCTGACCGGTAACCTGGGAGATGTGATGAAGGAATCGGCTGTCATCGCCCTGGAATACATCAAGGCGCATATCGACCTGCTGGGCGTGGATTACCGCATCTTTGAAAACTGGAACATCCATATCCACGTACCCGAAGGTGCAACGCCAAAAGACGGTCCTTCGGCAGGTATTACCATTGCCACCAGTATCGCTTCGGCCATCACCCAGCGCAAGGTTCGCAAGAACATAGCCATGACCGGCGAGATTACCCTTCGCGGCAAGGTACTCCCAGTGGGAGGCATCAAGGAGAAGATCCTGGCAGCCAAGCGTGCCGGCATTACCGACATCGTGATCTGCAAGGAAAACAAGAAGAACATCCTCGACATTCCAGAAAAGTATCTCAAGGGCGTAGAGTTCCATTATGTAGAAGATGTAGCAGATGTCTGGGAGTTTGCCCTCACCGACGAGAAGGTAAAGCACCCTATCGACTTCACCATTCCTGAAAATGACAAAAAAGAAAAGAAATGAAATTTGAACTACAAGTAACAGATAAGGCAAGCGATGCTCGCACCGGCATCATCACCACCGACCACGGACAGATCAAGACTCCGATCTTCATGCCTGTGGGAACTGTGGGCAGCGTAAAGGGTGTACATTTCGAAGAATTGCGCCAGCAGGTAAAGGCCCAGATCATCCTGGGAAACACCTACCATCTCTACCTGCGCCCGGGACTCGAAGTCATCAAGGCGGCAGGCGGACTGCATAAGTTCAACGGCTGGGACCGTCCTATCCTCACCGACAGTGGCGGTTTCCAGGTATTCTCGCTTACCGGAATCCGCAAGCTCAGAGAAGAGGGCTGCGAGTTCCGTTCGCACATCGATGGCAGCAAGCATTTCTTCACACCAGAGAACGTAATGGATACAGAACGCATCATCGGTGCCGACATCATGATGGCTTTCGATGAGTGTCCTCCCGGACAAAGCGACTTCATGTATGCGAAGAAGAGTCTGGAGATGACTCAGCGCTGGCTCGACCGCTGCATCAAGCGCTTCGACGAGACAGAACCTCTCTACGGTTATCAGCAGAGCCTCTTCCCTATCGTCCAGGGCTGTACTTTCCCAGAGCTGCGCCGCGAAGCAGCCAAGTACATTGCCGATAAGGGAGCCGACGGAAATGCCATCGGCGGTCTTGCCGTAGGCGAGCCTACCGAGGTGATGTACGAAATGATTGAGGTGGTGAACGAGATTCTTCCAAAGGACAAGCCTCGCTACCTGATGGGCGTAGGAACTCCCCAGAACCTGCTCGAGGCCATCGAGCGCGGTGTTGATATGTTCGACTGCGTAATGCCAACCCGCAACGGCCGCAATGCGATGCTCTTTACCTATAATGGTACGATGAACATGCGCAACAAGAAGTGGGAGATGGATTTCAGTCCAGTGGATCCAGACGGCTGCGACATCGACCAGATAACCACCAAGGCCTACCTGCACCATCTCTTCAAGGCCCAGGAGCTCCTTGCCATGCAGATTGCCAGCATCCACAACCTGTCGTTCTATCTCCGTCTCGTTACAGATGCACGCCACCATATCGAGCAGGGCGACTTCGTAGAGTGGAAACGCTCTATCATCGATCAACTCGGCCGACGAATCTAGCTTGAGCGTTGAGCATTGAACTTTATAGGATGCTCCTATACATATTTTACATTAAATGATGAAAGATTATAAATACATCAGAAAACATCGCAGACTGCTCAAGATGGGCAGAGCCTTCGAATCTCGCTTCGGCTGGCTCATTGCCATCCTGCAGCGCATAGCCCGCATTCTAGGCTGGATCGGGCACAAGCTGCGATTCCTCAGGGTGCTCAGGTATCTCAACCCACTGAGATACATCAAGCGGTTAGACTGGTACATTATCAAGAAGTTCTTAGGCTACTACTTCTTCTCGATTGCACTGATCATCTCCATCTCCATCGTGTTCGACTTCAATGAGAACCTGGCGAAGTTCACGGAGTATCATGCACCAGCCAAGGCCATCATCTTCGATTATTATGCCAACTTCATCCCTTACTTCGCCAACCTCTTCAGTGCGTTGTTTGTGTTTGTGGCGGTCATCCTCTTCACGTCGAAGCTGGCAGGCAACTCTGAAATCATCGCCATTCTGGCATCAGGTGTTTCCTTCAAGCGACTCCTTCGTCCTTACCTCATCACCTGCATCATGCTCTCAGCCTTGAGCTATGTACTCTCTGCCTACGTGATTCCACACGGCACGGTAGTACGCCAGAACTTTGAGACGATGTACAAGAACAAGAAGAAGAATACTTCTGCCGAAAACGTACAGCTACAGGTAGATAAGGGCGTGATTGCCTATATGCAGCACTACGACAACAACTCGAAGCGAGGTTATGGATTCTGTCTCGACAAGTTCCAGGACAAGAAACTCGTAAGCCACCTTACAGCGATGGAGATTCAGTATGATACGATCTCCGACAGCAAATACCACTGGAAACTGAGCAACTGGAAGGTGCGCCAGCTGAAAGGTATGAAGGAACACATCACCAGCGGAGCACAGAAGGATACGCTGATTACGATGGAGCCTACCGACCTGGTTTATTCCAAGGGTCAGCAGGAAACCTTCACCAGTCCGGAACTGAAGGAGTATATTTCCAAGCAGATCAACCGCGGTTCGGGCAATGTGGTGCAGTATCAGGTAGAATACCACAAGCGCATCGCCGCCTCGTTTGCCTCCTTCATCCTCACCATCATCGGTGTTTCGCTTTCATCGCGCAAGCGAAAGGGAGGTATGGGCCTATCCTTGGGAATCGGTCTTGCACTGAGCTTCGGCTACATCATGCTGCAAACCGTATCGGCAACCTTTGCCATCCAGGCAAACTTCCCTCCGGCACTTGCCGCTTGGTTGCCGAACATCATCTTCGCCTTCGTTGCCTACTTCTGCTACCGCAAGGCACCAAGGTAATTAAACATTGAAACAAAGAACCTTGACCATTGGAACGGATGAAGATCCATCCGGCTCAATGGTCAACAAAAGAAAGGAAAAGAATGTATTTCGACGAATTAGATTTGAATGACAACGTGCTCGACGCATTATACGACATGCGCTTCGACACTTGCACCCCTGTACAGGAAAAATGTATCCCTGAGATATTGGAAGGTCACGACGTATTGGGCGTGGCACAGACCGGAACGGGTAAGACTGCAGCCTATCTGCTCCCAGTATTGAGCAAACTTGATGATGGCGGCTATCCGAAAGACGCCATCAACTGCGTCATCATGTCGCCAACCCGCGAGTTGGCCCAGCAGATAGACCAGGCCATGCAGGGCTTCGGCTACTACCTGCAGGATGTGAGCAGCGTGGCTGTTTATGGCGGCAACGACGGCAACCGCTACGATCAGGAACTGAAGAGTCTCCGCATGGGTGCTGATGTCGTGATTGCTACTCCAGGTCGCCTCATCACCCACATTTCCCTGGGTAATGTAGATCTGAGCAAGGTAAGCTTCTTCATTCTCGATGAGGCCGACCGCATGCTCGACATGGGCTTCTCTGAAGACATCAATACCATCGCTTCCAAGTTGCCAAAGACCTGCCAGACCATCATGTTCTCTGCCACCATGCCTGAGAAAATTGAGGAACTTGCCAAAGCTCTGCTCAAGGATCCTGTAGAGATCAAGCTTGCCGTAAGCAAGCCTGCCGAGAAGATCAAGCAGGAGGCTTACGTATGTTACGAGACCCAGAAGATGACCATCATCAAGGATATCTTCAAGGCTGGCGATATGAAGCGCGTCATCGTGTTCAGCGGCAGCAAGATGAAGGTAAAGCAGCTGGCTGCTGCCCTTCAGCAGATCGGCATCAACTGCGGTGCAATGCACTCCGACCTGGAGCAGGCAGAGCGCGATGATGTGATGTTCAAGTTCAAGAGCGGTCAGTACGACGTACTGGTTGCTACGGATATCGTGGCTCGTGGAATCGATATTGATGATATCGAGATGGTCATCAACTATGATGTTCCTCACGATACTGAGGATTATGTTCACCGCATCGGCCGTACAGCCCGTGCCAACCGCGATGGTAGAGCCATCACCTTCGTCAACGAGGAAGACCAGTACTGGTTCCAGCAGATCGAGAAATTCCTGGAGAAGGTGGTAGAGAAGATGCCTCTGCCGGAAGATTGCGGCGAAGGCCCTGAATACATCAAGCTCAACAAGCCTTCAAAACGCAACAATGGTCGAAAGGGCAAGGGCGGAAAGCAGGGCGGAAACAACCGCAACGGCAACCGCGGCGGCAACAATAACAGCGAGGGCAAGAGCAAGACCAGCGCCAAGAGCCGCAGACAGAAAGACCGCGACCAGACTTCGCACAAGCGCAAGCCAAACAAGCCAAACGAGCGTCAGGAAAAGACTCCTCAGAACAATGGAGAGAATGGTGCACAGAAGAATCACGAGAATGGTGCACAGAAGAATGGCGAGTTCAAGAACAATGAACAGAGAAACGCTGAGCAGCACAACGGCGAGCAGAAGAACCGCAATAACAACAAGCGCCGCAACAATAAACAGCGCAACAACGAGAACGGCAACCAGCAGGGCAATCAGCAGTCTAACGGCAACCAGCGCCCAGGCAATGAGAACAACGTTCGCCCTGGAAGCAATGGCAGAGGCAGAGGCGTAGCCCAGAAGAAGCAGGGTGGCGCTCAGCAGAACCAGCAGAAGAAGGGAACTGAGAATTCCGGTCCTCGCAAGTACGCTCCTGTTGTCAATCCACAGAAGAACGATAATCCTGTGAAGAAATTCATCAAGCGTATCTTCGGATTCGGCAAATAATCTCAAGAGAGAATAATCTCAAGAGAGAGTAATCTCCCAAAATGATATATTTCTGCTTCCAGGCAGGCTTATACATTATTATATATATATGAGAAGCCCGATAAGAGAGTTGGACTATCCCAACCTTTTGTCGGACTTCTCTTTTTTAAACGAACCTGAAAACACGGCTAAAATGGATAGAAATAAAAGACTCCCAGTTACTCCGCTGATGTTCTTCAGCCTCATACTATCACTTAGCATCATCACAGCCAGATACAGCTATGATTACTTCTCCACGCGCTATTGGCTCATCGCAGCCATCATTGCCATAGCCTTAGCCGGCTGCTGCTATGTACTCTATGAAACCCGTCAGCTTTTCCGGCTCTTCTTCAGAAAAATCAAGCAGCTGGTCCTTCTTCAGAGCTTCCTTCTGTCGCTCTGCCTGTTCTGTCTGGGCGGTTTCATCACCTCCCATCATATCGATAAGACGAAAGCGCCTGGCAGCATCATAACCTACCAGTCACTCTCCCCCATCGACCGCACCATCCTGGCAAGCCGTTCCTTCCGCCAGCAGCTGGAACAGCAGCTGCATACTTATCATATCGACGGACAGGATTTCGCCGTGATTTCTGCGATGGCGATGGGCGATAAGGGTTCACTCGACCGGGAAACCAAGGAGAGCTTTTCCATCTCCGGCACAAGTCATATACTGGCAGTTAGCGGCTTGCACATAGGCATTATCTTCCAGCTCTTCGTGATTCTTCTGGGCGGAAAGCGCCGTTCCAGACCCACCATTGCCCTGTCCCTCGTTGCCGTATGGGCGTATGTCGTCTTTATCGGCTTTCCCCCTAGTGCCGTCAGATCAGCCTCCATGCTCAGCATCTACAGTTTCTGCCTGCTAGCCCTGCGCCCCGACCTTTCGCTCAACACCCTGGCGCTAGCCTATGTCATCATGCTGTTTCTGAATCCCTTCCATCTTTTCGACATCAGTTTTCAGATGTCCTTTCTCGCCGTGGCTTCCATCCTCATATTCTATCCCCCACTCTTCGGACTGCTCAAATCCCACGGCAAGATCATCCGTTGCCTCTGGGGATTATTCAGCGTATCCCTGGCGGCACAGATAGGTACGCTTCCGCTCATCGTCTATTATTTCGGCAGAATATCCTGCTACTCCCTGTTCACCAGCTTCATCGCCATCCCGGCAGCCACCCTCATCCTCTATCTTTGTGCCCTACTCCTGCTGCTTTCTCCCCTTACCTACATTTCCAGCCTTGCCTCCGTCAGCATCTGGCTGATGCAACATGTAGCAGCAGTACTTGCCAGCATTACCCAAGCCACCCATACCGTCTTCCGGCTTACCAGTCTGTTGCCGGGTGCCAGCATAGACCATCTTCATCTGTCACTCCTTCAGTTGATGCTTCTCTATCTAGCAGTCGTATCCGGCTACCTGGTCCTAGCCAAATGGAACCAGATAAGGGAAAAAATCTACAAGATTCGCCATTCTCATGCATTACCTTTCTAATCATTTGCCCATCACAAAAATAATGTGTATCTTTGCAGTATGAATTACGATAGAATCAAACAGCAGGCAGGTCATCTTCCTGCCTTCCAGATAGCCGACGCCATCAACAGCACCCTGAAGGAGTCGGCAAACCTTGTTGTTACCGCTCCGCCGGGAGCCGGAAAATCCACCGTGCTTCCACTCACCCTCCTCGGAGCCACCCCACAGGGAAAGATTCTGATGCTGGAACCACGCCGCCTTGCTGCCCGTCAGATAGCTGAACGAATGGCAAGCATCTTGGGCGAACCCGTGGGCAAGACCGTGGGTTACCGGGTACGCTTCGAGAACAAGGTTTCTTCAGAAACCCGCATCGAGGTGCTCACCGAGGGAATCCTTACCCGAATGCTCATCCATGATGCCACGCTCGAAGGAGTGAGCGCCGTCATCTTCGATGAGTTTCACGAGCGAAGCATCAACTCCGATCTGGCACTTGCCCTCACCCGACAGGCCCAGGAAATCATCCGACCAGATTTGAAGATTATCATCATGTCGGCAACCATCGATGCTTCCGCCATCTGCGAAGCTCTTCAGGCACCATTGATAGAGAGCGAAGGACGGATGTTCCCCGTAGAGACCATTTATTCCGAGACCGATATTGCGCGATACGACATATATAAAGAGGTGGCGGCTACCATCCTCAAGGCTGCAGATAGGTACGAGGGAGATATTCTGGCTTTTCTTCCTGGACAGTCGGAGATTCTGAAATGCAAGGAGATATTGGATGCAAGCCTCAGCAGGGCTTCAGCTGAACTTACCGTTCCGCAGGTTTATCCGCTCTACGGCAATCTTCCACCCGAAAAGCAGCGCCTCGCCATAGCCCCTTCGAAAGAAGGAGAAAGGAAAATTGTGCTCGCCACACCTATCGCCGAAACCTCACTTACCATCGAAGGTGTGAGGATTGTGGTGGATTCCGGACTTTGCCGAAAACTGGTTTACGACACCCGAACGGGATTGAGCCACCTGGAAACCGTAACCATCAGCAAGGACATGGCAACCCAGCGAAGAGGACGAGCCGGACGTGTGGCTGAAGGAATCTGCTACCGGTTGTGGACTCAGACCTCGGAACATCTGATGGAAGACCAGCGCCGACCGGAAATAGAGGAAGCCGACCTTACATCGATGGTACTCGACATTGCTGCCTTTGGCGAGAACAATCCCCAGTCGCTGCTCTGGCTTACCCCACCATCAAGCAGTAACCTTCTCAATGCCAAGGAATTGCTTCTTTCTCTTGAAGCGATAGAACCGGATGGCAGCATCACCCCATTGGGAAGGAAGATGGCAACATTGCCTTGTCATCCGCGCATCGCCAAGATGATGATGAACTCAGAAACTTCTGCACTCAAAGCTCTAGCCTGCGACGTTGCCGCCCTGCTGGAAGAGAAAGACCCGATGAGCGATTCAGAGGATTCGGACATGGCGCTGCGTCTCTCCATCCTCCGTTCGCAGCGACAGAAAAACAGTCTGGGCAGATGGGCTCGCATCGCCCAGATAGCCCAGGAATACCGCAGGATGCTCAAGGTGAAGGAAGACAATGAGCCGGTGGATGCAGAGGAAGTGGGCAGACTGATTGCCCTAGCCTATCCTGAGCGCATCGCCATGGCCA
>ULWE01006460.1_pt1 | contig 13582 bp, 11 predicted proteins | sample 1960071 | NCBI WGS metagenome assembly ULWE01 (sample SAMEA4835804, study PRJEB28245) | human gut metagenome | biome: gut microbiome; material: fecal sample | place: Denmark | collected 2008 | reverse complement strand
CGCTCTTCAAGCGCTCCTCAAACTCACCCTTGTATTTGGCACCGGCAACCAGTGCACCCATATCGAGCGAATAGAGCTGCTTGTTCTTCAGATTCTCAGGCACATCGCCACGGACGATACGCTCTGCAAGTCCCTCAACGATAGCGGTTTTACCTGTACCAGGCTCACCAATCAGAATAGGGTTGTTCTTGGTGCGGCGGGAGAGAATCTGGAGCACACGGCGAATCTCTTCATCACGACCGATTACTGGGTCGAGCTTGCCGCTGCGAGCCTGTTCTACCAGGTTCTTGGCATATTTTTCAAGACTCTGATAGTTCTCGTCGGCACTCTGGCTCTTCACGTTCTGACCCTGTCGCAAAGCCTGGATGGCTGCGGTGAGGTCCTTCTCGTTGGCACCCGCATCCTTGAGGATTCGAGCAGCGGTAGAGTTGCCTTTGAGGATAGCGAGGAGAATAGGCTCCACGCTTACGAATTCATCTCCCATCTTCTTGGCGATGTCCTCGGCATTGAGCAATATCTGGTTGGTATCGCCCGAGAGGTATGGCTGACCAGCACCCTGCACACGAGGCAGGTGCTGCATCTCCTGCTGCAGGAGCATGGCAATCTGATTGCCGTTCATGCCCAGCTTCTGGAAGATGTAGTTGGTTACATCAGGTGCTTTCTCGATGATACCACTGAGAAGATGCACCGGTTCGATGGTCTGCTGACCATTTCTCTGCGCTATGTTCACAGCGGCCTGCACCGCTTCCTGCGCCTTGATTGTAAATTTGTCGAATGTCATATCTTAATCTCCTTTCTAAGTGTTATTTGTTCTACTTCTTGTTGTCGGGCTTCAGTTCTTCCGGACTTTCAGCCTTGGATGATGCTTCAGCCTTGCTGGCTTCCGGCATCGCAATCCGTGGATGCGAATAGCGTGCCCATTGCGCGTTTTGGGGCGTTTTTCTGACATTTTGTCTGTTTTTTCCTTCCTTTTTCCCTATTCACAGAAAAGCTTCTGTCAAAATGGCTGAACCATTACTTGATTTATCGCAAATATCCTTTAAATAATGTGATAATAGGTATTAAATATTTGTGTATTTCAAATATTCTTTGTATCTTTGCAGCGTTTTTAGAAACCATATTGAATATAAAAATTCGTAATATATAAAGTCAATGGCTGAAACAAAGAAGATCAAGACAGCTTTGGTGTCTGTCTTTCACAAGGATGGCTTGGACGAGTTGCTCGCCAAGTTGAATGAAGAGGGTGTTAAGTTCCTGAGCACAGGTGGTACTCAGAAGTTTATCGAATCTTTGGGTTATGAATGTGAAAAAGTTGAGGATGTCACCACATATCCATCAATCCTCGGTGGTCGTGTGAAGACTCTTCATCCAAAAATATTTGGAGGTATCTTGGCCCGTCGCGACAATGAGGGCGACCAGGAGCAGATGAAGGAGTATGAGATTCCTTCTATCGACCTCGTTATCGTGGATCTCTATCCATTTGAGCAGACTGTAGCCAGCGGCGCCAGCGATGCCGACATCATTGAGAAGATTGATATCGGCGGTATCTCTCTGATCCGTGCCGGAGCCAAGAACTTCAAGGACGTGGTTATCGTTCCTAGCAAGGCTGAGTACAGTGTGCTTCTCGACATCCTGAAGAAGAAGGGTGCTGAAACCGACATTGAGGACCGCAAGATGTTCGCAGAGCGTGCATTCGGCGTAAGTTCTCACTATGATACTGCTATCCACGCTTGGTTTGCCAAGTAATAAAGAGGTAAACCTATTCATCTCGCAACTCTTCCCGCTCTTGAAAGCGAGGGCGGGAAGATGACTACAAAGGAAAGATTTTAAGCTTAAAATATTAGATTTACATTAGCAAATGGGATTTTTTTCATTTATTCAGGAAATCGCAATGGACTTGGGTACCGCCAATACCATCATTATCAGTGATGATAAGATCGTAGTGGACGAACCTTCTGTTGTTGCCCTCGACCGCCGCACCGACAAGATGATTGCTGTAGGCGAGAAGGCAAAGATGATGTACGAGAAGACTCATGACAACATCCGTACAATCCGTCCTTTGCGTGATGGCGTTATCGCCGACTTTACTGCCTGCGAGCAGATGATGCGTGGACTTATCAAGATGGTTCATACAGGAAGCCGATTGTTCTCACCTTCACTCCGTATGGTGATTGGTGTGCCTTCTGGTTCTACTGAGGTAGAGCTCCGTGCCGTACGCGACTCTGCCGAGCATGCCGACGGTCGCGACGTATATTTGATTTTTGAACCTATGGCTGCTGCTATCGGTATCGGTATCGACGTAGAGGCACCAGAAGGTAACATGATAGTTGATATAGGTGGTGGTAGCACCGAGATTGCAGTCATCTCTCTGGGTGGTATCGTATCCAACAACTCTATCCGTACTGCCGGTGACGACCTGACAGCCGACATCCAGGAGTATATGAGCCGCCAGCACAACGTGAAGGTTTCCGAGCGTATGGCTGAGCGTATCAAGATTCATGTGGGTTCTGCCCTGACAGATCTGGGAGATGAGGCTCCTGAAGACTTCATCGTTCACGGTCCTAACCGTATCACAGCGCTCCCTATGGAGGTGCCTGTATGCTATCAGGAGATTGCTCACTGTCTGGACAAGACTGTAGCCAAGATAGAGAATGCTGTACTCTCTGCTCTCGAGAATACTCCACCAGAGCTTTATGCCGACATCGTGAAGAACGGTATCTGGCTTTCAGGTGGTGGTGCTCTGCTCCGCGGTCTCGACAAGCGACTTCAGGACAAGATCAACATCCCATTCCATATCGCCGAGGATCCATTGCACAGTGTGGCTAAGGGTGCCGGTATCGCATTGAAGAATGTGGATCGTTTCTCATTCCTGATGAGATAATTTCAAGATATTTAAATTCCGCATCTGGACCACTTGTGCCCATTTGCGGAATTTTAATCATATACAGATTCATTTTTTAAAGTATGCACAACCTTTTAGAGTTTTTGCAGAAATACAACCATTGGTTTGTCTTCGTGATTCTGGAGGTGGTGAGCATGGTGCTTCTGTTCCAGTATAACAGCTACCAGGGCAGTGCGTGGTTTTCTACAGCCAATGCCGTTACGGGCAAGATCTATGAATGGGATGCCAACGTGGAGACTTTCTTCTCCCTGACCAAGGTGAACCAGGAGCTTACCCAGCGGAATGCCTATCTGGAGCAGCAGGTGCAGCAGCTGAGCGACAGCCTCTATGGGGTAACCAAGGATAGTGCCATCTATCACCGCGACCAGTTTGCGCTGCTTCAGAATTACCGACTCATCCCTGCCAAGGTGGTGGCCAACAGCCTGGACAAGCCAGACAACCTGATTACCATCGACAAGGGTAGCGCTGACGGCATCCATAAGGATATGGGTGTGATAAGCGGTACCGGAGTGGTGGGCATCGTGTATCTCGTAGCTCAGCATTACAGCATCGTGATACCAGTGCTCAACGTGAAGTCGAATATCAGTTGTACCATCCAGGGCAGAGGCTATTTCGGCTATCTGCGATGGAAGGGGGGCGTTTCGGAACTGGCATATCTGGAAGAGGTGCCACGCCATGCCCACTTCAAGCTGGGCGACTACGTAGTAACGAGTGGCTATTCGGCTGTGTTCCCTCCGGGAGTAAGAGTGGGCAAGATTCTGCACGTGTTTAATTCTGCTGATGGATTGTCGTATAGAGTACAGTTGAGACTTTCTACCGACTTTGCCCGTCTGCGTGATGTCTGCGTCATCGATGATGCCGTAATGAAGGAACGCCTTCAGATTATGCGTGCTGCACAGGATAGTATCATGCCCGACGGCAATGCCAAAGGTAAAAATTAAAAGATCATAGTAAGAGGAGATATATAAGTAGCAATGAGTATAGATTTGATAAAACGACTCGGCATCTTCGTGGTGCTCGTGCTGGTGCAGGGATTGGTGTTCAACCATATCCACTTGTTCAACTGCGCCACCCCCTTGCTGTATATTCTCATGGTGCTCCATTTCCGCAGAAACCACCCACGCTGGTCGGTGATGCTGTGGAGCTTCATGATGGGACTTTGTATCGACGTGTTTGCCAATACGCCGGGAGTAGCTGCAGCTTCGATGACCTTCATCGGACTGCTTCAGCCTTATCTTTTCGAACTCTTCGTGCCAAGAGACAGTGCCGACGACCTGGAGCCATCCATGCGCACCATCGGTGTCGGTTCGTATGTACTCTACACGTTGGTTATCGTACTCGTTTATAATCTGGTATTCTTTACTCTGGAGACCTTCAATTTCTTCAATTGGATGGAGTGGCTCCTCCGCATCGGTGGCGGTACAGCCATCACGATGCTGCTCATCATGGCATTGGAGAGCTTCCGCAAGGGATAGAACCTTGCTGCAAGACAGAGAACAGTAAAAGATCAAACAAAAAATTTCAGCTATATATATAATATGGTGGATTACAATCTTGATAAGCGTAAGTATGTGATTGGTGGTGTGGCTATAGCAATTGTAGTCATATACGCCATTCGTCTCTTTACGCTTCAGATTATGAGTGAGGATTATAAGAAGAATGCCGATTCCAATGCCTTCCTGAAGCAGATTGAGTTCCCTTCGCGTGGCGCTATCTACGACAGAAACGGCAAGCTGATGGTGTATAATTCGCCTTCCTATGATATCATGGTGGTGATGAAGGAGCAGGAGGGACGTCTGGATACGATGGACTTCTGCAACTCCCTGGGCATTACCAAGGAGGCTTTCGAGAAGCGAATGGAGACCATCAAGGACAGAAACAAGAATCCCGGTTACTCGCGATATACCCAGCAGCTCTTCATGAGTCAGCTTTCTGACAAGGACTTCAGCGTCTTCCAGGAGAAGATGTTCCGGTTCCCCGGTTTCTATGTGCAGAAGCGAAGCGTGAGAGAATATGTCTATCCATACGCTGCCCATGTACTGGGAGATGTGGGTGAGGTTTCGCCAAGCGATATAGAGGAGGATGACTACTATCAGCCGGGTGACTATATCGGTAAGCTGGGACTGGAGAAGCATTACGAGAAGGAGCTCCGAGGTACCAAGGGCGTGAAGATTATGCTTCGCGATGCCCGCGGAAGAATACAGGGAAGCTATCAGAACGGAAAACTCGACCAGCGGCCTGTTGCCGGTAAGGACCTGACGCTGGGTATCGATGTCAACCTTCAGGCTCTGGGCGAAAGACTGCTGCAGGGCAAGATAGGAAGTATCGTTGCCATTGACCCAAGAGACGGATCGGTGCTGGCGATGGTTTCATCTCCTTCCTATGATCCGCGCCGACTGGTGGGCAAGAATAGAGGAAAGATGCACAAGTGGCTGTCGCAGAACCCTTGGAAACCGCTCCTGAACCGTAGTATCATGGGACAGTATCCTCCGGGTTCTACCTTCAAGACTTCCCAGGCGCTGACCTATCTTACCGAGGGAATCATCACTCCGGGTACAGCCTTCCCATGTAATCATGGTTTCTCTTACAAGGGTCTGCATGTGGGATGTCATGGCCACCCGTCGCCTATTGCACTGGTAGATGCCATCAGTACTTCCTGCAACGGTTACTTCTGCTGGGGACTTTATTATATGATAGGCAACAAGAAGAAGTATGGCTCGGTGCAGGAGGCGATGACCGTATGGAAAGACTATATGGTGAGTATGGGATTCGGCTATAAGCTGGGTATCGATTTGCCGGGCGAGAAACGAGGTCTGATTCCAAATGCACAGTTCTATGACAAGGCCTACAAGGGCTCCTGGAACGGATTGACCGTCATCAGTATCTCTATCGGACAGGGTGAGGTGAACCTCACTCCTCTGCAGATTGCCAATCTGGGTGCCACCATCGCCAACCGAGGCTATTACTATGTGCCTCACGTAGTGCGTAAGGTGCAGGGCGAACCGCTCGATACGCTTTATACCCGCCGTCATTACACCAAGGCTTCGAAGCGTGCCTATGACTATGTGGTGGCTGGTATGAGAAGTTCTGCACTGAAGGGTACTTGTAAGATGCTCTCCCGTTACGACTTCGAGGCTTGCGGCAAGACCGGTACGGCCCAGAACCGTGGTCACGACCACTCTGTATTCATGGGCTTTGCTCCGATGAACAATCCTAGAATCGCCATCGCCGTGTATGTGGAGAATGGTGGATGGGGTGCCGACTATGGTGTGCCTATCGGTGGTTTGATGATGGAGCAATATCTGAAGGGAAAGCTTTCTCCTGCTTCTGAAAGTCAGGCGGCACAGATGCAGGCCCGAAGAATTGCCTACGGCTCTAGTAGCAGATAATATACTGAAGTTTCAAATCAAAACTGCAGTTTCTATCCTGAGACTGCAGTTTCAATTCATTGAATAATAAAGACAATGGCTCAATCAGATAATAAACAACCAGCTGGTATTCTCCGTTCGCTCGACTGGTGGACCATCGGCATCTATCTGGCATTGCTCTGCTTCGGCTGGATCAGTGTCTGCGGTGCCAGCTATACCTATGGCGACAACGATATCTTCAGTCTGGGTGCCCGTTCGGGTATGCAGATTATATGGATAGGTACCTCCATCGCACTGGGCTTCGTCATCCTGATGATGGACGACCGTTTTTTCGATACCTTCGCCTACGTGATCTATGCCGTGCTGATATTGCTGCTTTTTGCCACGATATTCAATCCGCATAGCATCAAGGGTTCGCACTCCTGGCTGGTGCTGGGACCGCTGCGACTGCAGCCTGCCGAGTTCGGTAAGTTTGCTACGGCGCTGGCTGTGGCAAAGTTTATGTGCAGCTATGGATTCAATATCCATAAGATGAAGCATTTCATGGCGGCTATGGGCATCATCATTTTGCCTATGATATGTATCGTGGGACAGCGCGAGACGGGTTCGGCATTGGTATATTCCGCCTTCTTCCTGATGCTTTACCGCGAGGGAATGCCGGGTGCCATCCTCTTTACCGGAGTCTCGATGGTGGTTTACTTTGTGGTGGGTATCAAGTACGAGAACGTGACGATGTGGGATACCTACACCTCGGTGGGAAAGTTCACGGTGCTGCTGCTGGTGCAGATCTTCACGGCAGGACTGGTGAACAGCTATACGGGCAACAGGAAGCATGCTCTCATCATCCTGTGCTACTCGGTGGGCATCACGCTCATCTTTGCACTCTTCTCCACCTACATCATTCCGTTTGACATCGTATGGGTGCAGCTGCTGCTCTGTGCGGTGATGATCGGATTCCTGGTGTATCACGGTCTGAGGACCCGCTTCCGCAACTATTTCCTGATTTCGATATTCGCAATGGGAAGTATTGCCTTCTTCTACAGTGCCGATTACGTGCTGAACAACGTGATGGAACCTCACCAGCGAGTGCGTATCAATGTGCTGCTGGGATTGGACGAAGACCTGGCGGGTGCCGGATATAATGTGCATCAGAGTGAGATAGCCATCGGTTCGGGTGGCTTGCAGGGAAAGGGATTCCTGAACGGAACCCAGACCAAGCTGAAGTTCGTGCCTGAGCAGGATACCGACTTCATCTTCTGTACGGTAGGAGAGGAGGAAGGATTCCTGGGTTCGGCAGGCGTGCTGCTGCTCTTCCTGATGTTGATATTGAGATTGATACATCTGGCGGAGCGACAACCTTTCAAGTTCGGACGAATATACGGCTACTGTGTGCTCTCGGTATTCCTGTTCCACCTATTTATTAATGTGGGAATGGTGCTGGGACTGACGCCGGTAATCGGTATTCCGCTTCCGTTCTTCAGTTATGGAGGCAGTTCGCTCTGGGGCTTTACCATCCTGCTTTTCATCTTCTTGCGTATTGATGCCGGAAGAAACCTGGTAAGAAGCTAGATCTGGTAGCATAAGAAGCAGGATATTCCATATTGAAAGTAGATTTTACAGCATAAAAAAATGACCAGTGAGATACGTCTCATTGGTCATTTTTCGTTATTTTCACTCCGATGTCGCTTACACCCGGAAGAATTTCTCGCTTCATATCATGGCGGATGGCGATATGGATGGAATCGCCTCTGTTTATTTTATAGATATTGATAGGGAAGTTGTACTGATAGTAGCTGATGCCCTGTCCCTTGTTCTCGCCATGCTGGTTGATGAGCTGGCAGAGTAGGGTATCAGTTTTCTCGATACGCTTGCCCTTGTTGGCAGGGTAGATGGTCTGGTTCACGATGAGTGTCAATGCCGTAAACGGATAGGCACCTGTGGTTCTCAGACCCAGGCTCTGCCGGTAATAGCCGGTGGCAGCCATTGGAGGAATTTCGAACGATAGGGTATCGTTCTTCTCCCATCCTGCAATCGGCGTATGGGCATATTCATCATATACCTTGGCATGATTGCAAGCGCTGAAGGCTATGGTTGCCACCAGTATGAATACGAAATGAATCAGTCTTTTCATTTTTACTTCTTGTCCTCCTGTGGCTTGTTATTCTCGCCCTGCTGAGGCTTGTTATTATTGCCTTGCTGAGGCTTATTGTTATTGCCCTGTTGAGGTCTGTTTCCCTGCTGGCGAGGTCCCTTGTTTCTATTATCCCTATTGCGGTTATTGCCGTTTGGCTGACGGTTCTCGTTTCTTTCCGGGCGGTTGCCGTTTGGCTGGCGGTTATCTCCCTTCTCTGAACGGTTCGCATTGCGGTTCTTGTTCTTCTTCTTTTTCTTCGCCTTGTCGAATCGGCTGAGATCAGACTCATTGAGCAGGTCGATGCTCTTGGAAGTTTCCTTCATCTTGCCATTCTCCATCAGGCTGAGCGGTTTCTCGCCCTGTTTATTCATCTCAATGATTTCCTTGGCACGTTCTGCTGTGATGGTCTCCAGGTTGGAAGCCATGTTCTTGTCAGAAGAGTAGGTGATGAGTTCGGCAAGGATATCTACCTTGAACTGATGGAACTCGCCGTCGGCAGTCTGAAGCACGGCATCCTTAGGTGGCATCTTTCGGCTTGCCTCTACATAGTTATCTACCTCGTAGTTGAGGCAGCACTTCAGTTTGGCGCACATGCCAGCCAACTTCTGAGGGTTGAGCGAGATGTCCTGGTAGCGTGCAGCATTGGTGCTCACACTTACGAAGTTCTTCATCCAGGTAGCGCAGCAGAGCTCTCTGCCGCAAGGACCGGTACCGCCGATACGGCCAGCCTCCTGACGTGCACCAATCTGCTTCATCTCGATACGGACATGGAAGGTATCGGCAAGTACCTTGATGAGCTGGCGGAAATCTACACGCTCATCAGCGATATAGTAGAAGATGGCCTTGTTGCCATCGCCCTGATACTCCACGTCGCCGATTTTCATCTTCAGGCCCAGGTCCTTGGCTATCTGACGGCTCTGGATCATGGTGTCGTGTTCGCGGCTCTTGGCCTCCTTTGCCTTGTCGAGGTCCACCTGCTTGGCAAGTCGGTAGATGCGCTTGATGTCATCCTGCGACTTGAGGTTTGCCTTCTTGATTTGCAGTTTTACCAGTCGGCCGGTTAATGTTACTACACCCACGTCGTGACCCGGGTTAGCCTCTACAGCCACGATGTCGCCCTTCTTGAGGTCGAGGTTGTTAACATTGTGATAATATCCCTTTCGGGTATTTTTAAATTGCACTTCCACCAGGTCGGTGCTCTCAGCGTTTCCTGGCACATCGGCTAGCCAGTCGTATGTGTTGAGCTGTCGGTCCTGTCGTCCCACAGCCTTGCAGCATAGACCTCTATCGCAGCCATTCCACATTTTGAATTTCATATTTTTATAATCCACGATGTATTCTATTTATTATTTATTGATTAATATATATTGCCCTTTCGGGGGATGTATTTCCTTTATTTTCTGATGAGCAGAACGATATTCTTCAGCGCCAGGTCGAAGAACACGATTTTCGGGTTGGCATTCTGGGCGATGAATCGCTTGCTTTCCTCGAAGAGATTGGAGATGTCGATGATATTCGCCTCGTTGATGAATCGGGCGAAGTTCCTGGCGAAATTCTCCTCCTCCTGTGTCATGTAACTGAGTTCCGGCTGGCGAAAATTATACATGAAACTCTCGCGCAGCATGTGCATGAAGTAATCGAGCATTCGCTTCTGCTTCTCTCTGCCGAAGGTGGCAACCACCTCGCTCCACTTCTTCAAATCGTGGATGTTGCGCATATAGGAGAGGCGCATCAGCATGATGAACATATCCAGATGCTGGCGGTTTTCATTGCCAGAGTCCAGCTCCTCCAATGCATGGTTCCAGTTGCCGTTGGCGATTCGGGCGATGCGGTGGGCTGATTCTGCATCCAGCGCTCTTCGTTCTATGAGCGCTTTCTCCACCTCGGAAGTTTCAATCTTCTTCAGGTCGATACGCTGTGCACGGCTTCTGATGGTTTCGAGCAGGAGTTCCGGCTGTTCGCTTACCAGGAGGAAGAGAGTCTGATGAGGCGGCTCTTCCAGCAGTTTCAATATCTTGTTGGCACTCGTGAGGTTCATACGCTCCGGCAACCATATCAGACTGATCTTGTATCCGCCCTGACTCGACATCATGCTCAGTTCTCTCGAAAGATTGTCGGTCTCATCGGCGGTGATGATTGCCTGCTTGTTGAAGTCGGCATCAGTCTTGCCCATGCGCTGCATCCAGTCGCTGATCAGCACATACGGACCTTCCTGGAGGAGCATCTCACGCCATTCTTTTATAAAGTCGAGACTTACGGGCGTATGGTCACCGCTCATCTCGGATGTCTTGATGGTAGGGAAGGTGAAGTGCAGGTCGGGATGCTCCCATTTTCTCAGCATCGGGGAATCGCCCAGCAGATAGCTGGCAAAAGCCAGCGCCACAGCCAGTTTTCCACAACCTTGTGGACCGCAGAACATCAGTGCATGAGGCACACGATTCTCCTGAACCATCTCCATCAGACGGTTCCATATATCTTGCTGACCTATCACTTCACTATTTAACATTGAACTTTGAACTTTAAAATAAAATTTTAGCTATCTGTTTCACGCTATCCACCGCCGAAACGGTGAAGAAATGGATATGATTGTATCCGTGATCGAAGAGATCTTTCACCTGGGCAGTTGTCCACTCGATACCGAGCGCCTTGGCATCTTCATCGCTCTTGCACTTCAAAACCTCCTGCGCCAGAGCTTCCGGGATGTCGCAATGGAAGGTCTTTGGTACCATGGTGAGCTGACTCAGCTTGGCGAATGGCTTCAGCGCCGGAACGATAGGGATGGTGATGCCCATCTGGCGAGCCTTCTCAACGAAAGCATAGAATTTCTCGTTGTCGTAGAAGAGCTGGGTGATGGCATAGTCAGCGCCCAACTGCTGCTTCTCCAGGAGATGCTGCATATCCATCTCCAGATTGGGAGCCTCTTCGTGCTTCTCCGGATAGCAGGCTACGCCACAGCAGAATTTATCACCCGGATGCTTGATCGGGGTGCCGTCGAAGAAGAAACCGTCGTTAAACTGGTTTACTTGCTTCAGCAGGTCGGTGGCATTGGAATGACCGTTTTCTGTTGGAGTAAACTGTCGGTCTTCCTTCGCCTTGTCGCCTCTCAGCACAAGGATATTGCTGATGCCCAGAAACTGGAGATCGAGCAATTCGTATTCGATGTCTTCCTTCGTGGCACCGCTACAGATGACGTGAGGGATGACAGGGATGTCGTACTTGTTCTGGATTGCACCTGCAATGGCAACGGTGCCAGGGCGGCGACGCACACGCTGACGAGTGAGGAGACCGTTTTCCAGTTCCTTGTAAACATACTCGCTGTGGTGTGTGGTAATGTTGATAAACCGTGGGCCGAAGTCCTTGAGGCTGTCGATGGTGCGGAAGAGAGCCGCAGTGCCATTACCCTTGAGAGGTGGCAAAACCTCGAAAGAGAAGCCTCTTTTGTCGCCCTTCTGATGTAAGAATTCTGCGATGTTCATATTACGTAATATCTATGTGCTCTTATTTTGGTTGCAAATTTACAAAAAAAATAGGGGAAATGTGCAGATTATGCGTATTATTTTAAAATAAACAGATAAAAATATAAAAATAAACAAATAAAAAAATAACCTAAAGTAAAATGGAACATCAACAAACGGGCTCTAAGGCCTATCTTTTCTCGATTGTGATGGTCGCCGTATTGGGTGGCTTGCTTTTCGGTTACGATACCGCAGTGATATCAGGTGCCGAGAAGGGTTTGCAGGCATTCTTCAAGGGTGCCGGTGATTTCGAATACACCGATGTGATGCACGGATTCACTTCTTCCAGTGCGCTGATCGGCTGTATCATCGGTAGTTCGCTTTCCGGTCTTTTCGCCAGCAGGCTGGGTCGTAAGCGCTCGCTCATCTTTGCGGGTGTCTGCTTCTTCCTCTCTGCCTGGGGATCCATGGAACCGGAATCTTATCTCCTGCCTCAGGGACATGCCGACTGGACGTTGCTGGTGGTATTCAACTTCTATCGTGTGCTGGGTGGTATTGGTGTAGGTATGGCTTCCGCCATCTGTCCGATGTATATCGGCGAAATCGCTCCGAGCAATATGCGCGGTATGTTGGTGAGCTGCAATCAGTTTGCCATCATCTTCGGTCAGCTGGTGGTTTACTTCGTCAATTTCATCATTATGGGTCCCCATGCCAATCCTATCTATGATGCTGCGGGTGCTATCGCCAATATGGTGGATGCGCAGTGGACCATCGAGACGGGTTGGAGATATATGTTTGGTAGCGAGATGGTTCCGGCAGGACTGTTCACCTTCCTGATCTGCTTCGTACCTGAGACTCCTCGTTATCTCGTGATGATCGGACAGGATGAGAAGGCATACGGCGTGCTTGCCAAGATCAATGGTTCTGAGAAGGCACGCGAGATTATCCACGATATCAGGAATACGGTGACCGTGAAGACCGAGAAGCTCTTCTCCTATGGCTTTATGTGTATCTTTGTGGGCGTGATGCTTTCTGTATTCCAGCAGGCAGTGGGTATCAATGCGGTGCTCTATTATGCGCCTCGTATCTTCCAGGATATGGGAATGGGTAATCCGATGGTTCAGACCGTCATCATGGGTATTGTGAATATCTCGTTTACGCTGGTAGCCGTCTTTACGGTAGAGAAGCTGGGTCGCAAGCCATTGCTTATCTTTGGTTCCATCGGCATGGCAGCAGGAGCCTTGGGCGTAGCCTTGACCTTTGGAAATGAAGCCTTGAGTACGGTTACCATGCTGAGTATCATGGTATATAGTGCCAGCTTTATGTTCTCCTGGGGACCTATTGCCTGGGTGCTTATCGCCGAGCTTTTCCCGAATACCATCCGTGGTGCGGCTGTGGCGATTGCCGTAGCTTTCCAGTGGATATTCAACTTCATCGTCAGCTCTACCTTTGTACCGATGTTCAATATGCACCTGACTCCGGGCGATGATTTCGGTCATTGGTTTACCTATGGTCTGTATGGTGCCATCTGTATCGTTGCAGCCATCTTCGTATGGAAGCTGGTACCTGAAACCAAGGGCAAGAGCTTGGAGGATATGAGCAAGCTCTGGAAGAAAGATTAGGATAGAATTTCGAAATCAGAATCATGGGATTTCTGAAGAAAGATTAGGATAAAAAAAGTAAGAGGGTGTGTCATAAGTCTATGGCGCACCCTTTTCGTTTT
>ULWE01018300.1_pt1 | contig 13805 bp, 10 predicted proteins | sample 1960071 | NCBI WGS metagenome assembly ULWE01 (sample SAMEA4835804, study PRJEB28245) | human gut metagenome | biome: gut microbiome; material: fecal sample | place: Denmark | collected 2008 | reverse complement strand
AGTTACGACTTTATTTTCATATCTGCAAGGGATTTCTGGGAAAAGTTACGGAAAAAGTGAGAGATTGCGTTTTTTATGAATTGCTCAGATTCTTAATGACTGAACTTTCGCATATCAGCATCTCATCATGGCAAAACAAGGTTGGATTCAAGTGACCTATTCCTTGATAATCCAATCACCTATCGTCCGCTGGTTGCTATCATAATTTACGCCAATCTTAAACAGGCGCTTACCATCGGCAGAATATGGAATCAGATATCCCTTTTCATCTATCTGTCTGATAGCTTCCTCGGCAGAACCATCATATTTCAACTCGAAAACAAATACGGCATCAGGCATATACACCACGGCATCAGCCCTGCCTATCGCACTATCCTCCTCTACCCTCATGTGTGCTCCCATCAGGTTGAAGATAAGATAGAACACCGTCTGGAAATCCCGTTCACTCTTGTTACTCAATCGGTTGGAAATGCTGGCAAGATAAGCCTTCAGGCGCACCATCGCTCCCTCAACGTCTGCCTCATAGAGCATTTCCAGGAAATCACCCACCAGACTGTTATTATCCAAAGATATTGGCGAGAGATAGTTGGGTGCAAGACTCTTGAGCATGCCAATCTTAACCTCTCTGTTAGGATATTCCAAGGTATAGCGATGCAATATCGGATTATACTTCTTGATGGTGAGATAACCACTCTGATAGAGCAACGGAAGCGCAGAAGTCATCATTTCCGGTGAAACATCAAAGTCATCCACATCACATGATTTCTTCTCGATATCCATCACGTTGACGTGATACTTCTGTAACGTCTTGACAAGATAAGTTGGTGTGCCTGAGCCAAACCAGTAAGGAGCAATTTTGCGTGCATTCAGCGCCTTTACCAGACTGAACGGATTGAAGACATCTTCGGATTTCTCACTGAAATGATAACCGTCGTAGAATCTTGTCAGCTCTGCCAGACATTCTTCATACGTCATGCCAAGATCTTCTCCCAGCGCTGCCACATCCGGTTTCATCTGCGTGGTAAGTTCCTTTTTGCTGATACCGCAGATAGCCGAATACTGGTCGAACATACTGATGTTATCGAGGTTATTCAGTTCGCTGAAGATGCTGAGCTGCGAGAACTTGGTGATGCCCGTGATGAAGGTAAACTCCAGGTATGGGTCGAGCATCTTGATGGGACTATAGAAGTTCTGCATGATAAGGCGCAGCGGTTTCAGATTTTCCTTTTCATGCACCACATCCAGCAAAGGGGCATCATATTCATCAATGATAATCACCACCTTTTCTCCCGTCTGCCTATATGCTTTTTTCACCAGGTCTTTCAAACGGAGGTTGGGATCCACCTGATGCGTCTTGTATCCCCAGATAGTCTCCTGCTCTTCAAGCATATCTGCCAGATACCTTTCCAGCTGTTCTACCCCCATGTGCTTGGCACCACTCAAGTCGAAATGGAGCACAGGGTGTTTCACCCAATCCTTTTCATAATCAGCAATGGTCAATCCCTCAAAAAGTTCTTTTCTTCCCTCAAAATAAGCCTGGAGAGTAGAGGCAAAGAGCGACTTTCCGAATCGCCTTGGACGACTCAGAAAGACGTATGCCATCTGCTTTTCTCTAAAATCCACAATGTATTGGGTTTTATCTATATAGAGATAACCTTTCTCTCGGATTTTTTCAAAAGTCTGTATTCCTACAGGATATTTATTTACTATTTTAGCCATATTCCTACATGCTTTACGTTTTGCGCTGCTAAGTTACGAATATTTTTTTGAATAGGAAAATTTTGGGAGAGATATTTTTCACAATTATCTTTTGCACTATTAAATGAAAGCCCTCAATCTCACTTTCACTCATAATCCTTAATTATTTTAAATTTAACAATATCCTTAATCTTTGTTGGAATAAGATCTGGTTGCTAAAGTAGTTTTAAATTCTTTTGGATGCAAATATACTGCAAAATCTTGATAACGCCAAATATTTGAATGAAATGAACATCATTATTGGTCAAATAATACTAAATCCCCCAACCTGCCAGAACATACAGGTTGGGGGAATTTCATGAGATGCTATGAAGCCAGCAGAGGCTGAAGCTTCGTGGCATCGAAGCAGGGACAGGCTTTCTGCATGCCCGGCAAATCGCGGTGACCCAGAATGGTCTTGATGTCCGGAAACTCACGGTGAAGACGGAGGATGAGAAGCTTCATCGCCTCCTTCTGGGCTGGCGTGCGGGTATCAGAAATGCAACCGCTCGGCGACAAACCGCCCTCGTAGCAGATACCGATGGAATGAGCATTGTAGCCCAAGGCATGAGCACCCATCCGCTCCACCGGACGGCAGGGATAAACCACACCTTCCAGGGTGATGTAAAAATGATAACCGATGTCGCGCCAACCGTTCACCACCACATGGTCGTGGCGCAACTGCTCCAGAGTGTACCGGTGATTGCAGCGGCTACCGCTGCAATGCACCACAATCATATCAATCTTTCTCATAAGCCGTCCTCCTCACTATAGGGTGCAGGATGATACACCCAATGCCCCAAGCAGGGCGGTTAATACTGTCACCACAAACTTGATGACCTCGTTCAGTGTCTGTCTCTTCTTTTCTGTCATACGCTAAAGATTTTTAAGATTTAAATGAATAAAATTAAATGATACTTACCATGATGCCATGATGCAATGGTTCTACAAATTTACATTGTCACCATCAGAGCCTTCACCATCAGTACTGCCGCCTGTTGTACTGCCGCCCGTTGTACTGCCACCAGAGGTATGCTCGCCGTCGGTAGAAGAATCGCCACCTGCAGAACTGTCGCCAGAAGTATTCTGCTTCTTGCTGGCAGCCTTCTTTGCCTCCTCAATGTCAATCGTCTTGGCACCCTCCTTCTCAGCCTTCAATGCGGCACGCTGTACTGCACGGGATGCTACCTGTACAAACTCCATATTCTGGAATACAGAATACAGTTCCGGACCTGGAGCATACTGGACGTTGACACCCTTGATATGAGTGTCGCTCTTGAAATCAGCGGCACTGTCAGCACCATCACTGACAATCTGCAGACGGAACTTGCCCAAGTCGCCAAACTCCACCTGGTTGCCACGCTGAAGCTCCAGTATCAGATTCTCTACCGCACTTACCAATACTGCAGTGACATCTGCGTAGGTAACCGTGGTCTGCATCGCAATCATCTTAGAGAACTTCTTGAGCGAAGTCTTCTCGTTCACCTGGGCACGGGCATAAAACTTACCCTTACCTGCATTCTTTCCAAACTTAGGAACGTACTTTACCAAACTGTAACTAACTGACATAATACTAAAAATTTAAATTGTGATAGAATGTTCGTGCATCGGACTCTTCCCGAATGCAATGGCAAAGTTACGAAACCGGCGAGGGGGCATCTGCACACTTTCGTCCGCTTCCGTCGTCTTCTGCACTCTTTCGCCTTCTTATGTTCACTTTTGCACTCTTTTATCAGGCACGCCAATCGCTCTTAGGAAAGATGAGTATCGCTCATAGGAGCGACAGACCACGCTGATAGGAATGATGGGTATCGCTGATAGGAGCAGCAGCCACCGCTGATAGGAACGATGACTATCATTCGTAAGAACGTGATGCTTCACTGATAGGAGAATTGTAAACCATAGATATGATTGAGTAATCTTGCAGAAAGATGAACTTTTGCACTAGCAGGGAGAAGCGTAAGAAAGCAGTACTAGCAGGGAGAGGTTTAGTCACTACCAGGGTTTTTCACTCCTATTAGAAAGAGGCGCTACCACTACCGAAGATAGAACAATGTTCATAAATATCTATCTATCAAGCTATTATATAGTTATTTTTCTTAATATACTATACCCATATAGCTAATAGATATACGATTTATACTTAGAATCACAATGCGTAATGCGCAAAAGAAAAAGTTTTTTTTCAAAAATAACAAGTAAAATGCATTTTTGGGGAATAAAATTTGTTTAAGTCAGAATAAATGATTACCTTTGCATCAAGAAAGTTAAGAGAATAGGAATTTCTCAGCTCCTGATGCTTTTGCCAGGGGAGCTACTTTCTAGTGAGGATTTTCCAACTTCGCTCATTGAGTAGGATTAGGGCCTGAAAAATGAGCATTCAATTTAGATCCTTACAAGGCATTATTGTGCCCGATTAATTCGATTTGAATTATCGGCACGGATGCGAAGTAAGGTAAAAAGTCGATGCAGAACCCCCTAAAGGTCAATGTATGTTGACCTGTTCTCCTCGAAAAAGTTGGAACTTTATTTTAATTCCGTGCCGTATTTCTATAATAACATCAAGAATCTCCTTCCCGGAAGGTGATTTAAACTTAAACAAAACAAAAGCAATATGGCAACAAACAATCAAAACCAGAAATCGGAAGGGCCCGAGCCCTTCCTAATGCCTTCTCCTAAACAGGAAAAAGACGTTATTACCATTATGGGGGTACAGGGACTGTCGCACAACGACTTTTCTACCCTCGAACTGAAAATCATGTTGCAGTTAATCAAGATATCCCAGAAATTGATTGACTTCAATATTCGTTTACACATCAATAGAGAGACCTTCATCTTTACTCCGGAACAGCGTGCAGCAGGTCATATCGACCTCTGCATAAAGCTCTCAGAGTTTGATCTGGCAGATACCCGACATGCTTCTCAGTTGCGTAACGCTTTGCTCCAGATGGCCAAACACCCTCTGGAACTAGCTTACAAATTGGGCGATCATACCTTCTACACCCAGTTTGATCACCTTTTTGAATGCAAGGTCTGCCAATATCAGGGCAGATGGTGGGTTAAACTCCGCTATGACCTCCATGTCTTCCGTTTTTTCTTCAGTTTTGACAAGGGCGCCTGCCACATCGACCTGAATGTGGTGCGACAGTGCCGTGGTGCATCGAGCATCAAACTATATCTAATGATGAATTGCTGGGGTGCCAAGGGCTATACCATGGTGAAGCCCGAAAATCTGATGGCTTTGCTGCATGGTAGGAAGGACTACTACAAGACCTGGTCGGCACTCAAGAACAAGGCACTCGACTTTGCCTGCAAGGATCTGAAACGCCTCTACGACCAGAGAATTATCGACCAATACCCTGTATATCAGCCTTTCTATCAATCAGAAGAGGCAGAGACGCATCACCATATGCCCGATCATATCACCTTCACTTTTATAGACCGCGCAAATACGGGCGACACTTCGGGCGGCGCTACAGTTCCTGAGGAATTGCAGGGGGTACGTGCCCGACTGAAATGGCTTCTCTATACACAATATCACGTGGATGAGAAGATTGCAGTTCTAGAAAGCCAGCGCCTGGCACTCGATATGCAGGGAGAGCTGGAAGACTGGTTTCAGAAGAAAGACTACTTTATCCGTAAGTGCCAGCAGGAACATAGAAAGATCAATGTGGGTGCCTATATAGCCAAGGCATTGGATGGCTTTTTAAAGGATCATCATGCATAAAGAAGCCTCTTGCATAGATGACTCTTTGAAGAACACAAATGAGAATATAGATTATGGAAATATCGAATCGTATGTACAGCAAGACGGAATTGGGCTTGCTCTTTTTTCCGGAAGCCACCAGCAAGGCGACAGCTCGCCGCCATCTGATGGATTGGATCAAGCGTTGCATTCCTTTATGGGATGAGTTGAAGAAGCAGGGATACCTGGTTGGCTGCCAATATTTTTCGCCCCGGCAGGTAGCTGTAATCTTTGAATATCTGGGGGAGCCGGACGAATGCTGACTCCTCCCGCTAGATGGTGTCTTCTTGAAGGTACCATTCTTATCGGTTGGTATAGGAATGGGAACAGAAAGAATCATCCCCCAACCTGCAAACTGCGGGCTGGGGGATTTGCTTATGTGTGATAGAGAGATATTAGCTGTAACACAGTACAGCCTTACTTAGAAAATCATCTTATAGTCCTTACTGCTACCATCTGTCAATTCTATGTGTATGATTTGAATGCCAGAGGCTATGCTCGCCTTTAAACACATTGAACCATTTCCCTGTACCCTGCTGATGATTCTGCCATTCAGGTCTATGACCTTGACACTCTTGAGCAGACCGCAGGCAGATTGCACGAGGACAGAAGAACCTTCCTGAACAATACTGATGCGCTGATCAGTATCGACAGATGTCACATCTGTACTTCCATAACGGCTTCTGATAACAAATCTGCCTAACGAGGTCTCGGCATCCGCAATAATGAGAGGAGAATCGAGTGAATAATCGGCACCCGAAAGCATATCATGGAGAACATATCCGCTCATATCAACACCCTGAATAGGTTTTACCTCGATACGGATGCTATCCTTTTGCGACAGATAGATTCCTAAAGATGTAGCGCCAGTCATCGGAAGGATATCGTAAGCCTGACTCTGCTGAATACCAAATACCTTCAAAGGTGACTTCACTTCACTGTCCAGAAGAGTTGGAACCCATACAGAGTTCTTGAAAGAAGAACCGTCAGAAACATCATAAGCAGTTTCAGAATTCTCCATCACCAGCATAGCTGCTGATTTGCTTCGCGTCTTCAGGCTTTCCACACACACTTTCAGTCCCTTGGCTTCAGCAGGTTTACTTTCCTCAGTAGCCTTCTTGCTTCCACCAATCATTTCTGGGGTGAGCAGCAGGAGGATTTGCTTACTCGGCTCATCTTTTGTAGTAACATAGAATGCCTGCATTGGGGCGATGGTGGTGGCGTTGCCCGTAGAAGCGTCCTTGCTTACAGTTTGCTCTTCCATACCTCCTAATTCATTCTCTACTTCCACCTTCACACTGCTCACGTTCTCATTCGCCTCCAGGAACTTCTTGATATTCAGTCGGCTCATAAATGGGTTGCCCAGCAAGAAGGTCTGCGTAGGAATATCCGATTTCAGCGTAATCTGATACTCGCTCTGCCCCACGAACACCGTGCGGTTCTCCGTCACTTCCTTGCCTTCCGACAGATACTTATATTCCATCGTCAAGTCGCCCGGAAAATCCTGTTCGTAGATGAAGCGGTTTATCTTATCTGCATCTTTCGTCACTGTTTCACTAGCCACTTTCTCCTGATCGTAATCCACGAAGTAACTATATTCTTTATGCGTCTTAGGCAGGCGGATACTGAACTTATTGGTAGCCGGCAGATTGCCGTTGTCTATCCACATAGAGAAGCCTTCACCCATGCCGTAAGGCTTAGCCACGGCATTGAAGTTGTGCGACCAGGTGGCCTCGGTCACGGCAAGCGTTTCATTCTTCAAGCCTGCATTCCCCTTGCTGTCTAGCGAATAAATCTTACCCGGATACGCAGCCGCCCAGAGGCGCTGGTAGATGCTCGGGTTGAAGCGCTGTTCCTTCCAGTTTTCTTCGTTCAGATCCTCGAAGTATTTCGCCTTCGTGGTGTCGGCAGGCATGAACATATCGCCCGTGTACATCTGCTTGAGCGGTGCACTCAGCAGATAGTAATGGTTCGGCTTCTGCTCCAGTTCTACCCATGCCTTGCGATAGTTGAGCGATGGCACGTTATCCACCGCCGAACGGGGTTCGAAGAAGATGTCCTTGCAGCAGTAGTCGGCTGGCTTCACTGGCGTGCCCAACATTGGGAAGTTATCAGCATCCGACGAGATGATGGCGTTGGTGCAGCAGTAAGGCGAACCGTCGCTCCAGTTGTCCCATTTGTTCCATTCATTGGTAGATGCACTCGGAAGCCATCGGGTCTGTAATGGATGAACCTGATATACTACTGAAGAGAGTGGCGTCCAGCTGCCGTCGAAGAAGGTGAGCTGATATTCGCCCGGCTTCTTGGTGGTGTAGGTATATTGGATATTGTTCTTGGTGTCTGATGTAGAATGCAGAGACACGATGCCATTATCTCCCGCATTCTTATCGCCGAAGTAAAGATGATAATCTACTCCGGTCAATCCGGTAGCAGTTACGACAATCTTATCTCCTACGCATACATTGTTGACAACGATATCGTTTACACCAACTACGCACGAGTTGTCGTCCTTACAGTCAGGAATACCATCATTATCAATATCACCACGTGTCACGAGTCCGTAGAATTTCTGCACATCCAATGCGCCTACAATTTTGCCTAAAGTAAATCGCACCTCGTCATACGCTTTCTTTGGCTGAAGGAAGAGGATATTCTTATCACCATAACCCGCTACATCAGCGGAAATCACCTTCCAGTCAGTAAATTTATCTCCCGTAGAATTACCGTCTTTGAAGGTTTCTACCGTTAGCCAGTCTCCTACGTTTACGGCTGCCAGGAAAGTCTTGTTGTCAATGACAATTCCCAACTGATGATGATAGTCGAGTGTTCTACCCATCTTTACGGCGAATGTTTGACCAACTCCCACACTTACCGTATTGGCAACCGCCATATAGGTATTCAAGTCATCATCCACCAGATAACCTAAGTTATCATCTACAGTAGCCACACTCACCGCTCCGCCAAATTTGGTTTCATTAGCATTGATGGTAGTATGTGAATGATTATGCGACATCACCATACTGCTACATGCAAGTGGCGAAGAACAGTCGTCGGAAGCCTCCTCGATAAAGGCATAGTAGATACGGAGTTTAGAACCGCCCAGATTGACTGCACCCGAATACCAGAGTTGGAACTCGTCCATCTGGGTTGGCTTTCCATTCTTGTCAATGGAAGGCACCTCGATGGAATATCTCACTTTCTGCACTTTCTCTGAACCTATCAGGTCGGCACTGATGGCATTGTTCTCGTCTATCAGATGGCGATATATTTCCTCGCCGTTATGATAGCATCTTATATGCAAGAACTCCAGTGCATGCAGGTTCAGCACCGTTCCCGTGGCTTCTACCACGAATCCGATGCGCTTAGGCTTCGCTCGCTTCACGGCATCTTCCTGTTTCTCGTTCGGATATCTGCCGGCAGCATCATATATCAGACTATCCTTTTCTGTTCTTTTGATACCGATGATGCCCAGGTCGTTGAACACGTTGAGACCGCTGATGTATTCTGCATACGAAGTATCATCCTTGTTGAGAATATTCTGAGGATTTTGGAGGTCGGAAATGGAAATTAGCGAACCTGAGGTAGCGTGCTTGTCGGTGGAGAGAGCATAGACGGCTTTTTCAGTATCGTTGGCAAGTGGTTTGCCGCAAGTTGTATTTCCATCATTAAAACCACCTACGGTAATGGTGGTTTCATCATAACATCCGTCCTGAGCCGTGGCCCTGAAGGTATATTTACCAAGTTCCAGATTGGTAACTTGACCATCAGAGGTAACCTTTACAGGTGTGGTGGCAAGAATATCGTTATTTTTCGAATCCCATGCATTCACCAGCTTCCATGTTACGCTCACCTTGGGGTTGGAGCGAAGGTTGAAGGAAGTCTGCGACCCGCAGATGTTGCTGCCGATGGTAGGATTGATGGGGCACCGGTGGGATACATCTGGAGCCATTCTTACGAATCCATAGTGGATGCCAATGGCGCCTACATCTACTCCGAGCACCGTGAGGAATCTGATTTCGCATCCTGAAAACGGCACCTTTGCCTTGATGCTCACCGTTCCGTCGCCAATCTGCACCAGCGAGAGGTGGAGCACCTGGGCAGAAATCGTTTCTTCCTGCACCTTGTTTCCCTTGTGGTCGAAGAGCAGCACGTTGACCCATGTTCCTGCATTGAGGCTCAGCAGGGCATCCATCTTGTATTTGAAGCCAGCCTCCATACCCGCCTCGAATGCTTCGCCTTGCGGGTTCTTGTTGTTCTGCATCATAAACTTGGCTCCGCCCTGGTAACCTATGTCAAGAAGAGGGACGATGGTGGCGAAATTGTCCGGATCATCATCTGTCATCTTCTTTATATCGTTGTCAAGGAAAGGCAGGGGGATGCCGAGGATAACAGGGCGCCAGCCTTTCATCTCTTTGAGCGCCACCTGCTTGTCGCCTTCCAAATATTCGTTGTATTTTTTGATGCCTCCATCGGTGATGGTAAACTCCGTAGATTTGCCCACGAAGGCATATTTGATTTTCAGAATATTCGCCACTTCTGCCTGAATGCCGCCCGAGCAGTCGAGAGTGATTTCATCGAAGAGCCAGTCGCTTTCTGCAGTCAGCATGGCGCAGATGTTGTCGGAACCCGGTATCTGGAGCAGCTTCAGCGTTACTCCCGAACCATCCTGTCCTTCTCTCACCGCCTTTACGCCCTTCAGTTTGCCGTCGCGATAGAATCCGATGGAGAAAGCCTTGATTACATCGAGGCTGAGCACGCTGCTACCCGAACCAGCCACGATGGTAAAGCCTGCCACCGTTCCCTTGGAATAGTAATTATCCATATCTTTTACACTTACTATCGGGTCTACGGTTACTCCTGCTCGTACCACGGAGTTCACCTGTGCATAGTTGTCGAGTGAATCGTCGGTAAGGGCGCCCATATCCTTTGCCCAGCTGCCTACGCCTACCACACCAATCAATTTGTTAATGGTGCACGATTCGCCTGTAAGGGCACGGCGGTTGCGCAGTTCACGGAATGTCATGTTGCCATATTTGGGGTCTTTGTTGAACTCCACAAAATGTTTCTGCAGCGTGTCGGTTGGCAGATCATCCCAGTTGTTGGTCCAGATGGGTTTCTTGCAGTTCATGAACGAGTCTCTAACGGCAGCACTCTCGAAATAGGGACTGGTGTTGTCATCCTTGGGTTGTGCCGCCTGGATAGAGGCTGGCACAACCATCAGGAATGCCAACAAAAATGATATGAAAGTTTTGTATATAAAATGCAGTTTCATTGTCTGTTTGATTTTAAAACATAGCATAACGTCTTGATAATTTTCTTGATCTTATTCGATCAAATGTCTGGAGTCTGTAAGTTTTCCTTGATCAGTGTATGTGAAGACATATTTATGGTTTCGCCTCAGATAGAAGAGGTTGCTGACTCCATCTACCACGATAACGCCCGTGGCTGCTTCAGAAGACATCATATCCTTTGCCTTTATCTGATAATTGTGGGCGAAAGGTAAGGCATCGAAGCCTATTCTCACGGCAAGATGGGTCTTTCCTGGCAGCACAAATGCCTTGAGAACCACTTCGTTGCCTTCACCTGGGAAGGGGGCATAGGCAATGGCGGTATAGGAGCCTCCCCTTTTTGAATATTTATTGATAGGTTCCCTACCCTGCTTAAAACCGTCGTAGCTGGTAAGAGGCATCTGGGTAAGCACGGTGTCGGCAAGTAGGCAATACCATTGCGTCTGCGCTGTAATGCTGTGATGGGCGGCATGAGTGATATGAACCTCCACTTCTGCCATGCCTCTATAGAGTGTTCCTACAAGCGGCGCAGGGGTGTTGTTTCCCAGATTTTCCTTCTGGTAATCAGCAGAAGAGATGATTGGATTTTGGGTGGCATCTCCCTTCTGGTAGAGGGTGCCATAGAAGAGCTGCGGCACCGTGATGAGCTGGCGGCTCAAGCAATCTACATTATGCAGTAAGAGACCTTTTTTTTTCAGATAGTCAAGCCAGTTGCTGGGGGTGTCGGTTTTGCCATCATCGACCAGGTAACTCGCAAACGTGGCCTTGAACTCCTGAAATGTAGTACCTTTTTTTAAATTGAGCATTTCCGTGGTAACCACATTGTTTTCCTCATACTGCGGATAGGGCGATTTCTCCTGGCTATTGTAAGCGAGGGCAATGATGCGATATTCGTAGCCCCTGCTGATGCCGAATTTGCCTTTTACCACGTAGTGCTTGTGGGGCTTTCCCGAAAGATAATCGTCTTTCTTGCCGTCTTCTACCATGGGTTTTCCGTTAATCACCCTGTCGTTGGTAGGGTCGTACTCGAAGCCCTGGATGTCGTTGACTGCGGCATCATAGGTTGCAGAATTTTCTCCATTGTTCTGAACTCTTCGGCGAAAAGCTATCAGCCTTACGGCATTGACTTTGTCGGTCTCGGTATAACCGTTGTCCTCTGTGCCCGACGAGGAAGAGGATCCTGCACCAGGAGGGGCTACACGGGTATTTCCGCCCCCCTGCCCTGCATTGCCATCGCTGCCGCTTAATCCGCCCAGGGTGATGGTGAAGGGAACAGTCGTAATCTCGTCGTCCTTTTCTGAAGGCTGATTCATCCCAGCATCTCCATTGCTGCCATCTGGATAAGGTGGCAGATCGGCATCGCTGCTGCATCCTGCGGCTAGTGCGAGGAGGAAGCAAACCCCTACCGCCATGCCTATCCTGATGGCGTTCATCCTGATGGCGTTCATCTTGATGGAGCTTATCTTACAGATGCTAAATCTTGATTTCTGCATATTCTATTTCCGTTTTATGCTGTTTTGTAACGTTTATTCTGTTTCAAATACATGTTTTTTTTCGAAGGCTGGTTCTATCTCAACCTTCACTTCGGTCATCACCGGCTCGTAATACTCCTTCAGGTCGTATGGCTGGTTCACGGTCTTGCTCTTGGCTCCCAGGCAATACAGATGATTTGCCTCGATAGGGAATTTGAACTTGTCGCCAGTGGCTGCTGACAACCTGATGTTGTCATACCTGTGGTGCATGCCATCCGTGTAATGCAGATAGAAGGTGGTCTCGTTCTCTGCCGAGTTCTTACTTTTCTGCATTTTTTCCTCTGGTGTAGGCATCATGAAGTTGCTTATCATGTAGCTGTTTGCCTTCCATCCTTTCTGGGAGTCTTCAGCCCGTTTGAATATCTTCTCGGTATAATCTACGGTCCATCCGTTTGAGGGGGTGAGGTCGATGGTGCCCAACGTCTGATAAGTCAACAGTTCAGCATCTGCTGGTGCCTGCTTCTTCCTTATCAGCGTTTCGGTGCTGATGCCGGTGGCTACAACGGATAGAGAGGTGGGCTTGAAGGTAACGGTTCTCACGTCGCCTGCTGCATTCGACTCCACTTGTGCCGGGATGTTTTCTACGTAAATCATCAGGCCAGCCACGTTACGGCTGGCGGTCAGCGTGCGGTGGAAGTATTTCGTCTCTTCCGTTACGAGCACGGGGGCTTTCTCTTTGGTATTCTCGTCTTGCAGAATGCCGCTAAACAGCTCTGTGGTATTGAGGATACCGAGTTTGGCGCTGTTTTTTGCCTCCTCGGTGAGGGCGATTCTTGCGTCCTCCAGTTTCGTTTCGTTTTCAATGAAATTTGGTTCTGTAAGTACTTTCGTCGTTGCGTATTTGTCATCTCTGCCTATGGCTAGAAACTGGTAGTAGTAGCCGTTCTGCAGATAGGGTTCGATGGTGTATGAATGCTGCTCGGGCATGTTCTGGTGCTCGGCAGAATAGTAGGGTTCTGTATTGTTGAATGCGTCAATGGAATAGTAACCATTCTTGGCTGCTTCCGGTTCAATAGGGATGCAATAGGTATATGCTTCTTCTGGGGTGCCCTTCTTGTCTTCGGGACATCTGAAGACGTAGATTCTCATATCATTCACCTGCTGTGCTCCATCCCATGTATCAAGTTCTCGTGAGCCGGTAACAACACCTGCGCTTACACCCACTCTCATGTCCAACTTCACGGCATGCGAGCCGTCGGCGAGGGTATCTGGCGCATCATTGCTTGCGCTGCAGCTCATTAGGAGACTGGCTGCGAGGATTATATTTAAACTGTTTTTTATAGATTTTCTCATCATATTCGCCTATTCGATTTCAATATTCGTCTATTCGATTTCAATGTTCGCCTATTCGATTTGAATGGGAATTACGTATAAAATGAATGATAAATTAAATATTGTGATGTTGGGATAATAAGGGATGCGAGAGCCTATAGCTGGCTCTTCGCATCCCTTGGATATATTTTTCTTAACCCACATTGCAGCCACCCGTTATGTAACTCCCTG
>ULWE01011771.1_pt1 | contig 13853 bp, 14 predicted proteins | sample 1960071 | NCBI WGS metagenome assembly ULWE01 (sample SAMEA4835804, study PRJEB28245) | human gut metagenome | biome: gut microbiome; material: fecal sample | place: Denmark | collected 2008 | reverse complement strand
TAATTTATTTTGCTTAAAAAAGTTTTACCGGACAGCAATAATTACAAAAAAACACTTCCTGCGCAGCAACTCATACAATAATCGCACATTTTGTACAATCAACGCCAACATGCTTGTGACAGAGTGCGAAGAGTTGTATTTTTGCAGCGTCAAAATACATAGTGACAAGTAAAGTAAGCAAAAACAGAGGCATTGAGCAGCTACCGTGAAATAGCAATGTGGAAGTTCTTATTTTTCAGTTGAGGTGTTGTTTGATGCCTTTTTATATGCTTCGTGTATGCATCACCTTAACCCCTAAATTTTAGGGGTAGAAAATGGCATTGTCTTAAGGGTGGTTCTAATAATTCTGAAATAGGGATTGGTGCGCTATCAGAAGTATTTTTTTTAAAAGTTTGAGAGGGAGCATAGCGGGCTATGTGACCAAACAAACTTTCAGAAAGAAACTTCCGAGAGTGTGCGAATCACATTTCAGAATAGCAGAACTCAAAAAACAGAGTTCTTAGAACCACCCTTAAATAATAAATACTTAACTTTGCGCTTAGGGTCAGAGTTGTTGGAAATGCCCAACTGCTGTGAAGACCCTCAATGAATGAGCGTATTGAACGTTGTCTTGAAATAGAAATGTGGAAGTTTCGATATTCAGTAAGGCAAAACGTACAATATCGTTCACGCGTATTATGGTATCATTACGTGCGCACCTCACACCATTCTTTAGCAAATGGCGTGAGGCAGTGTGTGCTTGTACAAGCGTGGACTATTGTCTGTTGCATACTGAATAGGTCTCTTCCACAACCTCTATTTCAGCAACGGGCGATGGTGCCACGCTTTTTTGGCTCTTAACCTTAATTACAACCCTTGTGTGAGTTCAGAACAACTTTGTTAACTTAAATACATCTATATGGATAGCAGATATATTTACATTATCACTCGCGACGAATTGGTGCGACTTGATTGTTCCAAAGTGGTCTACATGGTGGGCGATGGCAATTACACCGATATTGTGCTCGTCAACAAGCAGAAGCACTCTATCTGTATGAACCTGTCGCGCATGCAGCAACTTGTAAGCGAAAGTTTGCGCGAGCAAGCCTCTTTCTTTGTGCGCATAGGCAAGCGCTTTATCGTAAACCTTAGTTTTGTATACAAGGTTCAACCCTTGCAAAAAAGCCTCGTGCTGACTGATGGTGTAAACTTTGCTTTCAAGTTGGGCATATCCAAGGAGGCGCTCAAGCAGTTGAAAGCCTTGCTCCTTATGCGTGTAACGAATTCAACGGCAAAGAAGGAACCCGTCAAGTAGGGTAGTACATTTAGGGTGATTATAAACACCGAATTTTTTATGGAAATAATAATAGGAAGAGAAGAGGGGGCACGCCGCCTTCATTGCATGGTCGACGGAAGAGAGTTTAACATAGGCCCTGCGGGCATGGTACCACTCTCGGTAAGCCGCAAGCATTGCCGCATCACGATAAATGGTGGCCACATCAACATAGAGAACCTTAATCTGCAAAATGAGACATACGTAGACGGCAATCAGGTATTCAGCAAGGCGCTGACGGTTTCAAGCCGTGTGCAGCTCGGCAAAGACCGCTTTCTGTTGCCCTTGCGGCAAATACTCCAGCTGGTTAATGGTGTGTCAGCGCCAATGGGCGGCCAGCCTGCAAAAGAAGTACCTACTTTCTCGTTACGCCCGTTGAAAGCTGTATGGAGTGAATATGAGCAGCAAGTGCTCGACATACAAAATAAAGTCTCTCAGAAAGCCAACCAGCAGCGTTTGCAGGGTATACTTTCGTTGCTCGGTGTGTGCGTAGGTCTGGTTCCTGGCATCAATGTGGCAGTGCGTGTTGTTATAGTGCTTGGTGCGTTGCTCCTGGCGGTATATTTCTTTTGCCGGGGTAAAAACGAGGAAAGCGTGGCGCAACAAATTCACGACCTTAACGAAGAATATGCCAAGAAATACAAGTGTCCTAACCCCCAATGTGGCAAGCCTTTCGGAAACATACCCTATCGCAACATAGAGTACTATAAGCAGTGCATCTCCTGCGGGTGTAAGTACACCCACTGACATTTTGTACAATAAACGGGATAGTTGCTACAATCTTTCAAAAATGTCTTTACAACTCATAGCTGGCGGCATAACTTTGCGTCATCATTAACTCAATAACTCAAGTTTCGGATTTAGCAAGCGCGGGCTGAATCCGAAACTTGAGTCAATAAATACCAAAAAACGATGAACAACGAAGAAACAATTATCATGCAGCCTCAGAGTGGTAATAACCCTAAAGCTAACCAAGCAACACCGGCTGCCGAACCGAACGCAAAACCCAAGAAAACTCGCGGAAAAAGGGGTGCTGCCATGGCTGGCGCAGCCGTTGTAGGTGCTGCCGTTGGCAGCGGAGCCACGTTGGGTGTAGAAGCTGTGGTTGATGAAAGCAACAACGACCAGGAGGAGAACAATACCCAGACGGCGGAAGCGCAGACTGACAACGCTGCAGAGTCACAGGAGGTAGAGGCTGTTGCAGACCCCCAAGACGGTATCGAGACCGAGCAGCCTCAGTACGTATCCGAGGCACCGCGCGATGTGAATGCAACCGTTGAAGATGTGGCATCAAATGGCGAGAGCGACTATACTGGTCATGGCGGTGACAACTTTGTAGTGCAAAATGATCCTAATCTGCAAACTGCCAGCGACGATGGTATGGGCGTGCACGATAATCAGATACAAGTGTTAGGCGTGTATGATGTACAAAACGAAGACGGAAGCATGATGCAGGCGGCCACAATTACTGATGGTCATTATATAGGTGCTGTAATAGATGCGGATTACGACGGTACGGCTGATACCGTCATTGTGGATTACAATCAAAACCAGCAGATTGAAGAGGGCGAGGTGTTCGATGTGTCCAACGAAAATATTCAGATGCAGGATTTTCAAGATGCGCACGTTGCGCAGCAGCAGGACATGATGCAGCAAGAGCAAGAACATCTGGCCTATAATGTAAGCGACGATCAGCCTGACTACTGCAACAATGCCGACATTCAAGATGCCTAAGGTGGTAAAAAGCTTGCTGCTTTGGGTGGTGCTGCTGGCAGTGCCCTTGCAGGGAGAGGCAAAGACCTACCTCCTCTCGGTGGGCATATCCGACTATCCTGGCAGCCGGAATGACCTTCGCCTGCCCCACAACGATGCCGCCACCATGCAGTGGGTGTATCAGCAGAACAAGTACGCCCAAACAAAGCTCTTGACTAACAGTCAGGCAAAACTCGCAACCGTAAAAGCTGCCTTGCGTAATATGGTGGCAAAGGCTACAGCCAACGATATTGTGGTATTGTTTTTCAGCGGCCACGGTGTACCAGGTGGTTTTGTGTGCTACGACGGCATACTCAGCTATGGAAGCATCTATTCAGCCATGGCGACATGCAAGAGCCGTAACAAGATGATCTTTGCCGATGCTTGTTTTGCGGGAGCTATGCGCCAGAACCGCAACACAAGACATCAAGGCGGAGGCGTGAGAAAGAATAGCAACGTCATGCTCTTTCTGTCGTGCCGCGGCAATGAAGTTTCGATTGAGTCAAGAAAACTTACCAACGGCTTCTTTACCTATGCCTTGCAGCACGGATTGCGGGGCGGTGCCGACGCCAACCACAACCGCATCATTACAGCCAAGGAACTCTTCGACTATGTCAGCGCAAGGGTGAAGCGCCTGTCGGGAAACCAGCAGCACCCCGTGATGTGGGGACGTTTTCCCGATAATATGCCTGTGATGAGGTGGTAATCTTACTTAAAACAGCAGCAATGGATAAATACGATAAGAATAAAATGTCCCACTTGTGGCAAGATACTCCGCTTGAACAATGTGCCAAATATCAATGCAGCCACTTTTACATGCCCAGTATGTAAGGAGAAGCACGTTGTTGGACAATGTCAGCGCTATGTGCCCACCCAGACCTCAGAATGTGAGGAAACGCAGTATGGCGGCGCGGGGACGTCACAAGCCAGTAACGAGGAAACGCAGCTACGTTCAGGACAAGCAGCATCGGGCGGTACAGACGTGACCACCGTGGGCCCTGCTCCCAATAGGACGATAGGCAAACTCGTTGATGCCATGGGCCGATGTTATCAGCTGAAGCAAGGCTCCAACACCATCGGACGGAAGGCCACCACATCGTCGGCCACCGTGCAGATACAAACTACTGACCGCACCATGAGCCGTAGCCATGCCATTATTGAAGTGTATAATCAACGCGGGCAGATTGTGCATTTGTTGAAAAATGGCGCTAACAAGAATCCGTCTTACCTGAACGGTGCGCTCATCAACCAGTTTGACCAGCTTATTCTTAATAACGGCGACCGCATTAAAATGGGAAGCACGGAGTTAACTTTTACAGTATAACACACATTCAATGAAATATCAAATTAAAGCATACAACCTGCAGGAGCTTGGGCAGCGAGCCAATCAAGAGGACTCACTCTTCCCGGCTTTAGGACAGTCTACAACAGATTGCCGCCTTTTCGTACTGTGCGACGGAATGGGCGGACATGAAAAAGGCGAGGTGGCTTCGGCCACGGTGTGCGAGCAAATTAGTCGTACGATACTCAGCCAGTGGCATGCCGACGAACCCCTCAGCGACGACCTCTTTCGTCAAGCCCTTGCCGCAGCCTACGACGCGCTCGATGCCAAGGACGATGGGGCCGAACGCAAAATGGGCACTACAATGACCTTCCTTTGTTTGCACGCCAATGGCGCAACGGTGGCTCACATTGGCGACAGCCGCATTTACCAATTGCGTCCCGCCACCAAGCATTCGCCAGCGCGCATCGTCTTTCATACGCGCGACCATTCGCTCGTCAACGACCTTGTCAAGATAGGCGAGATTACAGAGGAGGAGGCGCTCCACCACCCGCAGAAGAATGTTATCACGCGTGCCATGCAGCCCTGTCAGGAGCAGCGCGCAAGAGCCGACATTGCCCACCTCACCGACATTAAGCCGGGCGACTATTTTTATATGTGTTCCGACGGCATGCTTGAGCAGTCCACCGACGAGAATATTCTCAACATCATCACCAAACCAAACTCCACCGATGAAGAGAAACTTGAGATGCTCCGCAGTGTGACTGAGGAAAACAAGGACAACCACACGGCACACCTTATACATATTGAAAAGGTAATAGGGGCTAATCCCCTTCAAGCCCCAGTTCCGCCTCGCCTGCAAGAGCCAAAGGGCACGTTTGTTACTCCCGACTTCTCTGCCACCACTCCGAGGCCTGAGCGCCGTAATCTGTTGCCGTGGCTGTTGGTCGTATTGCTTTTAGTCATTATAGCTGCTGGCGCTTCGTACTTCCTTTTGGGTAATAAAGAGAATAAGAGCGCAAAGCCCGATAGCACTAAAATAGATTCTGCCAAGGGTCGGTCTGCTGAGAAGAAAAAAAGCGATGCACTCATAGAGAACACATCTTTACAGTCTGTTTCCCCTCAACGTGAAACATCTTTACCGGCCTCTGCCGAAAGACAACCACAAGGGGTGGACAGCAAGCCTGCAAAACCATCTAAGCAGGAAAAGCCACAAACGGTTGCAGACGACAAGCCGGACGCAAAGAAGGACGAACACATTGTTAGCGAGATTTTCAAGAGTAGAAAAGGCTCTCCAAAAGAAGAGAAGCAAACTCCCAAGTTTAACGTAAAGAATAAATAAGTGTGTCAGAGAAAAAACAGAAGACCTCGAAAAAGTAAACATGCGAATGACTGACCAAACAGAACCTTAAATATCCCCTTAAATAACCCATGCAACAGAAATTATCAACCGGCACCCTTCTGCGTGAGGGGGCATACAAAATAGAGCGTGTCCTTGGACAAGGCGCATTTGGCATTACCTACCTTGCCGAGCACGTACATTTGGGCAAGAAAGTCGCCATCAAAGAGTTCTTTATGAAGGAAGTCAACTCGCGTGACGAAGATGGCAGCATTACGGGCATGACCGACGGCAGCCTGTCGTACAACTATTGCCGTAAGTTTCAAAAGGAAGCTGTTAACCTCTCCCACCTTGAGCACCCCAATATCGTGCGTGTAACCGACCTCTTCGGTGAGAATGGAACGTTTTACTATGTGATGGACTACATCGAAGGTCAGAACCTCAACGATTACGTAAAGTCTGGCCCGATAGGTGCCGATGAGGCCACCAACATCATCAAGGCTGTGGCCGATGCGCTCATCTATATGCATGAGACACACCACATGCTTCACCTCGACCTCAAGCCCGGCAACATCATGCGCCGTGCAAGCGATGGCCACATTTTCTTGATAGACTTTGGACTGAGCAAGCACTACGATGCCAACGGTCAACCCGAAACCTCCACCAATATCGGTCTCGGCACAGCTGGTTATGCGCCCATAGAGCAAGGTAATCAGGCAAAGAGCGGCGAGTTCCGTCCCACCATCGATGTATATGCCCTTGGTGCCACACTTTACAAACTTCTCACCCGCGAAACGCCTCCCGCAGCTTCCGAACTTGTGAGCGACGATGATTTGGTAGAGGACAATCTGCGTGAAAAAGGTGTACCAACCAATCTTATTAAGGTGGTAACCGAGGCAATGTGTCCGAATGTGAAGAAGCGTACACAGACAGTGCGTGATTTTAAGAGCCAACTGTCTTTGGACGCTGTACCTTCTGTAGCTGAAAGTAAAAGTGCTGAGAACGAAGAACAAAACTTTACAGCAGATGAGGAGACCATTGTGGGAGGTCCATCAGTTAAAGATAATAGCGACTCAGATAATACGGAACCCAAACGTCTCTTGGCTCAGAAGTATAGTGAAACGTTCGATGTTCCCTTGCGAGAAGCTCTGAATTATATCTTAGCGCATGGCATGTCTGAGACGCAGCGTGTAATAGACAATGCTATGGCTACAGAGCGTTCTGCACAGAGTTCAGAAGAGCCTAGTGAGCCGAAAACCGAGGACGTGGAAGCTTGGAGAAAAAGAGACTCTTTCCGCCCATTCTCATTCAAGGGTAGAATAGGACGTCTGCAACTCATTCTTTCGTATGTAGTGGGCTTTGTGGCTTGGTTTGCATCTTTCTTATTGTTTGATATAGAACATTCCGACGGCAATGGAGGTGTAATCTTGTTATTCCTTGCTTGTACAGTAGCCTTTTTCTGGTTTCTCTATGCTCAATGCGCCAAGCGTTGCCACGATTTAGGCAAGTCGGGCGCATGGATGTTCGTCCCATTTTGGAACGTGTTACTATTCTTTGCCGAAGGTGAGGAACAAGACAACCAATATGGGCAAGGAACAACTACAGGGTCAGATCATAGTGGCAATAACATATTGTGGATCATATTCTGGATTATTGTGCCGATAGGAATTGGTTTTTTATGGAGTTGGTTCGGTAATAGTACAAGTGGAGAAATTTACGATGTTACCACTGCTGATAGCCCTACATGTGTTGACTCTAATTCAACAGCAGCAACAACAGACGATTACTATTCCCAACCTTAATTAGAAATTAACTCTTAAAACTGACTGAAATGAAAAAAACTTTTTATGTATTAGTAGCGATGTTTGCCATCGTAATGATGGCAGGCTGTGACTCACTCAATCCCTCGGAAAGATTGAATGTTGGAAAATGGTATACGTCGATTAACCATGTATCAGATAGTGTTGGTGGACTTGATTATACTGGAGAACAATATGATGATTACAATGAGGACAAGACTTGTTCGTCAAAAGGAACAATCAGATTTGTTATTGATTCAGGAAACGGAATACAAGAAATTGTGACGGTGTCTTGTACTACAAAAGGCACATGGAGTATAACTGATAAGACTTTCAATGAAAATACGACGGACGTAGATATACAAATTACGGATCTGTCGGTAGAGGGCGAAAACCTGACAGATGACCAATCTGCAATACGGGATTTTGTAGCTTCAGAGAAGAAACGCTTGTATTATGATTGGATTATACCTTTGAAAAAAGAAATGATGGGCGAAGATTCAGGTAAGATAATAATCTTAAATGAAACTACATGTGTGACTGTAGATAAGGATGGTGTGCGAACTGAAAGCCGTAAACTTCATTAAGCATGACAAACGATAAATCAATGCTCCCCATCGGGACTATGCTCAATGGCAGGTATATAATCCGAGGCCACCTCTCATCGGGTGGCTTCGGAAAAACCTATCTTGCCGTGTGTAGACCGCATAACACGAAGGTTGCCATCAAAGAGTTCTTCATGACAGCGGCAAACTTTCGTGACGCAGACGGCGTGTCGGTAAGCACGAACGGAAATTACACGCAACAATTTGGTGAGCAAATCGTGAAGTTCAGAAAAGAGTATGAACGACTAAGACTGATAAGCAATGTGCATGTGGTGAATGTGTACGATTGCTTTGAAGAGAATGGTACGGCATACTATGTGATGGACTTCGTAGAGGGCACCAATTTGGAGGAGTATTTGAGAAAAAGAAATGCGCCCTATACCGAAACCGCCGTATACAACTATCTGAAGCAGATACTCGGTGGCTTGAAAGCAATCCATTCAAAAGATTTGCTACACCTCGACCTCAAGCCAGCCAACATCATGAAGACACCGAACGGATATGTAAAGTTGATAGATCTCGGTGCAAGCAAAGATTATATAGGAGGCGTGGGAGCTACTATGTTTACGGGCGTAGCACTAACTGAAAGATATGCCCCTCCAGAACAAGTGGATGGCAGTTTCGATAAGTTAGGGCCATGGTCAGACTTCTATGCTCTTGGTGCAACACTTTATCGTTTACTTACGAATAGGGCGGTACCGACATACACAAGTCTTTATGAAGATCATACCCGCGACAAACATATCGCATTGCCAATGCCGAATGTTTCTGATGAAACAAAGCAGCTTATTGTGTGGTTGATGAACACCGATAGGACAAGGCGTCCGCAAAGTGTGGACGACATCTTACAATGGTTGAGAAATCCGTCAGCACAAGATCAAGAGGTTACAATCCAAGATCCCGAGGTTACAATCAATGTGCCAGGAGAGGAAAAAAGGCCGCAACAATCACCGACACCACAGCCACGACCGACGCCACGACCGACGTCACAACCACCGACCCCCGTTTCGCAAAACGATAAATTCAGTCTCTTAGGCTGTTTTTACATTATCGTAATTATTTTCATTGTAGTAACGATTATAAAAGCTCTATTGTAAAACCATTAAATATAAGTAGTTCATGAAATCACTTATCAAAAAAACTTTTGCGGTTGTCGTGATATTGGCAGCCATCGTAGATTGGCCTGTAAAGGTGGAAGCTGGCCGTGGCCAAGTAGTTGTTAAAGAAGCAGTATCATTACTTAGAAGGTGTGCCGGTAAAGTGGGAAAAGTAACGGTTGATACGGAGAAATCCGTAAATCGTTCTACGCAAATGATGGAAAGGTATGGGAATAAAACACTCCAAAACAAAAACGTGCAATATGGTGCGCTAAGGGCTTCAATGCGTGCTAATTTTATAAAATGCCCTCGCTGCCATGGTAAAGGAAGTGTGCAAGGATATAATGGCTATGTCTATACTTGCGCCCGCTGCAATGGCACAGGACTCATTCGCGTTGTGAGATAAAAAGCAGACAATCCTGCATACAACCAAACGACAATAAGAGACAACGTCCATTGTGTCTTTGTAGGGGCACATTATGGTTCGTTGTCTCTTATTGTCGTTTGATATATTCCCAAAATCCTCACACAGATTATCTGTGTTTATGTCCTTAATAAAAACGCGTTGGCGGAATTTTCGTAAGCATTTATTGCACTTTTGCGTCTGAAGGAGGGTGGTCCAAAGCATTTCACGCAAATGGTCAGTCCATTCACTTTAAGGCTGCGCATCACATTGCGTCCTGAGTGAATGTCGCGTCCTTCGTGTTCAAAGTGTTCTTCGATGTTTTTCAGATAGTCGCGCAGAGCTTCGTATTTAGGGTTGAGTATGATTTTCATGGGCAAGTGCCTCAACAGCAGTTGTTGTTAGTAATATACGTATATTATATGATGTGAGTCCGGCTTGCTTGGGTGCTATGCCGAACCGCAGCCTATCTTATGCAGAGAAAGTATTTTATGTACAAGTACGAGGCATTTCGCTGCGCCAATTTCGTTAATAGCAAATAAGCGGCAAGGCGTTCTGCCTTGCCGCTTATATTGTGATGTCTATCTGTTAGTTGTTGTCACCTTGCCTTTTTTGTATTTAGCATAAAAAGGAATTCTACAGTTTGCGTTGCTCACAAACTCGGCAGTCTTCTCGCAATACAAGGATAGACAGCATGTCAGATTGTTATCCTTGCGATAGAGTCGAAGAGCGTTGTTCGGTATATAAAACGTCACGTTGTAGACGCTATTGTTATCATTTGTAGAAGTAAATTCCGACATTGTAAAGAATGTGCCATCACTGCGAGTATAGTCGGAATAGCCATATGCGGCATATATAGGCGTGCCATTCTCGTCCTGCACTGTTGCCACGGCGAGTAGCTTGGAGTTAGGGGCGCCACTGACTCTGAGTGTTGCATTGACCTTCATGTATCTTACACCATTGAGCTTGTATCCATGGGTAAGATAGCTTGAATAATAGGAAGCAGAGATAGACATAGGTTTCCCGCTCTGCTTCAGATGTACCGTCACTTTTTGATTATTGCTTCTGACAACGAACCAATCAGAGCGATCTTCGTATGAAGTGTTAGAGTCTATATACAACGTAAACGAGTCAGAGTATTTGTTTGTCAAATGACACCATGAGGGCAGAAATTCTACACTATAGTCCTGCCCGTCAGTATATACATGGAATATATTGTTGTCTCCGGAGTATGTAGGATAGTATGTAATATCGTCGCCGTATTGGTTGTTAACACGCAGATACGAGGCCTCTTTAGGTTTTGAATACGTTTGATGCCGTCTGTACGAATATGTATGGCGTGAAGAAGTACGTTTCTTCGAGCCCGTCGCTTTCTTCTGCTTATTCGTAGACTTCTTTTTCTTGCTTTTTGTTGTATGTTCCGTCTTTAACTTATTTCTATTCAGCGTGACAAGTTGTTGAGCTTCAGCGTAGGGTACAGCCAGAAAAATCAATAAAAGAGTTGTTATAATGCTTACCTTCATAGTCTTAATTGTTTTATATTTCTATGCCATAAGATTTCCTATAAGTAGGTGTTCAAAATTAGTTTATATAATCAAGTTCAGAATTGACCGATATGCTTTGGCGCATTCTTTCGTCCATAAACACGGGCTTCATCGGTCACTTAGCCCGCTACGCTCCCTCTTCAACCTATGTTTATGAACCTTTTCGTTAAGCCAGATGAGCAAAAGAAAGCTTGCTTTCATTTTGCCATGGCGAGAAAAGGTGCGCGAAAGCGAACGAAATACTACCAATTCATATCAACTAATTTTGAACATCTACTTAATTGTCGCCAGATTATATCAGAGTAAACTGACTTGCAGAGATGAACTTACCAAGACAAGGGCCAGATAAGCTTACTCTGCGATATCACTACTTTCGATACCATCATTAACCCGTAGCACGGCTTTGTGATCATACCAAATGCCGTTGTATGGCTTGTTATTGTTGAACTCTCCAGAGAAATGAGAGTTGTCAGTCTTCATGTAGAGGACACCTTTCTCCCACTTGTCATCATTCATTGAGCCATAGTAGTAGTCACCATTTTGGTACAACAGCATGGCCTCTTTATCTTGACGTTTGCCATTGACAAAGTTTCCGATGTAGAATTTACGTTTCTGCGCATCATTTGAAGGGTAAATAGCCACACCGACACCCTCAGGCTGGTGGTTGTTGTTCAGTGGGCCATAGTAGACAAACTCACCAGTTTCGTATCGCGTTACCTCACTTGGAAACAGAACCTTATTCCATAGAATGACACCAAATACAATGACGATAATACTAAGAATCCCGACCCACCTCATGTTGCGCTGCTTCACCTTCTCTTTTGTGAGCTTTGCAGAGAGATCTCTACAGCGTTCCTGTAGGTCGTCATTGAGATGTTTCTGTTTTGCTATGATACCTTGGTAGCTGTTTGTCTGTGCTGTTTCATAACCTTTTGTCTTATAGATATAGGTGTAAGCATAGACGCTGCTTGATTTAACGATATCGCTGTTAGAGTCGTCTATGGTGAAGTCCTTTACAGATGTGTTAGAGTTTGAATAACTCACAGGAGGCAGGGGAGAAGTCTGTATCCTCTCCAACTGACTACGGAAATAGTCGGCCAAGAGGGTATATTCCTCCTTGCTGGCTGTTGCGCTCTCACCTGTAATTATCGTTCCGTCGTCTGCAAATCGCACATATGTGCCACGTGCTATCTGTATGCTCATGGCTGTCTCAAACAAATTGAACAACCCGTCAACCTGTGTGAGCATCATTCCGTTCAGTACGCAGCAGATACCAAAGTTCTTGCCATTCTCCATTTTTCTGACATATGCGTAGTACATCAGGTCTCGATCCCTGTGTATGGCAATTTGGGTGTTTGACTTGGCTTTATCGCTGAAACTATGGAATATAGAGGAAGTATAGTCTATTGGATATTGGCTGTATCCTGTGGAAAACTCGCCAAAGAGGTATACAGATATATTCATGTTGCTATTTACATTTGAAGTTTATTGTCTTGTTTTCGTTATCGACGGCATAGGCAGCTACGCGATTGAGAACTTCATTGCCAAGGAGCAGAGGGGCATTGTTGTTAGCAGACACCGTAGCTTGTACGTCCTTGCAGAGAATTTTATTCCCGATAACCACCTCCTTGAGGTTCACCACCATGTTCTCCACAATACTGCCATCAGCAATCTGTGACTTTGTCACACCGAGAAAGTCATCTTCCGTGAGATAGCCTTTCTCATAGAGGTATCGTGCTTCGGCCACAGAAATAAGAGTGCCAGAGCAGCCTGTGTCGAATATCATCTGAAAGCCGAATCCGTTTACTGAAACATCTACATACTTAACGTTGCCTCTCTCTTCGTAGGGCACTGATATAATCTCACCAGGTTGATCTTCGAAAGAAGCAGCTGTCTCTCCAGCAGCTTCATTGCTGTCAGATTCGGTCTCGTCAAAAGTAGAGTCGTAGTAAGTCTGCTTCGGAGATGACTTGCATGCAGCTAAAACCAAGCAACCTAACATTGCTGACACAATCATAAATTTCTTCATATATCACACCTTTTTGACGGTTACAGTCTTTGTTGTTTTATCAGAACCTACAGTGTAGGTAATTTCCATTGTTCCACGCTTTGTAGCTGTTATAAGTGCCGTTCCGTCGTGGTTATCTTCAACAGATGCTTCCTTGTCGCTGGTTGTCCACTTTCCGTTTTTGACAGGTTTCCCGCTTGCGTCCTTAACAACTACCTTAGACGGTGCTTCGAGAGAAAGATAATTGGCGTCAGTTATGTAAATTTGGGCATTAGAGAGCTTGCTTGTCACATTTTCCTTGTCCTGCTTCCTCGTCTCTACCACTTGCGCTTTTTTGCCACTTATCTGATCCTTGATTTCTGCAATATTTGCGCTTATCTTTGTCAACTCCTGAGAGTTGTCGGAAGGTGTCTTCCATATCAGAAATGAAGCTACACCAACAATGATAAGCGTGTTCAAAAAAGGGAGGGTCGAGGATTGTATGCTGCTTCGCTTGTTGCCAAAACCTTGGTGTGGATTGTTGTTGCAGTCGGTATTGACATAAGGGGTACTAACATTATCTTTAGCTTGTTTCAAAGCCTTTACCTCTTTTTGTAGTTGCTTAGTACGTAACTTTTCCTGTTCCAGTTTCTGTTCCAACTCAGTTCTTAGCTCTTTTTGTAGTTGCTTAGAACGCTCCTTTTCCTGTTTCAGTTTCTGTTCTAACTCATTC
>ULWE01002713.1_pt1 | contig 14221 bp, 9 predicted proteins | sample 1960071 | NCBI WGS metagenome assembly ULWE01 (sample SAMEA4835804, study PRJEB28245) | human gut metagenome | biome: gut microbiome; material: fecal sample | place: Denmark | collected 2008 | reverse complement strand
GCAGAATAATAATATACTCAAAATAAGAATATGGCTGTCTACACAAATGTATAGGCAGCCATATTTATAATTACTTTGTTGCAGTATTCAATAGTTTGTCAATATTGAAAGTGAATGTGTAATCATTCTGAACGTTTTCAATCATGATTGGCATCATTACAGTCATAGTTTTACCGACAAGTGAAGATGCTCCAGAGTTAAAATCTTCAGGAGTCTTATAAACACATGGAATAAGATAGTTCTCTCTCCAACCACCATATTGCCCAGATACAAAATAGACATTCTCTGTAGGAAGAAGAATATCAGAAATGCTTGCACCTTTTGGAACAGTAGTAGCAGGCTGAGAATTATTTCTATCAGTATATTTTACACCAGCGTGCATAACTCGACCCACTTGACCTTTAGTATCAACATAACTGATGTCATCCCAATTGATTTTGAGAGTATGACCAGATTTGTTTTTGAGGGTAAAGTTGAATTGTTTAGAACCAACAAACCAAACGATGTCAATGTAATCGTCTTCATAACGGTACTTACTGACTCCTTCTTCATTGAAAGACACAACCTTTGTTTCTCCAAATTGTTGCTTTGCATCAGCAGGGCTCTCTACAGTACTAAGTCCAACAGAATAGCTAGCAACATAGCTTTTGAAAGCACCACAAGAAGTTAAGCAAAGAGCTCCACAAATGAGAGCGACAAAACTAAATCTCTTCATTTTCATATGTTTATTTATATATGTTTATTGTGGTGCAAAGGTAATAACTAAACAACTAAAAAGTATCAAACTGTATTTACATGGACTAAGATGGATGATAATAAACCAAATTATACTTTTAAACAAAGCAAGTATTTCACATACTCCAGAAGGATGATAGGGTCAAACACCTTGCCATCCTTTTTTATTGTCAGATGCAGATGAGGGCCTGTTGACATTTCCGAACTTCCTGATAACCCAAGCACATCTCCTGCATTTACAAACATGCCTTTTGCTACCCAAAACGAAGATAGATGGCAATAGTTAATTATATAGCCACCAGTTCTTACTGTCACAAATTTTCCAGAACGATAATCTTGCCCAACACCAATAACCTCACCAGGCAACATGGAGAACACCTTTTCGTAATGAACTGCGAGATTCACACCGTGATGCATAATTGTCTTGTGCATCACGGGGTGTTTACGCATCCCATACTTTGAATTTATCCGAATGCTTTTCAATGGAAGTGAAGCCTTCAGATAAGGAAGAATACTTTGCGATGATGCATTAGACAAAGAATTAGACTTCACCACAGAGTCCACAGGAGCAATATTTGTTGTTTCTTGTGGATTTTTCTTGAATATATAATAATCCTTATATAGTTGGCTTATCTACACATCCAAGTTGAAGGAGTTACCTTTGCATTCGAATCGGTTTGAATATGGAGGTAGCTCCTCTTTTTGAAAAAAATCATAAGAAATACAGGCAATGGACAATAATACAGATGTAATTTCATTGATAAAACTGTCACATTCGATCAGTTTGTCAACGAACTAGCGACAATGATTGCTTTAAGGATTCATCAGGTTGAAAAAGGTCAGCTTGAAATCAGCCAGACAAAAGCGTTCCAAATGTATGGACGTGCAGACGTTGAAAGATGGATAAAAAGTGGCAAGTTAAAGCCTTCCAGAATATCGCCTAGCAAGAAACGATATAAGCTGACAGATTTGCAGAAACTTTTCACCCATTTTTGGCATCTTGGTCTGCTTGGAGAACGCGCAGAATAAACACAAAAAATTAAAGGCAAGTACCTGAATCCCAGATACTTGCCTTCTATAATACTAATTTTCAGCACTTTCGTCTTATTCCTCTACAGCAGCCTGCGCCGCAGCGAGGCGAGCGATGGGCACACGGAACGGAGAGCAGCTAACGTAGTTTAAGCCCACTTTGTGGCAGAACTTAACTGATGAGGGTTCACCACCATGTTCACCACAGATACCGCACTTGAGTTCAGGACGAACGGTGCGACCCTTGTTAACGGCCATTTCAACTAATTGACCTACACCGTTTTGGTCGAGTACTTGGAAGGGGTCAACCTTCAAGATCTTCTTCTCTAAGTAAACGGGGAGGAAGCTGGCGATGTCGTCACGTGAGTAACCGAAGGTCATCTGCGTCAAGTCATTCGTACCGAAGCTGAAGTATTCAGCGCGTGAAGCAATCTTGTCGGCTGTAAGAGCAGCACGAGGAATTTCAATCATGGTACCAACCTTGAACGGAATTTCGATACCTTCTTCTTTGAAGAGGGCTGCTGCTTCGTCGCGGATAACCTTCTCTTGCGCCTCGAACTCATAAAGGATACCTGTAAGAGGTACCATGATTTCGGGGTGAGGATCAAGGCCTTCGCGCTTCAAATCGATGGCTGCAGAGAGGATAGCGCGTGTTTGCATTTGCGTAATCTCAGGATAAGTGTTGCCCAAACGGCAACCACGGTGACCGAGCATTGGGTTGTGTTCGCAAAGGCTTTCAACGCGTGCACGGATGTATTCAACCGTTACGCCCATTGCCTTAGCCATCTCTTCTTGTCCCTTCAAATCGTGGGGTACAAATTCGTGGAGAGGAGGATCGAGCAAACGAACGTTTACGGGATAGCCGTCCATAGCGCGGAAGATACCCTTGAAGTCTTCCTTCTGGTAGGGGAGGAGTTTCGCAAGTGCTTTCTTACGTCCTTCTACGTCTTCAGCCAAAATCATTTCGCGCATGGCGATAATCTTCTCGTTATCGAAGAACATGTGCTCAGTACGGCAGAGACCGATACCTACAGCGCCGAATGAACGAGCGACTTGAGCATCGTGAGGAGTATCGGCATTGGTGCGTACTTGCAAGCGAGTGTACTTAGCGCAGAGGTCCATTAAGGCAGCGAAGTCGCCAGAGAGTTCGGCAGCTTGTGTCTTGATTTCGCCTTTGTAAACGCGTCCGTTGGTACCATTGAGTGAGATGTAGTCACCTTCGTGAAGCACAGTGCCGTCAATTTCAACAGTACGGTTCTTGTAGTCAACGTTGATAGCACCAGCACCGCTGACGCAGCACTTACCCATACCGCGTGCTACTACGGCAGCGTGTGAGGTCATACCGCCACGAGCTGTAAGAATACCTTCAGCTACCGCCATACCAGCGAGGTCTTCAGGTGAAGTTTCGATACGAACCATTACGACCTTGTGACCGTCTTCGTGCCATTTGGCAGCATCGTCAGCGAAGAATACAATTTGACCGCATGCTGCACCCGGACTTGCGGGCAAACCACGTGTAAGTTCTGTAGCCTTAGCAAGTGCGTCTTTAGAGAATACGGGGTGGAGTAGTTCGTCCAACTTCTGAGGTTCGCAACGCTCGATAGCTGTCTTTTCGTCAATCATGCCTTGGCGTAAGAGGTCCATGGCAATCTTAACCATGGCTGCACCTGTACGCTTACCATTACGTGTCTGTAAGAACCAGAGTTTGCCCTCTTGTACGGTGAACTCCATGTCTTGCATATCGTGATAGTGCTCTTCTAGCTTAGTCTGAATGGCATCAAGTTGGTGATAGATTTCAGGCATGGCTTCTTCCATTGAAGGGAATTCAGCCTTGCGTTGTTCTTCGCTAATGCCTTGCAGTTCAGCCCAACGACGAGAACCTTCAAGTGTGATTTGTTGGGGAGTACGAATGCCAGCAACAACGTCTTCACCCTGTGCGTTAACCAACCATTCACCATTGAAGAGGTCTTCACCAGTAGCGGCATCGCGGCTGAAGCAAACACCTGTAGCAGAAGTGTTGCCCATGTTGCCGAATACCATTGCCATAACGGTAACGGCTGTACCCCATTCAGCGGGAATGCCTTCCATCTTACGATAAAGGATAGCGCGTTCGTTCATCCATGAGTCGAATACGGCACAGATAGCGCCCCAAAGTTGTTCCATGGGGTTGGTGGGGAATTCTTTACCCGTTTGTTCAACAATGGCTTTCTTGAAGCGAACAACGAGTTCCTTTAAGTCGTCAACTTCAAGTTCGTTGTCAAGCTTTACGCCTTTTGCTTTCTTAACGTCTTCGATGATAGCTTCAAAGGGGTCGACATCGTCTTTATTGACAGGCTTCATGCCCAATACTACGTCGCCATACATCTGTACAAAGCGGCGGTATGCATCGTAAGCAAAACGTGCATTACCAGTCTTGCGAGAAAGACCTTCAACAACTTCGTCGTTCAAACCGAGGTTGAGGATAGTATCCATCATACCAGGCATAGAAGCGCGTGCACCTGAGCGTACTGAAAGCAAAAGAGGATTTTCAACATCACCAAATTTGCTATTCATCAGTTCTTCTGTCTGATGTAGGCTCTTTTCTACATCGTCTTTCAAAAGTGCTACAACTTGGTCTTTACCAATCTTGTAGTATTCGTTGCAAACGTCAGTTGTAATAGTGAATCCAGGAGGAACGGGTACTCCGATAAGGTTCATCTCTGCGAGGTTGGCACCTTTGCCACCTAATTCGTTACGCATGTCAGCACGTCCTTCAGCCTTTCCGTTGCCGAACGTGTAAACTCTTTTGATATTATTCATGGGGTTTATTGAATTGAATTGTCTAAAAATGGTTGTCAGTAAGTATTTTAAAAAGGTTGTATTATTGATGTGTTCTGTACTAACACAACGCAAATATATACTTTTCCTTTTGAAAGTGCAAGATTAAGCGTGAGTTTTTACATGTAGACTTTCAAAAAATGGCGTTTCTGTGTTAATATTAATTGAAAATATGTTGAAAAGCATAGGGAGAGAATAAAGAAAGGAGTAGGGCTGCAAGCATAATTGTAGCCTTACTCCTTTTATACATATTATATATATGTACTTTTATTTCTTGTGGTATTCCTTAGCCAAGCCGCCTTCGGAGGTTTCGCGATAGAGCGAGGGGAGGTCGTGGCCAGTTTGTTTCATTACTTCAACCGTTTTGTCGTAGACGATGCGGTGAGTACCGTCGGATAGATTGGCGTAGATATTGGCATCTAAGGCGCGTGCTGCTGCGTGAGCGTTGCGTTCAATGCAGGGAATTTGTACTAATCCGCACACGGGGTCGCACGTCATGCCAAGGTGGTGTTCCAATCCCATTTCGGCTGCATATTCAATAGTAGCGAGAGAGCCTCCAAATAGGTAGTTAGCAGCTGCGGCAGCCATTGCGCAGGCTACGCCCACTTCGGCTTGGCAACCAGCTTCGGCTCCAGAAATAGAGGCCCGACTTTTGGCAATGTTGCCCACTAAGCCCGCTGTGGCAAGTGCATGGAGTATGCGTTTCTCTTTAAAATTGCGTGTCTTGTGTAAGTGGTAAAGTACTGCTGGGACGACACCGCTTGCGCCACAAGTGGGGGCGGTGACAATCGTGCCGCCCGAAGCATTCTCCTCGCTCACGGCAAGGGCATAGGCAAAGACGAAGGCGCGTGACTGTAGATTAGAGGGATAGCCCATGGCGCGAATGTAATAGTCGGGGGCTTTGCGACGTAGTTTGAGTACGCCAGGAAGTACACCTTCGTGTTCGATGCCACGTTCTACGGCTTCGCACATGGTGTGCCATACTTTTTCAAGGTAGTCCCATATTTCAGAGCCTTCGCAGTGTTGTACGTATTCCCAATAAGATACACCGCGCTCTTGACACCATTGTTGAATGTCAGAAAGGTGGTCGAGGTCGTACACTTCAGGTGTCTCGGCTTGTTGCTTGCCGTCTTCAACTAATGCTCCACCGCCTACGCTGTATACAATCCATTCGTCTTGAAAGTCGTTGTTGTTCTTCCTTACTTCAAATTTCATGCCGTTGGGGTGGAAGGGGAGTACTATTTCGGGACACCAAATGAGTTCGGTTCGATTTTCGCCCAACACTTGCAGTATGGCGTAATCGGTCAAGTGCCCTTTCCCCGTGGCGGCTAAACTACCATAAAGTGTTACTCTAAAGCCTTGTGCGTCGGGGTGGTTTCGTAAATATGTTTCAGCGGCAATGCGTGGTCCAATGGTATGTGAGGAAGAAGGGCCTATGCCAATGCGATATAGTTCTTTTAATGATTTCATGAGGGGAAATATGCTAATGCATTGTTAATGTGCAAATGTATGGTTAATGTGTAAATGTGCAAATTGTTACTTTCTTTTGCTGCATTTGTTGAATGGTGCAAACGAAGGCGCCCATTTGTACATTCTCACATTTGTACATTGGAAAAGAGGTTATAATTCTTTAATGAATCCGCGTCGGTAGGCAACGAGGAGCTTTTCGAGGTCGGCAATTTGTTCGCGTAACTCTGCTCCCTTGTCAGTGTCGTTGACCATGGCGCGGTGTCCCATCATTTCGACAATTTGAGTGGTTGACTTAATGTCGGTGCCATTAAGTATGGCCTCTTCGGTTGAGGTGAAGGGCGCGTGTTGTACTAATTGGAAACCGCGTGAGTGGTAAACTAAGGTGTAACCTGCTATGCCCGTCGTGTTGTGATAAGCTTTCGCAAACCCTCCGTCAATTACCATAAGTTTACCGTCGGCTTTGATGGGATTCTCACCATTGGAGGCTCGTACGGGTACGTGGCCATTGATAATGTGGCGATGTTTCCCACTCACTCCAAAAGCATCCATAATGTGGTCACAAATGTTGGCATCAGCGCGTAAGCTATAATACCAACCTTTTGCTTCTTTATGAGTAGACTTGTCGTCAATGAAGTAACGTTCGAAGGTCGACATCTTAGACTTGTCAAACAAGGGAGAATCGCATCCGCACCAAAGATACCAGAAGTAGTCGCAAGCCCGTTGGCGCTCAATGCTGTCGCCATCATCGTCGTATGCCGTTCGTACCAATTGCTCAACGCGTTCCATAAGTTCACGTCCTGCAACGTTTTGTCCTTCAACGCACACCTCTTTTAAAGTGCCGTCTTCGTTCATAGGCACTGAGGCATGGAAGAGTAGGTTAGAGTTATAAACGCCATACATGCTGCCATGCAGTAAGAGTTGCTGAACGTGAGCTTGCAGTCTGTCTGAAATGAGGAACGAGTGTTGTAGGCGGTCGATGAGGTCTTGCTCTTCGTCTGTAAGTTGATAGGGGCTTGAAGGATTAATAGTTGGGAAGTTGCAGTCGGTCAGAGGGTAAGTTTGTCCGTCAACGACGCAAGTATTCTTATCAAAGTCAATCGTTTCAAGTAGGCAGCGATCGCTCATGTTCCACTCAGGGTGTTGCTTATACAGTTGTCCTTCCAACTTAAACTGAATAACAGCAATCGCTTTGTGCATTTGTGCGATAAGTTTGCATTCCTTCTCATTGGGTCGGCGTGAAGGGTCTTCTATCTTGGGATAAAAAATGGTGCAAGGGTCGTTGGCATAGGTTTCCATAGCAAAAGTAGCCATGGGCACCATGTTAATGCCATATCCTTCTTCAAGCGTTTGCGTGTTGGCGTATCTAAAAGAAAGGCGTAGCACACTGGCGATGCACGTTTTGTTGCCCGCTGCAGCTCCCATCCACAATATGTCGTGGTTACCCCACTGAATGTCCCAATGGTGGTAGCGAGTGAGCGTGTCCATAATAAGGTGTGCACCAGGGCCACGGTCGAAGATGTCGCCCAAGATGTGTAGTTGGTCAATGGCAAGGCGTTGGATAAGTTCACACATCGCCTTAACGAAACCTGCTGCACGTCCTGTACCGATAATCGTTTGAATGATAACGCCTACATAGGCTTGCTTGTTTCGGTCATCACTGCTTTCGTGGAGGAGTTCTTCGATGATATATGCAAATTCAGGTGGCAGGCTTTTGCGCACCTTAGAACGTGTGTACTTAGAAGAAACGTTGCGGCAAACAGCAATCAATTGATTGAGCGTAGTTTGGTAATAGTCCGCCAAGTCAGTATCGTTTTGCTTTACTAGTTCCAACTTTTGCTTGGGATAGTAAATAAGCGTGCAAAGGTCGCGGATCTCCTTCTCGCGCAATGTGTTACCAAATAACTCTTTCACCTTACGCTTGATGTTACCCGAGGCATTTCTCAATACGTGCTGAAAAGCTTCGTTTTCGCCATGAAGGTCGGCCAAGAAATGTTCGGTAGGTTTGGGTAGGTGAAGTATGGCCTCAAGATTGATAATCTCGGTGGTTACTTGTGGTATGGTGGGAAAATCGCGTGCCAACAACTTAAGGTATCTTAAGTCGGCATTGATACTTTTATTGGATATGGTTGGTTTTGGCATAGAGGTAAGTTTGAGGTTGGGTATAAATCTCCACGTCATTTGTTTGCATGGAGCGGTTTTTAAAAAGGATAACCTTTATGCTACAAAGATAGGGAATGCTTAGAATAAGGCAAACGAAAAGGTTAATATTTTTCGGAGTTGTAGTGATAAAAAATAACGTGTTAAAACCTTTCGTTGAAGCGCAATGAAAGATAAAAGCGTCTTTTAATTGCGTTATGAAGGTTTTAACACGTTATACTTGTGCAAGTAAGCTTGTTAAGCTTCAAAATTCTTTACAAACTTCTCAATAGCCTTATATGTCTCTTCGCGTGCAGGGACGAGTGGTAAGCGCAGTCTGTTGAGAGTCTTTCCTTGTATGCCCAATAGCGACTTGATACCTGCGGGATTGCCGTCGGCAGAAAGCAACTTGTAAGCAGTGCTTAGTTCGCGGTGCATCTTTAAAGCATTGTTATAGTCACCAGTTAAGGCATTGTGCACCATGCTGCCAAATTCTTTAGGATAAGCATTGCCAATAACCGATATTACACCTTGTGCACCAATGGTGAGCAACTCAAACGTGATAGAATCGTCACCGCTCAGTACTTCAAATCCTTCGGGAGCCTGTTCAATGATGTCCTCTATCTGTCCAATCTTACCAGAAGCCTCTTTGATCGCCACTACATTGTCGCAATCGTGCGCAATGCGTAATGTCGTTTCAGCTTCGATGTTAACGCCTGTACGTCCTGGAACGTTGTAGAGCACAACGGGGAGTGGGCTGTTATTCGCTACGGTGGTGAAATGTTGGTACAGGCCCTCTTGTGAAGGCTTGTTATAAAATGGGGCAACGATAAGTACACCCTCAAAACCGTCAAGGTTGGTATGTTGTAAATCTTCAACGACGCGAGCGGTGCAGTTGCTGCCAGCGCCTAAGAGCAATGGAACACGTTTATTGTTAACTTTGATGACGCAGTCCATAATGGCGCGTTTCTCTTCAGCTGTTAAGCAGGGAGTTTCGGCGGTAGTGCCCAAAACGCACAAAAAGTCGATGCCACCTTCGATTTGATTTTCAACCAAAGCGGCAAGTTGGTCAAAGTCAACGTTTCCGTCTTCTTTAAAAGGAGTGACAAGTGCAATGCCCAGTCCTTTAAATGGATTCACTCTTTTCATATAGTGTATAGGGTGTAATTATTTACAATCGTAGTGTAGTAGTTGTACCATATATTTATAATAAGGTATGGTGCAATTCGTTGCAAAGTTAGTGCAAACCGAACGCAATACAAAACGAAAAAAGAATTTTTTCGTTCTGTATTGCTGAGGTGCCGCCTAACTTGCCGTTAGAAAAGTTAGTGCAAACCGAACGCAATACAAAACGAAAAAGAATTTTTTTCGTTTTGTATTGCTGAGGTGCCGCCTAACTTGCCGTTAGAAAAGTTAGTGCAAGGCGAGAGAAGAGCAAAATGAAAGTCAAAAAACTTTCATTTTTTCTACCGAACCGCCTAACTTGCCGTTAGAAAAGTTCGTGCAAACCGAACGCAATACTAATGAGAAAAAAGAATTTTTTCGTTTTGAAAGGGCAACAACGCATAGCTCAGGGCAACACCCTAGGGTAACAAAAAAACATTGGGACGATTGATTATAGCATTTATGGAATAAGGGGGGAATATGCCGTGTGTGGCACGTGAAATCCTTTTGAAAGAAACATTTCAACAATGTTCATCCCCCTCTTTTGTGATACCACAGCAAAAAAGTCGTACCTTTACACCCGAAAACAAAACAATTTCATTAACAATAACCCTAAAGACTATGATTCCTTTTAAAAAAGTGTGTCTGATGTTGATTTGCGCATTGGCTGTGCAAATAACCTCGTGGGCACAACAAGTGCAGGTGTCACCTGTCCCCCAATCAGTAACCTGGGGCGAAAAGGCATTCACATCTGCCGAGGCTAAGTACACCCTTACAAAGTCCGAAACGACCGATGCTTATGCCGTGGCTTTGCTGCAAGAGAACCTCCCCCTTGCCAATGAGGGAGGCATTCACATTACCTTAGGTAAGAAAGGCGAAGCAGCTGTGAGCGCTGTCGAAGCTAACATTCCCCAAACTGCCGAAGGCTACTACCTGAAGGTGACTGCCGATGGCATTGTTGTGGCAGGTACCGACGATGCGGGTACCTACTATGGTGTGCAAACCCTTTTGCAAATTTTGGCACAGCCCGAGGTTATGGCTGTTGAAATTAAAGACTACCCTGCTTGTGCACAGCGTGGTGTGATTGAAGGTTTCTATGGTAACCCTTGGAGTGATGCTGACCGCAAAAGCCAATTCGACTTCTATGGCAAAAACAAGATGAACATCTATGTTTATGGCCCTAAAGACGACCCTTACCACCGCACTAAGTGGCGTGAAAACTATCCCGAGGATAAAGCTGCCATTATACGCGGTTTGGCTGAAGCTGCCAAAAAGAACCACGTGTCGTTTGTGTGGTCTATCCACACTGGTGGATCAATCTCGAACAGTGAGGCAGACTTCAAAGCTGTTGTTAAAAAGTTGGAACACGTTTACTCATTAGGCGTGCGCAATTTCTCTATCTTCTTCGATGACTTTGGCGGTGCTGATGCTGACTTACAAGTGGCTGAGTGCAACTACGTTTGGAAAAACTTTATTGAGAAGCACGACGACCTTGACCGTCTCTCAATGTGCCCCACTAAGTATAATGCAGCTTATGCCAATTGGAACCAAAACGATGCTTACTTGCGCGGTTTGGGTAACGGACTGCACAAAGGCATTGAGGTGATGTGGACAGGTGCTGGCGTAGCCGACATGATTAACCAAGGCGACTTGGACTTCTTTAAAACGGCTACCAACGGTATGGCTCCTTTCATTTGGCTCAACTACCCTGTCAACGACTATTGCATTGGTCACATGCTTATGGGTAAGTTCTATGGCAACGACCAAGGCGACAATGCCTTTGGTGGTAAAATGACAGCTTTCACAAGCAACCCCATGGAATATGCCGAGGCTTCGAAAGTTGCACTCTATGGTGTGGCTGACTATGCATGGAATATGAAGGACTATAATCCCGAGGCAAACTGGGAACGCGCCATTAAGTATTTAATGCCCAACAATGCTGAGGCATACCACGTGTTCTGCGAACACAATGTTGACTTGGGGTGGACTGTTCATGGTATGCGTCGCGAAGGCGAAAGCCCCAACTTTAATGCCGATGGCACTTTGGCTGAAAAGAAGGCTCAGTTCGACTTAATGGTTACTTCAGCCGATGCACTGCTTGCCGACACTTATAACACCGCTCTCATCACCGAAATCACACCGTGGTTGCAAAAGATGAAGTATATGGGACAACGTGGACAGAAGATTGTGGAAATGTGGGGCTGCATTGAAAGTGGCGACACGGCTACCTTCCTTCAAGACTATCGCGACATACAGGCTATTTTGCTAAAGGAGGACGCACTTACTTCGCGCAACTTTGCGGGAACCATTAAGATGGCTAAGCCCGTTGTGGCAAGTCAAAGAATTGAGCCTTACTTGAAGCAGCAAGTTAACGAGTTGATCATTGCCTACAAAGAGCGCTACACCGAGGGTTGGGAAAACTTCCCCATGCAGGTGCTTGAATCGGGCACTTACTACATCAAGTACAACGGCAAGTACCTCTACAACAAGGATGCCTCTGCCGACCGCACGGGCGACTTCCCCATTTGGGCTGACGAGGTGGACGATGCACAACCACAAAAGTGTGAGTGGAACATCAGCATTGATGCTCAAACGGGTCGTTACAAAATTACCAATGCACAAGATGGTCGCTATCTGAACGAGAATGGTCAGTTCTGGGCTAACAAGGTTACCAACGCTTATGATGGCGAATGGAATAGCTACAACATCTTCCGTGTTAACGGCATGTATGCTATCCAAACTCCCTCAAAGGCTAAGAACTATTTCATGGGTGCTAACGACAATCGCATCATCTCTAACAACAAGCCTTTGAGCATTGCTAAGGATAAGACTCCTATTCTCCACATTAACGATGCTATCTTTGAGATTGTTCCTGTTAAGGGTAACAACACGGAGCATCCTACCATTGTGAGTGGTAAGCGCTATTACGTTAAGAATGCCAAGGGGGAATATCTCACTACTACGGCTGCTCTCACAGCATGGAGCCGTCCTACCTTCCAAGCTAAGGCGCAAACTGAATCGAAGCGTCAATATCAGCAATGGACCATCACCATCGATGACAACTCGGGTCGTTGGAAGATTTCTTTTAACGACAGCAAGTTCCTTGATGAAGAGGGCCGCATCAACAAGAACGCCTATTTCTCAGAATGGAATTCTGTTATCATGAACGAGGTTGGTGGTCATTGGGCCATTCAGAGTGTTACTCCTGAAGCTAATCCGCGCACATGGGGTGTTACCACTGACAACAATATTAACTATGCCGACACTGAGTTGAAGGATAGCTATGTATTTACCATTGCCGATGTTGCAGCCGAAGACTTGGTAAGTAGCATCAGTGCCCCCGTTATTAGCCCCGCCAAAAAGAGCGATACAAGTATCTACGACCTCTCAGGTCGCAAAGTTAAGCGCACTGCTAAACACGGTGTTTACATCAAAAGTGGCAAAAAGGTTATTAAGTAATTTGCCTCTGAATTGATAGTTTTTAAAAGTCCCAGCCTTTTTCAGGTTGGGACTTTTTTGATGGGGGAGATGGGGCTATGATTAGGGAACTGGCCTGCGTTATCTTTAAAATACGATATTGGAACCTATAAACTAGGGTGTTCAAAATACAGACGAAAATCCTGCTAAATTCCTAAAAAAAGTGGAGGTTACAAGGAACCTCAACTTGAAGAACTTGCACATGCCCTTGAAATAGATGATACAGACATTGCTTATCATCAATCTTTTTCTGATGTAGAACTTACAAAACGTTGCTTTCGTAAAATTGTAGAAGAGGGATTGATTATACCAACAACTTCTGATTCACATAAAGAACAAAAAGGAACAAAAAAATCTAAATTTGAAGCAGACCATTTCAAATCTGTTAGTGTAGATGGTCTTGATATTGAAGATGAATTACTTTATGATTTTGACTTTGTAGGAAAGAAGTGTATTGTATCTGGGATATTGCCTTATAGAGACCAACTAAAGAAATTTCTTTCTGAAATTGGGGCGATTCTTCCCAAAGGAAAAGTAAGTGGTTCAACCAATGCCTTGATTGTTGGAGAAAATGTAGGTCCTGACAAAAAGAAGATTGCTTTGGAACAAAAAGGAAAGCGACCGGATTCTTTCCATATCTTTAGTCAAGAGGCTGTCGCTTACAAATTAGGCTTGATGGACTAACAACAATGTATTTCTTTTGCATATGAATAATGAGAAGAAAATAGAAACATCTACGGCTGTTGGTAGTATTACACTTTTTGTTTCATGCTATGGTATAAGTATTTATGACCAAGCCACACATGATTCTTACACAAATTACCAAGATAAGTTGCCAATGGAAACAATTCTGGTGACCAGTTTGGTTACTGGAATTGTATTGGCAATTGTTACGTGGTTGTGTTTAACTCTCTACGATTGCCATAAAAAGGCAAAAGAAAAAAATGGTGTTAGCACATTAGAACTTTTTAGTAAGGAAGTCTTTTGCAAGCGTACCTTTGTTGGGTTGATAGTCCTAATCGTAGTGTCTTTTCTTGTAGTGTTTCTTGGGCTTGCTCTTTTAGCATTAGCTATTTTCTTTATACCTTTATTAAAAGGAAAATTTAAGTAAAGTAGAAACGCACGTTTCAAGGCAGGAGCGGAGCATGGTTTGATGCCAAGCGGATAACCTCGTCTTACGAAAGATGCTCCTAGTCTGTCGGGATTGTCTCGATACGCTCCAAGAAACCATTCGGGTTCTCCTTTATCTCGAACTCGCGTTATTAAATACAAGTATGTCAAAGAATTCCACTTTTGTGTGATTTTTCTTGCTAAAAAGTTTGTACTATCAATGATTATTCGTATCTTTGTAGCAACAGAATCCGCCACGCTTCCCATTTGAACAGCGAACCAG
>ULWE01026330.1_pt1 | contig 14251 bp, 9 predicted proteins | sample 1960071 | NCBI WGS metagenome assembly ULWE01 (sample SAMEA4835804, study PRJEB28245) | human gut metagenome | biome: gut microbiome; material: fecal sample | place: Denmark | collected 2008 | reverse complement strand
AGCATGCTGCTGCCGCGGGTTGAAAACCCGCCCCCCAATTAGGTAGCCTTCCCAATGACCTCAAAACACTAAAAGAGGGTGTTTGTATCAACAAACACCCTCTTTTTTAGCACTTATTTAAAATATTAGTCATCCATGTGACTCCACATACCACCTTGTGTGGGCTTCTCAAGTCCATTTGACCAAATGCTTGATGTAGTGCCCCCTTTGGGGTCGTCGCTCGAACCTACACCAAACTCTTTGTTGCTTGCACAAAGTGGAGTGAGTGGTTGTATGTAATTATACACCGTTGACTTCGGTGCTACGTATTGCTTGTTCATAGTTATTTCTTTTGTGAGTTACTTAACAATCATCTTCTTACCATTCTGAATGTAAACACCATGCTTCATGGTATTATTTACACGACGTCCCATAAGGTCGTAAATGGGAGCATTTACATTGTCATTTACATCAACAACATGGTCAATGCCCTCAATAACAGACCCATTAAATACTAAACGTACAGCATGCTGTCCGCCTTCGTTTCGATAATAAGCACGGTTGGCAGCAATAGAGGTGAGCGAAGCGGCAGGTGTCCAAAATCCGACTGTGTTTTCTGCCCCATCTTTAGGACCAAACACAAGATAGTTGGCACGCGTTTCGTCAGTCAAAGTAATAGGTCGGCTGGTACCACGCAGCAAACTTTTGTTCGTATTTTCGCCCAATGTGAGTGTTGCCGTGCTGGCCTTTGTGTCGCTAACGAGCACTACACCTTGGTTGGCAGCAAAACCTCCATCTGAAGTGGTTTGCATGACAAGTGTATTATTAACAGCCGCATTGTTTGCTACATAAGCCTCCGCACTACTAACGGCTGAAATGCTGTAGGGCAAGTATAATGAAGCATACGAAGCATCACCCAATTCGTGCAGTGCCACTTCAATGTCTGTTGCCTTAAATATCCACCAGCCAGCATTACCACCATCTGTCCAATAATTTATACGACCATCTGTTTCAGCATTAAGCTGATTATTATTTTGATCAATCACACTCCAATTGCCATTGGTCTCGTTTTTCAACGTAAAGGTGAATTTGTAACCATTATTCTCGACTGTAAGAGTAGGATTAGGCCTGTTCGCACCATTAACCGCATTTTGAATGTTGGTGATATAAGTACCCGTATTGGCATTCATCAGTTTATAGCAAAACTCTTCTCCATCAACAGGCACAAGCTTCCAAATGTTGCTAAGGTTGGTCTTTTGAGTTGAAGCCTCTAAGGCGTTTGCTTCAGTGTAAGCATCGTTCAAGCCCATAAAACGGTTGTTACCACTTTTAGCACATTGCAAACGCACATATTGATTGTCAGTACCTGCTTTAACCTTATTGTAATAGGTTAAATAGTTTTTATACGTAGGATTGTGTTGCAATGCTTCCTTTTCGGTGGCAACATCAACACCCAAAAAGTTCTTAGCATTATTTACCAACATGCTAATGTAAGAGTTAGGCAATGCAGCATAGTTATTAAAAACATCATCGCTCACTTCGGTGAACGTCCAACGACTTGCACCTGCAGAAGCCGACCAAAGAATAAGCTGGTCATTGCCATCATTACCATGAAGCCAAGTTTGTTGACTATCTGAATCGTATGATCCCGTGCCGATAGCTACCGTATTATTGTAAACGTTGGCTGTAATAACTTTTAAATCGGTGCCAGTCGTGTTAGCCTTAACGCCATTAATATATAATTCTGACCAGGCATTCTTCAACTTGTAGGTGCCTTCAGTATCGCCAGCCTCGAGTGTCCATACAGCATCTTTCGTAATGTCACCTGTTTGTACATTAAGTGCACTACCAGGTATAATGTTCGGAACGATGTACTTGTTGGTATGGTTATTCTTAATTAAGTAGCGCTTGCCAACAGTGGGGGTGTGCTTGTCAATAGCTGCTTTGAAAGTTGCTATTGCGTTGTTGACTGACGTCCAAACTGATGCTAAATTATCCCACGTATAATCCGTTGGGATTTTGCTTGAGAAGGCACTGAGTTCTTCTGCTGTTGGTTGATAAATGCCCCCCGTCTTACCCGTATAGGTGGTAACTAAAGCTTGTGCCGGTTTAACATAACTACTTTTGTCATAAAAATAGAACGATGAACCAACTTCTTCTTTTGCTTTAGGATTAATCCAAAAGGCCAAATAAGAACCACGCTGATTTAGATAATAGTTTGTAAGCCCTTTAACCGAAACTGAATATGCCCCAACATTAGAGGTCACGTTTTTGTATAAGTTAAAAGTCGTAAGCCAATTGTCAGCACCTCCGGTAGTTGCATTTTCGGTTGAAGCGTCTACCATTTTTGCACGTGCAGCGCCACCTGTATCACCGTTCACATAATTAATCGCTAAGACTTTAGTAGGACCTACGCTCTTGTTATAGAACTTGTAGCCCTTGGTCTCGTCGCCTACTACACACCAAAGTCCTTTATCAATGGTGTTGTTAATTGTGTTAAAGTCATTACCACCATAAAGGTAAGAGTTGGCGTCGACGTTTTCAACCGAAAGGTAAGTGCCACGCAAATAAATTGTAAACCAATGCGTGTCTGCGGCAAAGGAGCTATTGCTCGGAGCTGCTGACGTTTGATAGTCAACAGCTGTTTGAGCTTTTGTTGTAATAACGCTCAATGTAAAGAGCATACACAACAAAAACAATTGTTTAATTTTACCCATTTTTGATTTTTGTTTAGTGTTTATTGTTTTAGTATTTTGAGACTTGTTATTAAAAAACACTACAAAAGTATTTACTAAATATTAAATGTACAAATGGGGGGGGTAAAATATGTTAATTCGCAATATTTTGCACTTAAAAAGCATCAAGCATTGTTTATAAGCTGCAAATTGTCGGCTTAATTGGGGGACTAATTGGGGGGCGGGTTTTTAACCCGCGGCAGCAGCATGCTGTAAATTATCTGTTTATAGTCGCTAAGCGACTATAAGTAGCATGTACAAAGCATGCTGCTGCCGCGGGTTAAAAACCCGCCCCCCAATTAACCCGCCCCCAATTAGGCAGACAAATTGCAGCTTGTCTCTCTATTATGTAAAAAGAGAAAAACGTTTGCAGCAAACATCAATTTGGACGCTACAATTTTATAACACAGCGACACCACGGAAATGTTACAAAAAGTAGGCATAAAGCGAGATTTTATGTGTAAATTTGCCACATTCCGTATTTTGACTTTAAAAGATATGACAATACGTAAGTTTACACTTGTTATTTTAAGCATGTTGCTCTGCATCTCCGTTCAGGCACAAAATGGAGCATACGAACGCTACATACAGCAATATTCGGGCATGGCGATTGACCAAATGAAGCGTTATGGCATTCCGGCCAGCATCACCTTAGCACAAGGACTGCTCGAAAGTGCAGCTGGTCAAAGTCGACTGGCAAAGGAGGCGAACAACCACTTTGGCATTAAGGTGAGCGGCTATTGGACAGGGCCTTACATCGTGATGTCGGACGATCGTCCCGACGACAAATTTCGCGTATATGATTCACCTGCTGAGAGTTACGAGGACCACTCTAAATTTCTGCGTAGCGGCAAACGCTATGCCTCGCTCTTCGACCTTAAAAAGACGGACTATAAGGGGTGGGCGCATGGACTCAAACGGGCGGGATATGCCACCAGTCCAACGTATGCACAAGCGCTCATCAACATGATTGATAAGTACAACCTCCATACCTTTGACAAAGCGCGCCACCACGAAAGTCGCGAGGAGCGACATGAGCGCAAAGAGGAGGAGAAATTACAGCAACGCACGAATGGCCACCCCATTCGCCGCTGCAACGGACAGTACTATGTCATTGCCCTTGAAGGTGACACTTACGACTCTTTGGCCAAGACTTTTAAGGTAAAGGAGAGCAAACTGCGTAAATATAACGACGTAGACGCTACCTTCCAACTCAAGAGTGGCGATATTGTCTACTTAGGCAAGAAGCAGAAGAAGGCGGACGCAGGACTTACGCAACGCACACACACGCTGCGCGTAGGAGAAAGCCTTTACAGCATCTCACAGCGCTACGGCATACGCCTCAGTTCGCTCTGTAAGATGAACCCTATCAAGCGGAATTACCACTTCAAGATTGGCGACGAAATTCGGATAAAGTAATTTTTTAGTTTAATGAGTTTAATGAGTTTAGTAAGTTTAACCTACTAAGATACCAGAACTCATTAAACTCATTAAACTCATTAAACTCATTAAACTCATTAAACTTACTAAACTCCCTAAACTCATTAAACCCATTAAACTCCCTAAACTCCCCATACATGACAGCATTTTCATTCGAAATACTCCCCCCCTTGCGTGGCAAGGGCATGCAAAAGATATATGAGACGATTGATACGCTCATGCCCTTCAACCCCGTATGCATCAACATTACGACCCACCGATCTGAGACGATTTATAGCGAAACGAGTGCTGGCACGTATCAGAAGTTCAGCGTATGCAACCGCCCTGGTACGGTGGCCATTGCTGCGGCCGTAAAGGAGCGCTATGGGGTACGCACTGTGCCACATATTATATGTAGCGGATTTACAGCTGCCGAGATTGAGCGCGAACTCATCGACCTCTCTTACCTCGGCATTAACGACTTACTCGTGCTGCGTGGCGACCGCGCTAAAGAGGATAACCGCTTTATCCCCACCCCCGGTGGCCACGCTCATGCCACTGAACTTTGCCAACAGGTGAACGACTTCAACCAAGGTAAATTGTTGGGTGGCATCACCATGCCCGTCCCCACCACTCCGTTTAAGTATGGCGTAGCAGGCTATCCGGAGAAGCACGACGAGGCCATGAACCTCGACACCGACATCGAACACCTCAAGGCTAAAGTAGCTATGGGAGCCGACCACATTGTCACGCAAATGTTCTTCGACAATGCTAAATACTTTGCCTTTGTTGACCGCTTACACAAGGAGGGCATCACCGTGCCTGTCATACCAGGCTTGAAGCCACTCACGACGTTGAACCACTGCACAATGTTGCCTCGCACGTTCCACATCGACTTTCCGCAGGAGTTAGCACGTGAGTTTACGAAATGTAAGTCGAACGACGACGTCAAGGCGCTCGGCATCGAATGGGGACGCCACCAAGTGAGTGAACTCCAAGCTGCTGGTGTGCCCATTATCCACTTCTACACGATGAATGCCGCGTATAGTACGGAGAGAATATTGAAGTAGTGGGGCCACGGCCTCACCCCCCCGCTAAACATAGGTTAGGCTGAAAGCCTAGCATTTATATAGCCAGGAGAGGGGTAACTAGGGGTACAGTTTCATGTTCTGAATTTCGCGTATAGAGGTTAGGCTGAAAGCCTAGCATTTATATAGCCTAGGGTTTTAACCCTAGGTTCCCAGATGTTTTTACGAGCTGTGCTGAAAGTACAGCACGTGCGTAAACATTGTATATTAATGTGCTGTACTTTCAGCACAGCATTAAAGGCGCATATATAACCCTGGGGTACCCTAAGTTGTTTAAATATTAGGCTTTCTGCCTTGCTTTTGCGCATTCTTTTTGACTACATCAAACTATATTCCATATATATTCAAAACATGGCACAATCGCTTGTAAAAGTCTACATTCATCTTGTCTTTCACATAAAAACGAATAGCGTAATGATACAAGAAAAAGATAGAGAAGAACTCTATGCTTATATGATGGGGATCATACGACACTGTAATAGCATACCTATTCGCATAGGTGGAACCAATGATCACGTTCATATTTTGTGCACTCTGCCACGGGATATATTAATAGCTGATTTTGTAAAAAAGATAAAACATAGTTCTTCTTCCTTTTTAAAGGAAAAAGATAATTTTTATTTTCCCTTCTATTGGCAAGCAGGTTATGGCGCATTCTCCGTAAGTTCCTCTATCGTAGATAAAACTATCGCATACATTGACAACCAAATGATGCATCACCATACAATGACCTTCCGAGAGGAATATACTATGTTTCTAAAAGAATATGACATTGACTATAATGAAGACTATGTTTTTCGTGACTAACAATGTGCATATGATTTATTTTAATAAAAGTGTAGAACAATTTATCTTCAATGTGATACAGAAAGTACTACACATTAATATACCACAATGTTCACGCACGTGCTGTACTTTCAGCACAGCTCGTAAAAACATCTGGGAACCTAGGGTTAAAACCCTAGGCTATATAAATGCTAGGCTTTCAGCCTAACGCGTATGCACAAAATGAAACATAGAATTGAACACCCGACAAAATAGCACTAAGTAAAGAATCCATGTCTGACATCATATCACAAGCAATCGCATTATATACCTCAGCACCAAACGCAGCAAACAAAGGTAACTTTATTCCCCCTCTCCTTAAGGAGAGGGGGTTAGGGGGTGAGGCCGTCGGGGCTGCCTCAATTTTAATCCTCGACGGCGCCATGGGCACGATGATTCAGCGTTTCCACCTCACAGAGGACGACTTTCGGGGCGAAATGTTTAAGGACTGGCCCGTGCGGTTGCAAGGGAATAATGAACTCATCTCGCTCACACGCCCCGACGTGTTGCGACAGATTCACCGCGAATACTTAGAGGCGGGGGCTGACATTATTACGGCCAACACATTTAGCGCACAGCGCATCTCACAGGCGGACTATCAAACGGAGGACTACGTAGTCGAAATGAACCGCGCTGCCTTACAGATAGCACGCGAAGAGGCAGAACGCATGACGCGGCTCACGCCCAATAAGCCACGCTACGTGGTGGCGACCATCGGGCCGACCAACCGCACACTGTCAATGTCGCCCGACGTTGAAAACCCTGCCTATCGCGCCCTCACCTTCGACCAACTGTGCGAGGCTTACGAAGAGCAGATGATGGTATTGAGCGAAGGAGGCGTTGACCTCTTTATGCTTGAAACTATCTTCGACACGCTCAATGCCAAAGCCGGACTTATGGCAGCGCGAAGGGTGAAAGAACGCACAGGGCGACGCATTCCTATCATGCTGAGCGTGACCATTGCTGATGCTTCTGGACGCACGCTGTCGGGACAGACGCTTGATGCGTTCTTAGCTTCTGTGCAACACGATGAGGACATCTTCAGTGTGGGGCTGAACTGTTCGTTTGGAGCAGAGGATATGCGTCCTTACTTACGCGTGCTCTCTGAGAAAGCACCCTATTATATCAGTGCTCACCCCAATGCAGGACTGCCCGATGAAGAGGGTAATTATACCGAAACGCCTGAGATGATGGCGGCGGCTATTAAAGGTTTCATTGACGACGGAGTAAACATTGTAGGCGGTTGCTGTGGTTCCACACCCGACCACATTCGTGCCATTGCCGAAATGGCTAAGGGACGCCAAGCACGCATTCGTCCTACTGAAGGAAAGATTGATTGGTTGGCAGGTCTGGAAGGCTTTACACCGCTCAAGGGTACGTTTATGAACGTAGGCGAACGCTGCAATGTGGCGGGCAGTCGTAAGTTTCTGCGCCTTATCAATGAGAAGCAGTACGACGAGGCATTGGGCATTGCTCGTAAGCAGGTGCGCGATGGGGCAAGCCTTATCGATGTCAACATGGACGACGGCCTACTCGATGCGAAGGAAGAGATGACGCACTTTTTAAACCTCATGGCCAGCGACCCTGAGGTGGCACGCATTCCATGGATGATCGACTCATCACGATTTGAAGTGATTGAAGCAGCGCTAAAGTGTGTGCAGGGCAAGTGTGTAGTCAACTCTATCTCGCTCAAAGAGGGCGAAGAGAAGTTTTTGAGTCACGCGCGCACCATTCGCCAATACGGAGCGGCTATGGTGGTAATGGCCTTCGACGAACAAGGCCAAGCTACAACTTATGAACGTAAAATCGAAATTTGCGAACGGGCCTATCGCTTGCTCACGGAGGAGGCGGGAGTTGACCATCACGATATCATATTCGACCCCAACGTGCTGACTGTGGCCACAGGTATGAAGGAACACGACGCTTATGGTCTTGACTTTATACGCGCTACGGAGTGGATAACGCAAAACTTGCCCTATGCCCACGTGAGTGGTGGCGTGAGCAACCTATCGTTTGCCTTCCGTGGCAACAACTACTTGCGTGAGGCCATGCACGCGGTGTTCCTCTATCATGGTATGCAACGCGGCATGGACATGGGCATTGTCAACCCAGCCTCGAAGGTGATGTATGGCGACATTCCAGCCGACTTGCTTACGCTCATTGACGACGTTATCCTCTATCGTCGCGACGATGCGGCAGAACGGCTCATCGACAAGGCGGCCGAACTCCTACAAGCGAAGGACCAACTCCAAGCGGTGGAGAAGCCGAAGGTGGACCGTTCGACCATTCCTCTCGTCGACCGCTTGAAGGAAGCACTGCGTATGGGTGATGACGAGTTTTTGCAGTCTGACTTAGAGGAAGCCTTGCAGCAATACTCAGCTCCGGGTGACATTATCGAAGGGCCCTTGATGCAGGGCATGCAACAGGTGGGCGACCTCTTCGGCGAGGGCAAGATGTTCTTGCCCCAAGTGGTGAAATCGGCACGCACGATGAAGAAGGCGGTGGCACTGCTTCAGCCTTATCTCGAAAGGGCAAAAGATGCCAACGCAAAGAGCAACGGTCGCTATCTCGTAGCTACGGTGAAGGGCGACGTGCATGACATCGGTAAGAATATCGTAACGGTGGTATTGGGCTGCAACAACTTTGAGGTGATTGACCTCGGCGTTATGGTGCCTACCGAACAGATTGTGCAAACGGCCATAGAACGCAATGTAGACTTTATCGCCTTGAGTGGCTTGATTACGCCTTCACTCGACGAGATGTGTAACACGGCACGCGCACTGACGGAAGCTGGCATCACCGTGCCGCTCTTGGTGGGTGGCGCTACTACCTCACCGCTACATACGGCTCTGAAGATTGCTCCCTTATACAAAGGGCCCGTATTCCACGTAAAAGATGCTTCTATCAATGCGGTGCTTTCGATGCAACTCATGGGCCCTGATCGTGAACGTGTCCTTACGGAAAATGCCCAACAACAAGCTGAACTCGTCAAGAAGCACGAGGCGCAAAAGCGTGCAAAGGAGTTGCTGAGTCAAGCAACCGAGTCTCCACAGGATAAGGCTACCATTAAGGGGTGTCCTTGTGGTTGTGACGACCCAAAGCATATCTTGCGTCGCCTCGTCATCGATTGGAGCAAGGAGACACTCCCCCGCCCCTCCTTTATTGGCTATCGTGCGGAACCGCACATTCGCATCAGCGAGGTGCGCAAGTTGATTAATTGGACGTACTTCTTCAACCTTTGGCGTGTACGCAAAGGCACGCCTGAGGCGGAAAAGATTAAGCAAGAGGCGGAACTTCTACTCAATGAACTCGAAAAGCGCCACTACATGCAGGCTGAAGTAGGCTTCTATCCAGCTTACGGCACTGAGAATAGCATTGTACTCCCTGGAGCCGTTGGGGGCAAGGACCTTGTGTTGCCCACGCCTCGCCAGCGCCACCCGGCCAAGGCGGGAGCACCGTGTTTGGCCTTATGCGACTACGTAGCGCCGCGTCCTTACGAGGACTATGTGGGTGTGTTTGCCATTACGGTGTCGCCCTCATTGATAGAGGAGTTGGAGCGAGTGAAGCAGACTAACGATGATTATCAGGCTCTTCTCTTGCAAAGCGTTTGCGACCGACTGGCTGAAGCCACGAGCGAGTGGTTACACCGAGAGGTGCGCACGCGCCTTTGGGGGTACAGTCCTGATGAAAACTTGGAGTTAGAAGAACTCTCGCGTGCTGCCTATCAAGGCATTCGTCCAGCAGTGGGCTATCCTTCCTTGCCTGACCAGCAACTCATCTTCCCCGTCAGCCGACTACTTGACTTCAAGGCTTTAGGCATCAAGTTGACTGAGAATGGCGCCATGTATCCGCAAAGCAGCACCTGTGGCCTTTACCTCAGTTCGCCCCACGCTACTTACTTCATGGTGAGCAAGCAGGAATGAACGCAAGCTCACCTGGGGGCGACGCAAGCTCACCTGGGGGGAACGCTGCCTCACCTGGGGGCGACGCGTCCCCGCGTCGGCATTGCCAACTTGGGGCTCGATGCCCCAAGTTGGCAATACTTAAATTAGTGATATTCATGTATTTGCAAGTCAAGGCATCGAGCCTTGACCTGCAAATGCCGACGCGAGGACGCGTCGCCCCCAGGTGAGCTTGCGTCGCCCCCAGGTGAGCTTGCGTTTATTCCTGTCTGTTCGACAAATTGCAGTTCTATTTTGTTATAAATACTTTGCTTATTTCTAAATTAATGTAACTTTGCGCTTATTTTAGTTTTTACGATGCATTCGCACGAAACCATGAAAAATATATACCTGTTACTATTGCTTTTTGTTACGTTGCCATTATCGGCACAATCACGCTACAACTTGCAGCTACCCGAGTTGCTCGTTCAACTCGACCAAATGATAGACCAAAAAACAAACTATCAACAGATACGTGAAGAAAAAGCCCAAGTACTGAAGAAGGCTGCTGCAAGCACACAAGGCATGCGCCGCGTGAGCCTACTACAACAGATATACGATACCTACTCCCACTTCCAGACCGACTCCGCACAAGTGGCACTCAATGAGATAGCCCATATGCCTGAGATGCAGCACGATGCTGCCTTGTCGGGTTGGTGGCATATCGCACAGAGTGAACTCCTCGCCATATCGGGCTTCTACACCGAAGCACTGAAAGAGATGAAAGCCGTAAAACCCGATATGTTAGCCGCAGGGGGTGAGGACCTTCGCCTACAATACTTGCGCATACAACGCACCATATATGGGTGGATGGCAAATTACTCTAATGCGGGTGTGTCACACCAACGCTTGCTGAAGCTAACACAAAACTATCGTGACTCCATACTCATGATTGAGAAACCTGGGATCTCGCGTACGATCGTTGAAGCAGACAAACTATTGATCAACGGACAGGCACAAAAGGCCATCGACTTACTTCGCCCCTACGTGGGGAAGCGCGCAGGCGATTCTGCTCCTTACGTCTACTCCGTTATGGCACAAGCCTATCACGAAATGAAAAATAGCGACGAATCAATGCGCTTTCTCGCACTCGCGGGCTTGAGCGACCTCGAACGTGGCGTGACGGAATATCAAGCCCTCCCCTTGTTAGCACAAGAGCTATATCAACATAACGACGTGCAACGTGCCTACAACTACCTCATCTGTTCGATGGAGGATGCCAACTTTTGTAAAGCACGCTTACGCGCAGTGGAAGTGTCAAACATCTTCCCAATTATTAATAAGGTCTACAAGGAGCGCGAACACGCTGAGCGTCACCGCGAACGCCTCTTCGTCTATGCACTCACCATTCTGGCCTTGGCCCTGCTTTCAAGCATGATTTACCTCTACCGTCAGCTCAAGAAAGTACGTAGTATGCGCCGCCAGCAGATGGAGATGAACAAACAACTCAAAGTAGGCTATGAGCAATTGTCAACTGTCAACGAACAACTTAAGCGCACCTACGACGAACTGCAACTCTCGGACAAGATGAAAGAAGAATACTTGACGCGCTACCTCAACCGCTGCCGCGACTACCTCGACCGCATAGACAACGACCGCCGCTCAGCCTATCGTATGCTGAAGGACCACCAAACGGACGAACTCATGAAGCATCTCAAGAGTGATGCACGCACCAAGTCGGAACAAGAACACTTCTTTGAGGACTTTGACGCTGCCTTCTTAGCTATCTTCCCCGACTTTATTCGTTCGTTTAATGCCCTCTTACGCCCTGGCGAGGAGATACAGCCCAAAGCCGAAAATCGTTTAACAACGGAATTGCGTATCTTTGCCCTCATTCGCTTAGGCGTAACTGACACTGCTCACATTGCCCACTTTATGAATAACTCTACGGCCACTATCTATAACTATCGATCAAAGGTACGTAACCGTTCGAAGGGCAACCCTGATGAGTTTGAATCCAAAGTAAGTAAAATTTAGACAGACTGCAAATTACCATTGCTACACGCCTCATTTCGGTTTATATAAATCGACGTCCTTTTTTACACGTTTCATTTGATTTTCAATGCTTTTGCAATTTCATTCGTTTATATTTTTATTCTAACGTTTGCAAAAGCATACATTTGCCCTTACTTTTGCAAAACAAAATGTTCGACCAAACAAATCCCTAAATCAACACATGAAACGTATCTATAATATTTTCTTTGCACTTTTATTATTGCCCTTGAGCCTTTTAGCCGCCAAGAGACAAGCCCCCGTTGTGCAACCCCAGTTCTGGTGGGCAGGCATGCACAACCCCTCGCTCCAAGTACTCATTCACGCACAAGGGGTAGGACAGAGTGACGTAACGCTCTCTACGACAAATGTTAGCATCGATAGCATTGTGCGCCCCCAAAACGCAAACTATCTCTTACTCTATCTCAACACGACTCAGGCCAAAGCTGAACGATTTGACATTGTGTTGAAACATGGACGCACCACGCAACGTATTCCCTACGAACTGCGTCAACGCGAGGAACGCAAGGTTAACTCTTTCACACAAGCAGACGTCATCTACCTGCTTATGCCCGACCGCTTTGCTAATGGCAACACGAAGAACGACGTAGTAAAAGGGCTTTTAGAACACACTTCGTCACAGGCCTCCTCCGCACGCCACGGAGGTGACTTAGCAGGTATGCGCCAACACCTTGACTATCTGCAACAACTCGGTGTAACAGCCGTTTGGCCTACTCCTCTGTTAATAAACGATATGCCCGAACAGTCGTATCATGGCTATGCCATTACGGACTATTACCGCATTGACCCACGCTACGGCACGAACGAAGACTATCGCGCCTTTGTAACTGACGCACATGCCCATGGACTCAAAGTGGTGCAAGACATGGTGTTCAACCACTGTGGCAGTCATAACTTTCTCTTTACTGACCTGCCAGACTCTACGTGGTTTAACAATCGAAGCGAATACGTACAGACATCGTACAAAATTGCAGCTGTAACAGATAAGTATGCTTCCAATGAGGACGCTACCAATGCCACCGATGGGTGGTTTACGCAAGCCATGCCTGACCTCAACCAACGCAACCCCCACGTGCTGCGCTATCTGATTCAAAATTCCCTATTTTGGATCGAATACGCAGGCATTGACGGCATACGTCAAGACACTTACCCTTATGCCGACCGCCGTGCCATGACGCAATGGTGTAAGGAAGTAGAGGCTGAATATCCAGGTTTCAACATCGTAGGCGAAACGTGGATAAACAACAATGTAGGCGTTAGCAGTTGGCAACGCCATTCTCCCGTAGGGCCCAAGGGCGAGGATGACTCGCAATTGCCTACGGTAATGGACTTTCCCCTGATGTATCGCATTGCAAAGGCCGTCGACGAGACTACTAATGATTGGGACCGCGGGTTGGCCGTCATCTACGACTACCTATCGCAAGATGCCGTATATGCCGACCCGACCCACTTGCTCACCTTCCTCGACAACCACGACACACAACGCTTCGCCGCCACACGCGAGCAGGCTTATCGCCCAGCTCGCTACTGTCAAGCACTCACGATGTTGCTTACGCTGCGTGGCATTCCACAAGTGTACTATGGCGATGAATTAGCCATGTGGGCCGACAAGTCGAAAGGCGATGGGGAGTTACGCCAAAACTTCCCTGGTGGCTTTGCGGGCGATAGTATCAATGCCTTTACGGGAGAAAATCTCACACCATTGATGCAACGCACACTCACTTTGGCACGTCGTTTGCTGAATTGGCGTAAGACAAGTTTGGCCATTCAGCGCGGCACGTTCCGCCACTTTACAATAAAAAATGGTGTGTACGTCTACACGCGTTCATTTCAAGGCCACACGGTCACAGTGATGCTCAACGGCACAGATGCTCCCGCCACAGTTGACTTAGCGCGCTATACTGAAGCGCTTCCCAAGTCACAGGCAAAGGATATCATCAGTGGTCGCACCATTAAGTTCACAGAAGGTTGTTTACAACTTGACGTGCGCGGCACGTTGGTGCTCGACTTTGAATAACACATTAGCACGCACATAATTTGTATTAGTTATAATTTATAAAGGGTAAAAAGTAGGATAACAACGAAAGCGGCCTGTGTCATAACTGAATGACACGGGCCGCTATTTTTGTATTGATGTTTCTTCGATAAAATACAGTTTGAAAACCTCTATGAAATGTTTCAGAACGTCCTAAACAGGCATTGACTTACGGTAAGCGTATCCGCGATGCTGCCTTGTCCACTTTTATTCATC
>ULWE01018504.1_pt1 | contig 14643 bp, 8 predicted proteins | sample 1960071 | NCBI WGS metagenome assembly ULWE01 (sample SAMEA4835804, study PRJEB28245) | human gut metagenome | biome: gut microbiome; material: fecal sample | place: Denmark | collected 2008 | reverse complement strand
GGCCCCGGTCTGCAACACCGTCATCGCCGGTTCAAATCCGGCTGTCACCTCTCTCAAAAGGACTACATCAGTTTATGATGTGGTCTTTCTTTTATATAATTTGCAAATAAAATATATTGTGAATTTATGTAATATTCGTAATATATGTTGTACACATTTCATTATTTTTTAATTTTCTAAATTATTTTTCAGGATGCTACACTAAATTAATAAAGAGAAATATAAGCCTGATAAACAGAATTATATTTCTCTTTTTAACAACTCTTATACTTTTTTGAATAGTTGTAGTAGTATTATTATTCCTCTTCAGGATATTTCATACCCCATTCGGTTCTTATATCAGACATGATTTTCATAACATCATATGTATACTGACTGTGAATGAGGTTTTCTATTTCATCGGATGATGCAGAGTTTATGGCTTTTTCCATATCACATACTTCGTAATAAAGTGCATCTGATGTATCACCTGCATCAATTACTTCTTTATGACCATCCTCTGTGTATGTAATAGTTGCCTGCATTCCTCTTGGATACTCAAAGATTTCCACATATGCCTTGTCAAAAGAGAGCGTAGCGCGTTTTGGCTGCTTTGAATGAAGAGATAATGTGACAGTTGCCATTTCCACTGCATCATTCATAAGCAGAATACCTGCCTGTTCATCAACACCGGTTGGTGCATATTTAACCTGTGACGATACTTGTGTTGGTGTTTCCTTGAAGAACCAGCGGATAAGAGAAAGTGAGTAAACTCCAATATCAAGCAATGCTCCTCCAGCAAGCTTACGACTGAAAAATCGGTTTGTCATATTGTAATCCTTGTAGCTTCCAAAATTGACCTGAATTAAATTTAGCCTGCCGAGTTGTCCACTTGCAATTATTTCGTTTAGCTTTTTATAAACAGGCATATGATATATAGTCATGGCTTCAGCAAGAATAACGTTATTTTCTTTGGCCAGTGAGACGGCTTCATCGAGCTCTGCGATATTTAAAGTAATAGATTTCTCACAGAGTACATGCTTTCCATTAGAAAGGGCTTTTCTTAGATAATTGATGTGAGTATTGTGTGGAGTGGAGATGTAAATGATATCCACATCAGGATCATAAAAGACGTCATCAATGTTGTCATATACCTTTGAAATGCCATATTTTTGTGCAAAAGCTACGGCCTTTTCATGAGTTCTGTTGGCAACTGAATAAAGAGTGCGTCCTTCCTTGGAGAGAGCATGCGCGAGCTCATTAGCTATTACACCGCAGCCGAGTGTTGCCCAATTAAGCTGTTTCATGTGAAATCCTCCTTTTTAACTTAAAGTATTGTAGCTGTGATGGTACATAAATTATTTAAAATGGTGTGAAATAACAAAATATAAACTCATTGATGATACCTTTTGACCCTTTAATCATAAAATATGTACCATAATGAACATATTCTAGCATGATGAATTATGAATTACAATGCATTTAGATTCAAAACAGTCAAAAACAGTCAAATTTGATAGTGACTAAATTAAAATTAGTTAATTTGAACTATATTTTAGATTATAAATTAGTAATAGAAAAGATACTAAAATTAGTAATTAGGCAAGTATTAATGATATATATGTTATATTCTGCACTAAAATCAATGTTGTATTTGCATATAGTGCACAATTTTAAAACTTGCTTTATATATTTTCAACAATTTTTAGTGTGATTATTTGTGAATATAAATGACGGATTATGATTGACAATGACGGATTATGAAAATATAATTATACTACAAGTTAAATGAATGTTGAAATGTTTAATACAGTAATTTGAAAATAAGCATTAAATAAATGGCTTATAAAATAAGTCTTTGAATAATTTGATAAACTGGGGTGATTAGATGCTGGCAGAAGATAGATGCAAAAAAATACTCGATATATTAGATTCGATGGGAAGTGTGACTGTTCAGCAGCTTATGGATGAGCTTGATACATCCGAGTCAACAATCAGACGTGATCTGGTTGCAATGGACAAGAAGGGGTATCTCACCAAGGTACATGGTGGTGCGATTGCCAATAATACGAATATCCATACTCAGGATGAGAAGGTTATCAACAGGCTTAAGCAGAATCGCAGCGAAAAGGAACAGATTGCCAGATATGCGGCATCACTTATTGTGGATAATGATTTTGTTTATATAGATGCCGGTACTACAACAGCAGTCATGATTGATTATATTACTGCAAAGAATGTGGTTTTTGTTACAAACTCTTTGACTAATGCCAACAGAATTTCCGATAGGGGATATACAGTATATATTCTGGGTGGAGAGTTCAAGTCTACTACCGAGGCTATTGTCGGAGATGAGGCCGTTGTGACGCTCGATAAATATAATTTTACGAAGGGCTTCTGGGGGACCAACGGAATTACTGTGAAGAATGGATTTACGACTCCGGAGATAAAGGAGGCCATGGTTAAAAAGAAATCCATGGAGAATAGCAAGGAGAAATACATTCTTGCGGATGACAGTAAGTTTTCACAGGTATCAAGCATCAAGTTTGCTGATTTTGAAGATGCTGTAATTATTACAAATGCACTAAGCAATGACAACTATAAGAAATACAAAAATATTAAGGAGGTCTAACATGATTTACACAGTTACTTTTAATCCATCATTAGATTATATTGTTGATGTAACAGATTTTAAGACAGGAGTAGTCAATAGAACGACCGGAGAGAAGATTTTTGCAGGTGGTAAGGGCATCAATGTTTCCATGGTTCTTAAGAATCTTGGAATGAGCAATACTTCACTTGGTTTTACAGCGGGTTTTACAGGAAATGAAATTAAAAGACTTCTAGCAAAAAAAGGTGTTAATACTGATTTTATAGAGGTGGAGGATGGTATTTCACGTATCAACGTGAAGCTTCGCTCAAATGAGGAATCTGAGATTAATGGTCAGGGTCCTGCAATCACTGAGGACAACATTAAAAAGCTTTATGAGAAGCTTGACTGCTTAAAGGAGTCTGATGTGCTTGTTCTCGCAGGAAGTATTCCTGATGTGATGCCTTCATCAATGTATATGGATATCATGAAGCATCTTGAAGGCCGTGGAATAAATATTGTGGTTGATGCGACGAGAAATCTGCTCACAAATGTGCTTGCATATAAGCCATTCCTCATTAAGCCAAACAATCATGAGCTCGGTGAGATATTCGGGGTTGAGATTACAGACAAGGACGATGTAATAAAGTATGCAAAGAAGCTTCAGGAGCAGGGCGCAAGAAACGTGCTTGTATCAATGGCAGGTGACGGAGCAGTGCTTGTTACTGAGAACGGACAGGAGTTTAAGGCTAAGGCTCCTAAGGGAAAGCTCAAAAACTCTGTAGGTGCAGGTGATTCGATGGTAGCCGGATTTGTTTACGGATACCTCAAATCAAATGATTATAAGCAGGCATTTATTTATGGAGTATGTACAGGAAGTGCAAGTGCATTTTCTGAGGAGCTTGCTACAAAGCCTGAGGTTGAGGCACTTATAGAAAAATGGGAGAATGCTTCCAATTAAACAAACGGTATCAAAAGGTTGATATAAATAATTAATATATTATATTAGGAGGAATGATATATGACAATCAGGGATTTATTGGCAGCTGAGAGTATCAATTTAAATGGTACGCCTGCCGGAAAAACCGAAGCATTGAATCAGTGTATTGATTTGATGGCAAAAAGTGGCAAAATTGCCGATGTTGAAACGTATCGCAAGGGCGTTTTTGCAAGAGAGGAGGAAGGCACAACAGGAATTGGAATGGGTATAGCAATTCCTCATTGTAAGTCTGATGCCGTTACTAAAGCAGGTCTTGCGGCAATGGTTGTAAAGGACGGGGTTGACTTTGAATCACTCGACGGTACACCTGCAAAGATTATTTTCCTTATCGCTGCACCAAACACAGAGGACAATGTGCATCTTCAGGTGCTCAGCAAGCTCTCTGTTATGCTGATGGACGAGCAGTTTACAAATTCTCTTATCAATGCCGGCTCAGTAGATGAGTTTTTAAATATCATCGACAGTGCTGAAAAAGCAAAGGATGAGAAAGAGGCTGCCAAAGAGGCAAAGGCTAAAGAGCCTGTTGAGGTGAAGAAGGACGATGTATTTATCGTTGCAGTTACAGCCTGTCCTACAGGAATTGCCCATACTTATATGGCTGCTGAGGCTATTGAGAAAAAGGCCAAGGAGCTGGGATATCAGGTAAAGGTTGAGACAAGAGGCTCAGCCGGAGCTAAAAATGTACTCACAGATGATGAGATTGCAAAGGCTACCGGTGTTATCGTTGCATGTGATACAAATGTGCCTACAGACCGTTTTGACGGAAAGAAGGTTATTGAGTGTCAGGTTTCTGACGGAATAAATAAGACAGAGGAGCTCGTAAAGAGAATTGCTGCCGGTGATGCTCCTGTATTTAAGGCATCAGGTAAAAAAGAGGCTTCACATTCATCTATTGGTGGAAAGGAGAGCATTGGACATCAGATTTACAAGCATCTGATGAACGGTGTTTCACATATGCTTCCGTTCGTAGTTGGTGGTGGTATCCTTATCGCAATCGCGTTCCTTATCGATGGATTCAGTGTTGACCTTAATTCACTGCCGGCTGACCAGAGAGCAAATTTCGGTACTATTACACAGGGCGCAGCATTGTTTAAGGGAATCGGTGGAACAGCATTTGGATTTATGCTTCCTATCCTTGCAGGCTTTATCGCTATGAGTATTGCTGACCGTCCGGGTCTTGCAGTTGGTTTCGTAGGCGGTTCAATCGCAGCAAACGGTACATCAGGCTTCCTTGGAGCACTGGTTGCAGGTTTCGTTGCAGGATATATTGTAAATCTCTTAAAGAAGATATTCTCTAAGCTTCCTGAGAGTCTTGATGGTGTGAAGCCGGTTCTTCTTTATCCGCTGCTTGGTATATTCCTCATAGGCGTTATAATGCAGTTTGTAGTTGAGCCTCCAATCGGAGCTTTAAATACAGCTATCAACAACGGTCTTAATGGACTTAACGGTGCAAGCGCAGTAGTTCTCGGAGTACTTCTCGGAGGAATGATGGCAATAGATATGGGTGGCCCTGTAAACAAAGCCGCTTATGTATTTGGTACAGCTTCAATCGCTGCCGGAAACTACAATATCATGGCAGCAGTTATGATTGGTGGTATGGTTCCACCACTCGCAATCGCTCTTGCAACAATCTTCTTCAAGAACAAGTTCACAGCAGAGGAGAGAAAGGCAGGACCTACGAACTTTATCATGGGATTATCATTTATCACAGAGGGTGCAATCCCATTCGCAGCATCTGATCCGCTTCATGTCCTTCCGGCATGTGCAGTTGGTTCAGCAGTGGCAGGTGGACTTTCAATGGCATTTGGATGTACACTCATGGCACCTCACGGAGGAATCTTCGTAGTACCTACAATCGGAAATCCGTTAATGTATCTTGTAGCATTAGTAATCGGAGCCTTCATTGCATGTGGATTACTCGGATTACTCAAGAAAAAAGTAAGTGAATAAGCAATCCTCAATTATCATTTAATCCAACCTATAAACTAATCAATAAAGGCACTGCTTCGGCGGTGCCTTTGTTGTTATGTTGTGTATTAAAAATTAAAAGTATAAACATTCTCTGAAATAACAGCCTCATGCCTTGACGAGTGAATTTTCCAAGCTTAAAGTAGTATTAGGATGAAATAGTAAGTCAAAAAATCAATTATTTATGAGACTTAAATAAAAAACAGTGAGGCATAAAATGGGCAAGGTTATAGGTATAGATTTAGGAACAACAAACAGCTGTGTGGCAGTATTGGAGAACAATCAGCCGGTAGTCATAACTAACAGCGAGGGTCAGAGAACAACTCCGTCTGTAGTGGCTTTTACAAAAAATGGAGAGCGACTGGTTGGCGAGGCTGCAAAGAGGCAGGCAGCAGTCAATGTGGACAGGACATTTTTCTCAATAAAGAGACAGATGGGAAGCGATTTCAGGGCAAAGGTGGACGGAAAGCTGTATTCAGCTCCTGAGATTTCTTCTATGATTCTCAGAAAGCTGAAAAAGGATGCAGAGGACTATATTGGTGAGGCAGTGACAGACGCCGTAATTACAGTTCCTGCATATTTTTCGGATGCGCAAAGGCAGGCAACTAAGGATGCAGGAAGGATTGCGGGGCTTAATGTGCTTCGAATCATAAATGAGCCAACCTCTGCGGCACTCGCATACGGACTGGACCACGGACAGCAGCAGAAAATTCTTGTCTACGACCTCGGAGGAGGAACCTTCGATGTGTCTGTTATCGAAATAGGGGACAATTTGATAGAGGTGCTTGCCACAGCCGGTGATAATCATCTGGGTGGAGATGATTTTGATGAGAGAATCACGAATTATCTTGTCACAGAGTTTTACAGACAGCAGAATGTGGATCTGAGAAAGGATAATACTGCTATGCAGCGTGTCAGGGAGGAGGCTGAGAAGGCAAAAAAGGTGCTTTCATCCTCATCCTCAACCACTATCAACCTGCCATTTATCACCACTGTAAAGGGACAGCCGATCCACATGGAGATGAACCTCACAAGGGCTGAGTTTAATGAGATAACAAAGGATCTGGTGGAGAGAACGGCCATTCCGGTAAATCAGGCACTTTCAGATGCGGGAATTTCCGCATCTGAGCTTGGAATGGTGCTGTTGGTAGGAGGCTCGACACGTGTGCCGGCTGTTGTTGAGGAGGTAAGAAGAATTACAGGAAAAGAGCCTTCACACAACTTGAATCCTGACGAGTGCGTGGCACTCGGTGCAGCAGTACAGGGTGGCAAGCTCGGTGGAGCAATTGTCGCAGGCAGCAGTGCGGCAGAGATTATACTGATGGATGTCACACCTCTTTCACTTGGAATTGAGACGGTCGGCGGAGTATCAACCAAAATTATTGACAGAAATACGACTATTCCTACCAGATACAGCCAGATTTTTACAACTGCAGGAAGCTTCCAGACCTCTGTGGATATAAAGGTACTGCAGGGTGAGAGACAGTTTGCAAGGGACAATAAGCTGATTGGAAACTTCAGGCTAAAGGGCATCAAGCCGGCTCCGGCAGGTGTGCCGCAGATAGAGGTGACGTTTGATATAGATGCAAACGGCATTGTGCAGGTTTCTGCAAAGGACCTGGGCACAGGAAAGCATCAGGAGATTACGATTACCGCAAGCTCAAATTTGTCTGATTCTGAGATTGAGCAGGCTATCCGTGAGGCGCAGGAGTATGAGGCAACAGACGGACAGAGAAAGGCTTATATTGATGCAAGAAGTGAGGCTGATACGCTTGTGCGCCAGGTGGAAAATGTCATGGCTGACAAGGAAAAAAGAAAGGCTATGGACAGCGCACAGAAAAAAAGTGTGAAATCATCGCTTTCGTATGTGAAGAAGCTTATTTCAAGGACAAAGCCCGGAAATGTGAGCGAAGAGCAGGCTGCCGAGATAAAGCATGCGGCAGATGAGCTGAGAAATGCGGCAGCGGGATTGATTTAATTATAAAGGGCTGTAATCAGTAGCTATTATTATTCATTTGGCTATTTACGAGAAGCGGATTTTCATATAAAATATGGGTAAGTGGTGAGTATTCAGAACCACCCTGAATAGTTATAATGTTAATTTAAATCCGAGGAAATAGAAAATGAATGCGAACGATAAAACAGAAAAGGTACTAAGAGAAATTCATATCATGCTCTCAAAGGCGGAGCCGTATAAGCCGGAGCCGAGCAGGGTGATCATAAACAAGCAGCAAATGATAGATTTACTTGCTGAGCTGAATAAGTGTATATATGCAATGCAGGATGAGTATGAGCTTACTGAGCAGAGTCGCAATCACGCAGAGAGAGAGTTCAGAAAGAAGGGGGATCAGATAGTCTGGGATGCAAGCAGAAAGGCTGAGGATGTGTATGCAGCATCGGTTATCTATACGGATGAGGCGCTTTCAAGAGTGCGTGATATCATCAATGATACCAACGAGTCACTTGAAAAGCTGTGCAAGAATATGAAGGATAAGATTGCAGAGCAGGAGAAGATAGTTAAAACTAACCAGTATGAGCTCAAGGGACAGCTTCAGGATTTGTCCGATACGGAGAAGTATCTTAAGATTATCGATGACAGAAATAAGGAGATAGAACGTCAGAAAAATGCAGGTAAACCTGCAGAGGAGCGTACTATTGACAATGAAGAGAAGTCTATCTATGCAAACAGACAGACTGAAATCAAGGTAAATATGGATTATATCAGAAAACTGGGACTTGCTGAGGGCGAGGACCTGGGAGATGGTGTAGTGGGTGAAGTGAAGCTTGCAGACGATACACCTGATGTCGGATCAAATCATAGAAATGATAAGGATGAAGCCAAGGCTGCCGGCTCAAAATCGTCTGTTGATGAGGATTATAAGGCAATAAGCAGAAAAGCCGGCAATCCACCTGTTATCAACACAAAGGAGGGGAAGGAGCTCACAGACGGTATCCACAGAATGTGGCAGAGCATCACCGGAAATAAAGGTAAATGAAATACACCTATGTAATATAAAGCAGCAGTTCAAAACAGAACGGCTGCTTTTTGGCTTATATTTAAAGTGGGTAATATTAAGCAGATTTTAAGAAAAACAAAGTGGATAATCTGATAAAATATAGCTGACTAACGGCAGGAGAAGGTTTCTGTTCAAAATTCATAGAAGGAGGATAATATGACAATATTAGTTTGTGATGACGACAAGGAAATAGTTGAGGCAATTGAGATTTACCTGATGCAGGAGGGCTACGACGTGGAGAAGGCTTACGACGGCATACAGGCGGTTGAAATTATGAAGAATAAAAAAATAGACCTCATGATAATAGATGTCATGATGCCAAAGCTCGACGGAATAAGAGCCACTTTGCAGATACGAAAGGAAAGCAGGGTGCCGATAATCATTCTATCGGCAAAGACAGAGGATGCTGACAAGATTTTAGGCCTCAATGTGGGAGCTGATGATTATGTCACAAAGCCTTTTAATCCGCTTGAGCTTGTGGCAAGGGTAAAGTCACAGCTTCGCAGATATACCACTCTGTCAAGCAATGATGCAGCCGGAGACAAGGTTTATGAAGCCGGAGGTCTTTTGGTAAATGATGATTTAAAAAAGGTGACTGTGGATGGTGAGGAGGTAAAGCTCACACCGATTGAATACAATATACTGCTTTTACTCCTTAAAAATAAGGGAAAGGTCTACTCAATAAACGAAATATATGAGAGCATATGGAACGAGGAGGCGATAGGCGCCGACAATACAGTTGCTGTGCACATCAGACATATCAGGGAAAAAATAGAGATAAATCCTAAGGAGCCACGCTATCTGAAGGTGGTCTGGGGAGTAGGCTATAAGATAGAGGACAACAAATGAAGCAGTATACGATAGGAAAAAAAGCGGCGGTCATAGTCTTACATCAGCTATGCATGATACTTATGGTAACAGGAGTGTTTGCCACAGGCTATGCATTCAGGCACGATGCGCATGGAAATATTGATATCTATACACTAATATCGCTTGCGGGTCTGGTAGGCAGCTTTGTGAGCCTGGCATATATGGCAAACGTGGCAGGCAGAAAATCAGAGGATGATTATACAATATACTATTTACCGATTGACAAGGTATACTCTGATGTGATGCTAGTGATATTTACACTGCTCATGGTATTTATGGGAAAAGTGATTTCAGGCGTAAAAAACCAGCATTTTGACTATGCATCACTCATTATGACGGCCGGCACATTTACTTTTTTGTTTGATATGGCTTTTATTATTTTATACCAGAGCATTGTAAGGAAGATAAAAGGCAATATACTTTGCACACACAGCCTGATGTACAAGGGCTATGAGCTTTTGAAAAGAGTTATTGAGAAAAAGGATATCCATACACAAAAAACCAAAGAGATAATGCGCATACAGGAGGCTCTTGAAGCTATCTCGGAAGGAGCGCTTGACACTACACTTAATGTCAATGAGTTTCATGGGCAGCAGAAAAAGGTGGCGGAGGCTGTCAACCATATACGCCAGGGTCTTATGAGCTCGGTAAATGAGAGCCTTAAAAATGAAAAACTAAAGGCAGACTTAATAACAAACGTATCACACGATATAAAGACACCTCTGACTTCAATAGTCAACTATGTTGACCTACTTAAGAGGGAAAATCTGGAAAATGAAAATGCCAAATACTATATACATGTGCTGGAGGAAAAGTCACAGCGTTTAAAGCAGCTTACAGAGGATTTGGTAGAGACATCAAAGATTACCTCGGGAAATGTGAAGCTCAATATGCAAAAGCTTGATCTGGTTGAGCTTTTATACCAGACCGGAGGTGAATTCAATGAACGCTTTGAGTCGAGAAATCTCACAATAGTTACAAAAATTCCATCAGAACAGATATTTATCTATGCGGATGGGCGTCAGCTTTACCGCTCTATTGAAAATCTGTATACTAATGCCGCAAAGTATGCACTGGAAAATACCAGAGTGTATGTAGAGCTTGAAAAGGCAGATAAAAAGGCAGTTTTTACAATAAAGAATGTGTCTAAGAACGAGCTTGACATAGTAAGCAACGGAAATGTAGACCTGACAGAGCGTTTTGTGAGGGGAGAGAGATCGAGAACCACTGAAGGAAGTGGTCTTGGACTTTCGATTGCAAAGAATCTGACCCATTTGATGGGAGGAAAATTCGAAATTAAGGTAGATGGTGATTTATTTATTGCCACAATTACCTATAATATTATATAATAGTAAATAAAAGAATTTTGAAATACACATACGGAGGTAGAATAAGTGAAATTATATGAAAATGGTGCTTACCTTTTAAACGGTAAGGAAGTAATAATTGATGGACCGGAGGCTCAGGCAGCTGTCAAAAGCAAGACCGGCATGGACATCGATAAACAGACAGCTAAGCAGGAGACAATTGCTTACGGTATTTTAAAGGAGCACAATACATCCGGCAATATGGACAAGCTTCAGATTAAGTTTGATAAGCTTACATCGCATGATATCACATTTGTAGGTATCATCCAGACAGCACGAGCTTCAGGACTTGAAAAATTCCCTATCCCGTATGTACTTACAAACTGTCACAACAGCCTTTGTGCAGTTGGTGGAACAATCAATGAGGATGACCACATGTTTGGTCTTACATGTGCAAAGAAGTACGGCGGAATCTATGTACCACCTCATCAGGCAGTTATCCATCAGTTTGCACGAGAGATGCTTGCCGGTGGCGGAAAAATGATACTTGGTTCTGATTCACATACACGCTATGGTGCACTTGGTACTATGGCAGTCGGCGAGGGTGGACCTGAGCTTGTTAAGCAGCTTCTCGAACAGACATATGATATTGATATGCCTGAGGTTGTAGGCATTTACCTGACAGGAGAGCCAATCAAGGGCGTTGGACCACAGGATGTCGCACTTGCAATTATCGGAGAGGTATTCGGAAACGGCTTCGTAAAGAACAAAGTTATGGAGTTTGTAGGACCGGGTGTGTCTAATCTGAGCGTTGACTTCCGTATAGGTGTCGATGTTATGACAACAGAGACTACATGTCTTTCTTCTATCTGGAGAACAGATGATCAGGTTAAGGAATTCTTTGAGATTCACGGTAGGGCTGAGGACCACAAGGAGCTTAATCCGGGTGAGGTGGCTTACTACGACAGATTTATTGAGATTGACTTAAGCCAGATCCGCCCAATGATAGCTATGCCATTCCACCCAAGCAATACCTATACTATCGATGAGCTCAATGCAAACCTCATGGATATTCTCGATGACTGTGAGAAGAGAGCTGAGGTAAGCTTTGACGGCAAGGTGAAGCTTGATTTAAAGAGTAAGGTAAGAGACGGAAAAATGTATGTAGACCAGGGAATCATCGCAGGCTGTGCAGGCGGTGGATTTGAGAATATCTGCGATGCGGCTGACATATTAAACGGACATTCAATCGGAGCAGACGAGTTTACACTGAGTGTTTACCCGGCATCTACTCCAATATACATGGAGCTTGTGAAAAACGGAGCTGTAGCAAAGCTTCTTGAGACAGGTGCAATCGTAAAGACTGCTTTCTGCGGACCTTGCTTTGGTGCAGGAGATACACCTGCCAACAACGCATTCTCTATCCGTCATTCAACAAGAAACTTCCCTAACAGAGAGGGTTCTAAGGTACAGAACGGACAGATCAGCTCAGTGGCACTCATGGATGCACGTTCAATCGCTGCAACAGCAGCAAACAAGGGCTTCCTTACATCAGCAGCGGATATTGATGTCAACTTTACAAAGCCAAAATATTTCTTTGACAAGACTATATATGAGAACCGTGTATTTGACAGCCATGGAGTGGCAGATCCTTCAGTTGAAATCCAGTTCGGACCAAACATCAAGGACTGGCCGGCAATGAGCGCGCTTCCTGAGAATATGCTCCTTAAGGTGGTTTCAGAGATTCATGATCCTGTTACTACAACAGATGAGCTCATTCCTTCAGGAGAGACATCTTCATATCGTTCAAACCCTCTTGGACTTGCAGAGTTCGCACTTTCAAGAAAGGATCCTGAGTATGTAGGCAGAGCAAAGGAAATCCAGAAGGCCCAGAAGGCTATAGAGAGTGGTGAGTGCGCAGGAAAGGCTGTTCCTGAGGTTGCTGAAATCATGGGAGTAGTAAAGAAAAAATTCCCTGAGGCAAGCCATGAGAATATGGGCTTCGGAAGCACAATTTTTGCTGTTAAGCCGGGTGACGGCTCAGCAAGAGAGCAGGCTGCCAGCTGCCAGAAGGTACTCGGAGGCTGGGCAAATATCGCAAACGAGTATGCCACAAAGAGATACCGTTCAAACCTTATCAACTGGGGAATGCTTCCATTCATCATCGATGAGGGAGAGCTTCCGTTCCACAACCTCGACTATATCTTCCTTCCGGGAATCAAGAAGGAAATCGAGGATGCAAAGACGGAGTTTGAGGCATATGTTGTCAAGGATGGTGAATTAAAGCCATTTACACTGAAGATGGGTGAGCTCACAGATGATGAAAGAGAGATAATATTAAAGGGATGTCTCATCAACTATAACCGTAAATAAGGAGAGTTTAATCCGATGGAAGAAACCGGAAAAGCTGGTAAAAAATCAAACATTGAGATAAATGCAGATAAGGGTGCGAAGCAGAATTCGCACCCGGGGCGTGAGGAATGGCCACATCTGATCAGAATAGGTGTCATGGTATTTGTCACGTTTGCAGTCAGTATACTGTTTTTCTTTGCACTGTACAGATTTGAGGGCTTTGCAGGCATATGGAGCAAGCTGCTTGCGGCAGCAATGCCTATTATAATGGGACTTGTGCTTGCATACCTGATGAATCCTGTCATGTTGTGGCTGGAAAGATGCTTTAAAAAGCTTCTTTCCAAAAAGATGAAAAGCGAAAGCAAGCTGCGAAAGGTTTCAAGAGCTCTTGCAATCACAGGCTCGGTTATTATTCTTGTAGCGATTATTTCGCTCCTCATTGCGGCTATTGTGCCTTCTGTCATAGCAAGTATATCGGGACTTATGAAGACACTGCCAAATGATGTTGCGGCATTCATCAACATGATAAAGAACGGCAATTTCGGGGACAGCAAAATTGCTGAGCTCGCGAGCACATGTTTACAGAATGCAACCGACTACATTGAGGATTATGCCACAGAAAAGCTGATTCCTGAGGCACAGAAGTATGTTGCACAGATTACAACCGGTGTGATTTCGGTAGTCAGAGGCTTATTTAATTTTATTATCGGAATAATCGTGATGGTCTATGTGATGAGTATTCAGGAGACTCTCGCAGGACAGAGCAAAAAGATAATATATGCTGTCTGCAAGCCAAAGACAGGCAATATCATCATTGAGACGATCAGAAAGACAAATGAGATTTTTGGAGGCTTCATAAGCGGTAAGATTATAGATTCACTGATTATAGGTGTGATTGCATATTTTGGATGTCTGATTTTAAGGATTCCATCATCGGTGCTCGTTGCAGTGATTATCGGCGTCACAAATGTGATTCCGGTATTCGGACCGTTTATCGGTGCAATTCCATCGTTACTCATAGTAGTAATTCAGAGTCCGTGGCATGCGCTTTATCTTCTGATATTTATTGTCGTGCTGCAGCAGGTGGATGGCAATATAATAGGGCCTAAGATACTTGGCTCATCTACCGGTCTTTCGACCTTCTGGGTTATGTTTGCCATACTAATCGGCGGAGGAATGTTTGGTTTTCTTGGAATGTTACTTGGTGTTCCAACCTTTGCTGTGATATACTATATTGTGAGAAGAGTTGTTAATTATGCTCTCAGGAAAAAGAAGCTTCCTGAGGACACAATGGATTATACAAAGACAACAGGCGTAGATACAAAAAATAATAAGCTTAAATACGAGTAGGTGAAATAAGTGGATAAATACGAATACAATCTCAAGCTGGATCAGATAAAAGCCCTAAGCGCCGAGGAGGGCTATATGAGCGCAGCAGAGATTGCAGATAGCATAAATTGGAACAAAATTAAAAATGTAAATACACTCGTTAAAATCGGTGAAATCTACGAGAAGGCCGAAAGATACCAGGATGCAAGGGATATACTTTTAATGGCCTAT
>ULWE01009330.1_pt1 | contig 14845 bp, 11 predicted proteins | sample 1960071 | NCBI WGS metagenome assembly ULWE01 (sample SAMEA4835804, study PRJEB28245) | human gut metagenome | biome: gut microbiome; material: fecal sample | place: Denmark | collected 2008 | reverse complement strand
AAGCGTCCAATATTCATTTTGAGGATAAGCGATATGGCTTCGTTGCCGAGACTACGCTCAAGGGAAGAAAGATTATCCTGCTGAAGCCTACCACCTTCATGAACCTGAGTGGTAATGCCGTGAGATATTGGCTGAATCAGGAAAAGATTGACCAGAGCCGCCTCTTGGTGATCAGCGATGAACTTGCCCTGCCTCTCGGCGCTTTCCGCCTGAAGGCTAACGGAAGCAATGGTGGTCACAACGGCTTGGGACATATCCAGCAGCTTATCGGCCAGAACTACGCCCGACTCCGTATGGGTATCGGCAACGATTATCCTCGTGGCGGACAGATAGACTGGGTACTTGGCAAATATACCGAGGAAGATATGAAGCAGCTTCAGCCTGCCATCGACCTGGGTGTGGAGATTATCAAGAGCTTCGTATTGGCAGGTATTGATATCACCATGAACCAGTACAACAAGCTAGGAAAGAAATAATCATGAAAGAATCTGCAAGAATAGACAAGTGGCTTTGGGCAGCCCGCATTTACAAGACTCGCAGCATTGCTGCCGATGCCTGCAAGAATGGCAGAGTAACTGTAGGCGGCGTAACCCGCAAACCCTCCTTCATCATTAAGCGTGGCGACGTGGTGAGCGTGAAGAAAGCCCCGATTACCTACTCTTTTGAGGTACTCGACTGCATAGAGCAGCGTGTAGGAGCCAAAATGCTTTTCGGAGTCTATAAGAACGTGACCGATCCTAAGCAATATGAACTGCTGGAGATGAGTCGCATCAGCGGATTCGTAGATAGAGCAAGAGGCACTGGTCGCCCAACCAAGAAAGAACGCCGAGCCCTGGACGCCTTCGTTGATCCAGCCATGTTTGGATTCGATGAAGAAGACTGGGACGAAGAAGAAGAATAAAATAAAACTCCCCCTACACTTCAAAGAGTATAGGGGGAGTTTTCTTGTGTAGTCATAATTATTTTCCTTTAAGCCGAAAGGCTTTTTTCTTTCTTTTGCTTCATTGTATCATAGATACCTATTCCTAATCCTACCAAACAAAGCAAGAAAAGGGTTCCTAATATAAGCCAAGTATTAAGTTCATGAGCATCCATATTCATTTTCCTTTCTTTTATCTCTGCAAAGATACAACTTTTTATGATACAATGCAAGAAAATGGGGATAATAATTTCTAAAAACATACGATATGGGAACAAATATGCTACATTTTGTAACATGATAGAAAATAAAGCTTAAAAAGTTTGGAGCGAATAGAGAAAACCTATATCTTTGCAATCAGTTATTTATGGTATCAGAGTATAAGCTGATTACCAACTTACTCAATCGTGAGTATTAACATACTATTAATTTTATAATTTAGAGATTATGAAAAAATTATTTGTTATGGCAGCTATGGCGCTGTCTTCAGTAGGTGCTTTCGCACAGCAGGCTGCAGGTACAACAACTCTTCAGCCTAAGGTAGGTTTGAACGTTGCTACAATCGGTGATAACGACTGGAAGGCTGGTTTCGCAGCTGGTGCAGAATTGCAGTATCAGGCTACTAGCAACTTCGGTGTCGCAGTAGGTGCCCTCTATTCTGTACAGGGCTTCAAGGGTAAGGATGTAGATATCGACACCCCGTTCGGAAGCGGAACTATCAAGAATGACCATAAGTGGAATCCAGGCTACATCAATGTGCCTATCACATTGAACTACTATCCAGTAGCTGGTCTTGCTCTCAAGGCAGGTTTGCAGCCAGGCTTCTTGGTAAACAAGGATGATGCAGAAAAAGTTAAGACTGTAGATCTCTCTATCCCAGTAGGTCTCTCTTACGAGTACCAGGGTATTGTTTTCGATGCTCGTTACAACATCGGTGTAACTAAGGTTTTTGACAACTGGGATCACTACAACAACGTAATCCAGATTACTGTAGGTTACAAGTTCGCTCTCTAATCAGAGAAATGAAGATAGCGATTTCCCTTCGCTATTTAACATAGAAAAGAATAATCCCCGCTCCTCATTACGAAGAGCGGGGATTTCTTTTGTCATACCTATTTGAATTTTACCCTGAAAATCTATCTTTATCCAAACATTCCTTTAGAACATTCTACCTGGACGGCCACCAGGGCCACCGCCATAGAATGGACGACCACGGAAATCAGGACGACCACCAGGTCCTCCAGGGCCACCAGGACCACCCTGACGTGCCTGCTTGCCTCCGAAGAGATTCAAGCGATATACCACATGGAGCATCGCATAGCTGTTGATGGAATTATACTCCGTATCCGTACGGGATGTGGCAGAAATGGCACGAGAGAAAGTGCTTTGCTGACGAAGGATATCGTAGAACTGGAGCATAATGGTCAATGGCTTGCCCTTCAGGAAACTCTGAGAGAGCTGAGCATTCCATACATACTCATCCGTATTCATGCTGCTGTCATTATATCCACGGCGACTGCTGATAGAGAGGCTTGAGTTCAAGCTGGTTCCCCAAGGAGCTATAAGCGTCATACTAGGACCATAAGAGAACTGCCAGGTATCGAGGTTGCTGTTTGGCTGCAACTTGTTCTTGGCATGGTTATAATTCAATGTTCCATCAAGCGAAAGCTCCAGCCAGTTGTTGCGATAACTGAATGAGAGGCGTTCTCTCCAAGTGGTGCTGCGGGTGGTATTCTTCTGGGAATCAGACTGCTTGTCGAGACTCAGATAGCTCACGTAGTTGTTGTAACCCAAGTTGGTGTCGGTATTCAAGTTCCATACACCGGCACTATCGATAGAGCAGTTGAACATGAAGGCTCCCATCACATTCCAATTACCATTGATATTCTCCGGACGGGTGATTCTTCCACCAGTCGTCTCATCATAGGTCACCTTGTTGCTGATACTATTGCTGGTGGTTGAGAAGTTGATGAAGGTCATGACACCCTTGTTGTGGTTCTGCACGAAGTTGTTGTAGAACAACCGGAAGTTCTGGGTGAACGACGGCTTCAAGCCAGGGTTACCCTTCGAGATGTTCAGCGGGTCGCTGTTGTCGGTGATATCAAGCAACTGCGAGATGCTTGGCTGAGATGTGGTACCACGATAGTTGATTCGCAGGTTGCTCATCTTGGAAAAGCGATAGCGGAAATCGAGGGTTGGACTCATATTCACCACATTGCGAACGGTATCTACATGCACTCCCTGATAATCCTGGATATACTTCGACTGTTGTGGCTGAACCATCACACCGAAGTTCAGGTTGTACTTCTGACGGATGAATCGCATCATCACCTGGATATCATGATTGTAGTTGCGATACTCTGAGAAACGGCTCAGCTCATCATCCTTGTAATCATTGAGCTGACCAGCGAACGGATTCAAGTAGCTATCCCAACCACGGTACTTCTGATCGCCACTCATCGCATACTTGCTGAAATCGTAGGTGCTGCGGTCGCTCTTGGAGTAGCTGTAAGTAAACTTATAGCTGAACTGCAGGAAGGTTGCCTTCCAGAGTGGCTCACTATAGGTCAACTGTCCCGCATAACTGTAATTCTTCGAAGGAGTCAGGTTATAGCGGTTGGTCTGATAAGTAGAATCCTTACCCTCCGCTGTCTGTACGAGATAAAGCTTGGCATTGTTGAGCGAGATGCTCTTGCTGTCCTTATCAGTATATTTGGCATCCACACGGAAGGTGATGTTACGTCCCTTGTTGCCCAACTTGCGGTTGATCTGCAACATACCGTTGATATTGTTATTATCAGAATAGGTGATGCCATTGGTCAACTGGCTGTTCACCATAGCCTCCGCCTTGTCCAACTCCTCAATACCTTCCTCAGAAAGTGGGTCTTTGGAGGTAATGGTATAAGGATCCTTGTTGTAAGAAGCCGACTGGCTGCCACTCAATCCATCGCTGGTACTCCAGGAGATGGAAGGACGGAAGAGGATATTGGTCATGGAATCAGGCATCCACTCCAATCGGATGTTGCCATTCCAACTGTTGCTGCGGGAGAAACTCTGGCTCAGGCTATTGCTGAAAGAGCTGCTGCTGCCCATGAAGTTCTCGCTGGAACGACTGCTCCATACATCGCCATCGCTGTGGTTCCAGCGGAGGGAAGTATTGAACTTGAACTTGTTCTTCAACTCATAGTTATAGTTGGCAGCTATCATCTTGCTGGCATTCAAACCGTTGACACCGCCCCAGAATCCTCTGCCAGGACCACCGCCGAATCCACGGTCGCTGGTATTGTTGGCATTGGCAAAGAGCATGAACCGGTTGTTATCATTGAAATAACCTCCCATGCCACGCATATTATAGCGGCTCTTGTTGCCCACACCCAGGTCGATATTGGAAAGCACACCCTTGTTCATACCCTTCTTCACACCGAAGTCGAGCACGGTCTGTTCCTCGCCGTCATCGATACCGGTTACCTTAGAGAGATCACTCTTCTCATCGTACGCCTTAATCTTGTCGATGATGCTGGTAGGCAGATTCTTCAGGGCAGTCTTGGTATCGCCCGTCATAAACTCCTTGCCATCCACGAGAATCTTCTTCACTTCCTTACCATTGATCTTGATGGTACCATCGTCGCTTACCTCTGCACCCGGCAGGCGCTTCACGAGTTCCTCTACCACCGAACCTTCCGGTGTACGGTAGGCAGCCGAATTATAGACGAAGGTATCCTCCTTCAGGTTCACCTTCTGAGCCATGGCAGTAACCACGGCACCCTTCAGCATGATGGCATCTGCACCGAGAACCACATTGCCCATCGCCAGATTCTTGTCATCAGAAATCTCGATACGCTTTACGGTAGTCTTGTAACCTACACTCGACATTTTAAGTAAATACTTACCATTGGCAGGAGCCTTGATATGAAAGAGGCCCTGCTCATTGCTGAGAGCACCCGACACATAGGTACTGTCGGTCTTGAGTAACTGAATCGTTACCTGTTCTACGGGATCCTTTGTATCACGGTCGGTAATCGCACCGGTAATCAAGCGATCCTGCGCAAAGGATGCCATGGTTACGAACACCAGGAGCATCATCAGAATAGATCTTTTCATTAATTATAGACGTTATTATTATTTCTTACTTATATATTTGACTTACTTACATGATTAGACCCGATAAAAGCGCAATTGTAAAAAACAGCTGCTCTTTTTGAGGCATTCTGCTTCTTTTGACGCATAAAATATATCAAGGTTTAAACTTTTATAGATAAAAAAGTGCTTTTTATTTTGTTTTGTCTCTGATTTAACGTACCTTTGCAAGCGAATTTACAATGAGTTGCCCACAAAAGGTGACTCAGAAAGTCAGTTTCTTTTAAAAGTATATATGTTATGAATCAGAGAGTAATCATATCAACCCATCTGGAGAACGAACTGGTAAGCGCTCTCTCAGAATGCGAGCACGACAAGCTGTTTGTGCTTACAGATACTACCACACAGGAAATGTGCCTTCCGGTTTTGCAGAAATTCTACTGCATGAAGGAAGCTAAGGTGATAACGATTCCGGCTAGCGACAGTCACAAGGACATCGAAAGCCTGATGATGGTATGGAAGGGACTGCAGGAAGGTGGCGCCTCACGTCATTCTTGCATGATCAACCTCGGAGGCGGTATGGTAACCGACCTAGGCGGTTTTGCTGCCAGCACCTTCAAGCGCGGCATCAACTTCATCAATATTCCTACTACCCTGCTGGCGATGGTAGATGCATCTGTGGGTGGAAAGACCGGCATCAACTTCGGAGGTTTAAAGAATGAGGTGGGTGTTTTCAACGACTCCAAGTTCGTAATTCTCGACACCGAGTTCCTGAAGACCCTGGATGCCGAGAATATCTGTTCGGGCTATGCCGAGATGCTGAAGCACGGCTTGATTTCTACTGAGGCGATGTGGGAAGAGCTGGTAAGCTTCGACCTTGCCAAGCCAGACCTGAAGCTGTTGCAGCGCATGGTGGGCGACAGTGTGAAGGTAAAGGAGCGCATCGTGGAACAGGATCCTCATGAGAAGGGCATCCGCAAGGCTTTGAATCTGGGACATACCTTCGGTCATGCCTTCGAGAGCTGGGCGCTGAAGCGCAAGCCAATCCTTCATGGTTATGCCGTGGCATTCGGTCTCATCCCTGAGCTTTATCTCAGTGTGGCAAAGACAGGATTCCCAACAGAGAAGATGCGACAGACCGTGAACTTCATCAAGGAGAACTACGGTACGCTGAATATCACCTGCGATGACTACGACGAGCTGATTGAGCTGATGCATCACGACAAGAAGAACCAGAATGGTATCATCAACTTCACCATGATGGGAGGCATCGGAGATATCCGCATCAACCAGACCGCCACTACAGAAGAAATCAAGGAAGCACTCGACTTCTTCAGAGAAGGATAGATCGCTTCGGCTTTCCGGTTTCGGTAAGCGGAAGATGATCTACATATCGGAATTCCCTTGGAATCCAGTATTTATGATCAGATAAGAGGCGGCGGATAGTCGCCTCTACTGTTTTTATCTCTTTGTCCTCTGACATGAGAACGGCGATTTCTCCAAACTTCTCATCTTTCTTCTTGGCTAGCATAAAAGGCTTTTCCAGATGAGGTTTCAGGAATTCTTCTACTTCTTCTATCTGTATCTTGATACCACCGCTGCAGATAACATTATCCTTTCTGCCCTTGATTCGGAAACGAAATTTTTCCACCTTATTATATATATAAGGCTCTATTTCCACAATATCATTCGTTACCAGGGTTTCGGCACAAACAAGAGGGGCATCGATGACGAGACAGCCTTCTTCGGTCTGACTGATTTTCACGCTATCGAAAGGCTGATACCATTCGCTAGCCTCATCGCCATTGATTCTTCGCAAGGCGATATGAGATAAGGTTTCGGTCATGCCGTAGGTACTCCAGATAGCGATATTGCCAGGAAGAGCCTGGAGTTCCTTTTCCAAGGATGCATCGATGGCTCCACCTCCGATAATCAGATGGCGGATATGAGTGAGTCGCTCCCGCTCCTCAGGAACCTGCAGGGTGTTATACACCTGCATCGGAACCATGGCGGCAAAAGTGATTTCCCCATTTACATCTTTTCCATTTACATCTTTCAAATCTATATTCTTCAGCGGATGACCACTAGGAGAAACAGAAATAAGATGGAGATGGCGCTCGATACTGCGCACCACCACCATCTTACCTGCGATATAATCAAGCGACATACAGAGCAAAGCGCTATCACCAGGCTTCAAGCCCAGGAAATCACAAGTAATGCGGGCGGAGTTGAGCATTCGCTTCTTCTCCACCATCATCGGCTTGGGCTTTCCCGTGGAGCCACTGGTATGCACCAGCACCCGGTCGCTATCGTTATTCCATTCAGAAAGGAAATCTTCTAAAGTCATAATTTAAATTATACCCTGCTTAGCGGATTACAAATCCGCAATAGTTACCCAATGATGCGGCGGATTGCAAATCCGCCGAAACAAATAGGGGTAAAATACTATATTATATTATTTTACAATAAAGAGTTTATCACCACGGATTTCCAATGGCATTGGGATGTTATCAGTAAAGAGCTGACCGGTGCCTAAGCCCTGAGGCATCTCTACATTCGGACCATATACCTTGGCTGCATAATGTGCGATGGCATTCAGCCCGATGTTACTCTCCAATGCCGAGGTAATCCAACTGCCAATACCACGCTGGTTAGCCAACTGGATCCACTCGTTGCAACCATAGATACCACCATGGAGCGAAGGCTTCAGGATGATATACTGTGGACGAATGGTATCGAGCAATGCCTCCTTCATGCTTCTCACATTCACGCCAATCAACTCCTCATCCAGGGCGATGGGCAGCGGAGTTTCCCTACAGAGCTGCGCCATCTTAGGCCACTGATGCTGCTTGATAGGCTGCTCGATGGAATGGATATCATACTTAGCCAAAGCCTCCAACTGGCTCATGGCATTCTCCGGCAGAAAACCACCATTGGCATCCACTCGCAACTCTACCTGTTCCTGGGTATAGACATCACGAATGCGCTTAATGAGATCGAGTTCCTTGAAGAAATCAATGGCACCAATCTTCAGTTTCACACAATGGAAACCCGCCTGGAGCTTCTCCTCCAGTCGTGCCAGCATCTCCTCGTAAGTACCCATCCACACCAGTCCGTTGATGGTGATTCCCTCTTCTCCCCTACCGAAAGGAGAGTCGAAAAGATCTGTCAGGTTCTCCATTCCTGCTGGAACAGAAACCCCTTTCTGCTTCAACATTTCTGAAGAAGAAGATGCTCCTTCAGTAGGAACAATCTCCAAAAACTTCTTCGCTGCATCGAAGAACGAAGCGAAGGCTGTTTCCAAACCGAAGGTGATGCTAGGGTAAGCACGAATCATATCGTATGGGATGCGTCCCATCTGCTCCACCATCTGACATACCTGTCGAAGGGTGACAGCATATTCCGGTTTGGCATCGCAACTGAGATCTGGGAGCGTAGCACACTCACCCACTCCCTCTACTCCCGGCAATTCATCCGATGTAAGGGTGAGATAATAACTGTGTCTCGTGGTATATACGCCACGAGACGTGCCTGCCGGCTGCTTGAAGTGGAGCGTGCGCTCCGAGATGTCTATCTTATACACTTTATATATCTATATATCAATACAATCGAATTCTTCACTCTTCGTTCTTCACTCTTCACTAAAAAGAAGTGCTCTTCACTTAACTTACTTCTTCTGTTTCAATTCGTAGAGATCCTTGCGACGGTCACGAAGATTTCGAACGGCACCGTAGGTATGAAGCTCATTCAGAAGGTTCAAATCTACATCTGAAACGAGAATCATCTCGGTATTCGGTGTTGCCTCCGAACGCTTGCCGTCGTTAGGGAAAGCAAAGTCGCAAGGGGTGAACACGGCACTCTGGGCATACTGGATATCCATGTTGTGAACACGTGGCAGGTTACCCACACTACCAGCAATGGCTACATAGCATTCGTTCTCGATGGCACGTGCCTGGGCACAGACTCTCACTCTAGAGTAAGCATTCTGCGTATCGGTCATGAATGGAACGAAGAGGATCTGCATGCCATCCTCTGCCATCAGACGGGAAAGTTCAGGGAACTCCACATCATAGCAGATCACGATACCAATCTTACCACAATCAGTATCAAAGGTCTGGATATGGCTACCGCCGCTCAAACCCCAGCACTTCTGCTCATCAGGAGTTACGTGAATCTTCTCGTACATATCCACGCTACCATCTCTACGGCAAAGGAAACCGACATTGTAGAGGGAATCATCCTTGAGATAAGGCATACTACCGGTGATGATATTGATGTTGTAGCTGATGGCAAGTTCACGGAATCGGTCACGGATTTCATCGGTATATTGAGCCATCATGCGGATGCTCTGTGCCTCACCCAGATCGTTGAAGCGAGCCATCAACGGTGCATTGAAATACTCTGGGAAGAGGATGAAATCGCTCTTATAGTCGCTCACGGAATCCACGAAGAACTCTACCTGCTCAAAAAGGTCATCTACCGAAGCGTATGGACGCATCTGCCACTGTACCAAGCCGATTCTCACGGTTGGCTTTCTATCTACATAAGAATCCGTAGGTGGCTGATAGTAGATGTTATCCCACTGCAAGAGGGTTGCGCAGTGTTCGCTTTCCTCATCACTAGGAAGATAGTTGCGGATGACACGGCGAACGTGGAAGTCGTTGGAAAGCTGGAAGGTAAGAACCGGGTCGTAAATCTCACGGTTTCTTACGTGCTCAATGTACTCCTTAGGGCGCATCTTGTCGGCATACTTATGATAGTTTGGAATACGACCACCAAACATGATTGCCTTCAGGTTGAGCTTCTCGCAGAGTTCCTTGCGATACTCATACATACGGCGAGCCAATCGCAAGCCACGATAGTCTGGGTGGATAAACACCTCGATGCCATAAAGGATGTTTCCATTAGGATCGTGGGTATTGAAGGTTTCATTACCTGTCACCTGAGCATAGGTATGGTCGCCTTTCACCATATTATAGTTGACAATGATAGAGAGCGCACAGCCCACAATCTTATCATCCACGATGATAACCACCTGTCCCTCAGGAAAGATAGTAATGAGTTTCTTAATCTGTTCTTTTGTCCAGAATACATCTGAGTCTGCGTAAATACGCCTAAATGACTTGGCGAGCTGATCATAATCCTCCATACGGAGGTTGCGCATGCCAACCTTTTCGATTTTTCGAGTTGGTTCCATAACAACTGTATTTTTATTATTATCTAAATCCGGGTGCAAAGATACAGCAAATTATAGATACGACAAAGAGTTTTCGCAAATAATTGATATTTACGAAAACTCTTTTCATATATTTTGCTGTAAGAAAGCCTTTTGGCTTAGAATTTAACGCAAAAACTTGGCATCTTCCTGCGGTATTGCCTCGTCATGATCATCGAGATAGAGCAACTTTACCGGATGATATTTATCACTTGCCACCGAGTATTCTTCCTGACGATAATGGGTCTGAATGCCACCGATGCCCAACATGGTATGAAAAGCCGAAAGACTACTCTGTACCTGTTTTGACCGATTTTCTCCCAATGCCTTCAATATATCCGGATATTGTTTACTGAATCCTTCAGAAGTCCAGATGATGAAAGGCACATGCAGTTCGTAATCCGAAGCCTTCGGGGCAGCATGAAGGAAGAGGCAGCGCTCATCATCGAAAATATTCTCTCCATGATCGCTGGTATAGAGCATCGCTGAGGTTGGCTGACGAAATGCTCCCTCCGTCTTAGCCTGAAGCTGCTCCCATTTCTGCAGACGCTCAATGATACCATGCAGGATATAATCGGTATATCGGATGGTATTATCATAGGCATTCAGGAGGTCACGCCGATTCTCCGACTTTGCCTCACTCCTGCTATCTGGCTTGAAATAAGCGAAACTACGGGGATAACGCTCCTGATAATTGAAGTGAGAACCATAGGTATGAAGAACGACGAAGAGCTTGCGATAACGGTAATGGGCAGTCGAGGAAGCATCAGCCTTGGGCAATATCTCATCCAGTTTCTGCAACAAATCCTCATCATAATGATTACCTTGCAAAGCATCCTCTTTCTTCAGAAAATAAAGCTCATCAGCCTGTTCTCCCAGAAAATCGATAAACGAATGATTGGGCAACTGGTTGCTGATAAACACAGTATGGAATCCGGCTTCCCTGAAGGCTGCCAGAATGCCTTTCTCATGAAAGAGCCGTGGGAAATCCTCTGCCGAAGCAGCCGACAGAAGCATCGGTACACTCTTGTGGGTGGTGTTGCTCTGCGTGGTTGCATCAGGGAAAGCCATGATACCCTGCGTTTTGGAAAGCAGAGGATTGGTATTCCGAGGATAACCATAGAGACTGAAGTTATGGGCTCGTGCCGTCTCTCCCACTACCATCACATACACCTCAGGAGTTTCCACATCGTGCTCGCTCCGGGCATCAAACCGGAAGTTACGGCTTGCCTCCTTGTAATTCTCCGATGCCGCATTGCGCTCGAAAGCCAAATAGAGATTGTAGCAGACGTTGACAGGATAGAGCTGATTGCGCATCCGGTAATCATCCACCACCACATAGCATGCCAGCAGACAGAAGAGGCCGATAGCCCCCACCTCCATCAGCCATTTGCGAACGTGATGCTGAAAAGAGACAGATAACTGATGCTTCTTCCTGATATGGATGACAGCCAGGATGAGCAAGGGAAGATAAATCACAAAAACACCTACCACGGCAGGTACCAGATTGTCCAACAGTTCCATCACCTCTCCTGGATTGGTGGTCACGAGATTCAGGAACATATCCACCGCTATCACTCCCGTTCCGAAGAGATAGAGCAACACCAGCTGGAAGGCTGCGAAAAAGACAAAGAGAAATGCCCACCATACCATCTTGCCCGGACATCTGGCTACGGAAAAGAACCACATATACAGAGCCAGAGGCAACAGCACATTGGCTGCGCCCGCCCAGAAAGACAATCTTTCGGTAAAGCACAGGGCGATGTTGGGCAGCAGCAATGCCAACACCGCATACCAGTAGAGGAAGGTGCCCGAAGACACCTTATTATATATAGTATTACATATAGAATGATTCATAGACTACACCTTATTATATAATGAAAAAGCCTCATCAAAATGCCTCGTTGATATTGAAGAGGAAGCCGGACTGTCCCGACTTTCCAAATCCATAATCCAATCGTACATTCACATTCTTCTTGAACTCCCAGCGATAGCCTACTCCCGCATTCGGCAGAATCTGTCTGCTTCGCAACGCAGAGAACTTAGGGAAAACTGTACCTGCTCCAGCCCAGACCACAATACCATTTCGCTTCCAGACATGCTGGCGCAACTCCACGGTAGCCTCCAGGGAATGCTTGTCGCGATAGCGGCCCTCGTAATAGCCACGCATCGAACTGGTACCTCCCAGTTCCGCCATCATACCCCATGAAGGATTGCCGAAATTGAGATTGGCTCCGAAATCCTCGGCAAGAATCGTTCCCTTGCTCAGTTGCTGATAGGCATCAAAACGGAAATGAGTCGTACTAAAGGCATAATCATTACCCATAAATTCTGGCCGGAACATCTGCTTCAGATTCAGATAGATACCCCGGTGCGGATTGGTAAGATTATCTCGGTTGTCATAAACCAAAGATACGCCCACTCCTACATTCCAGGTATGCTTATCCATCCCCTGCAGCAATTCCGGGCGCTCTATCTGCTTACCTATCACATAGTCGTAAGCTGCCATCGGTCCCACATAGAAGTTATCGGCTACCCTGAACAGGAAACTGGCTTCTGCCTGAGCCTGCCAACGCTTCATATCACTCTTGTTGTCATCGTTATCGCCCATCTCGTAACCGATTCCCCAGAAATCGGAAGGGAAGGAATAGAAATAGAGATGATAATCAATGCGGTAACGACCGGCAGGAGCTATATGATTGCCCCGAACACCCAACATATAGAAGCCCACCGAACTGACATCACCGAAAAGCGATACATTGGAAGGCGGCAAAATGCTATCGTTAGGATCGGTGCGGTAAAGTCCTGCAGCCACCATTCCCAGACCAAACTTGGTATCAGAAGCATAGTGAGGACCTCCAATTACGCTGAAGTCGAACCGCTTATGCTGCTTGTTCTTGTTGGCATCATTGAAGTAGTCTAGGAATCGCGTCATCCACGATTTCTTGACCTGCTGGGCTGTATCCACCTTCTCTGAAGAGAGAGTATCTGAAGAAATTGGCTCCGAGGCATAGCTGCTCAATGCCATCATCGCAAAAAGTATGATTAGAATATGCTTCATAAAGTCAATATTTTCCTGTTGATTCTTTTTTCGTCATTTACTAATAAACCTGTGATACCTCATTAATATACCAGTGACACATTATCTATCCACAAGGTGTTGCCTGGTGTTCCGATATAGGCACCGCCATCCGAAGAAGAGAACTGGAGAATGAGATGAGTAGGCGTTTCATCGGCAGCAGCCCATCCCACTTCTCTTACGGGCACACTCTTACCCTTGCTGTTGCGGGCATAATCGGTAGAACGGAGTCCCATCGTTGCGGCATGGTAGCCAGCCATGTGACGGATATCACCATAGTGGATGGTATAGGTTGCATCTTCCACCCATCCATTCGTACTCTTGCCGTATCGTACCACCATCGTACCCACTCGCTTGGCTGTGATATTACCCTTGGCATCCTCGTGACGCTTCTGAAGATAGAGCACCACGATGGCATGGTCTCTTCCAGCCACAGTAGAGGCACCACTGAATCCATTCTGTTTGATACGGTTGGCAACATTAGGAAGGGAGGTCTTGTAATCGAAACGCAAAGCCTTAGGACGAGCCGTAAACGGAATACCCCAGTTGATAGCCTTCGGACCATCCTTGGTACTGGTGATCGGTTCACGAACATTTCCCAGGAAAAGGGAACCAGCTGCAAGTACCTTGATATTGATAAGTCCCAACACCTTTACCTTTTCTATATGAGTCTCCAGTTTGGCGCAATAGCCACTGCCGTGCCTGTCGCGATAAACCGAATTATTGGTCTTGTAAATGCCGGAAACATGCGCCAAGACATTGGATGAGCCCCAAGGAGACCCACCCTTATTGGTATATGGAGTATTGCCATGGATAGTCATATTAGGTCCTACGGCATAAATGGTTTTCTGATTACCACCAATGATAGCCGACTCTTTGATATTTCTGATTACCCAGTGGTCCATGTTTCCATATTTCAGAGGAACCACTTTTTCCTGTCCCTGCATAGGAAGGCATGACAAAATAGCAAGCGCTAATGCAATGCCGAAAATTACTTGTTTTTTCATATCTATTACTTTTATCTTTCTAGATGCTGCAAAGATAGAAAAACTTTTCGTACTTTCGGGTTTTCAAAGTACTAAAAAATGAAATATTAAGAAATAATAATATATTTAGGGGATTTTAATCGATGAAAAACAAAAAAAGCCCCGCAAGAGCAAAAGCTTGGGATAGTGAAAGCTTTTGCTCTTACAGGGTGTCTATTAACGGTTAGAATACATGTTGTCGTAGTACTTCTGGTAATCGCCAGAGGTAACGTTGTCCATCCATTCCTGGTTATCGAGATACCATTTTACGGTCTCCTCGATACCCTCCTCAAACTGGAGAGATGGCTCCCAACCGAGTTCCTTCTGCAGCTTGCGAGAGTCGATGGCATAACGCATATCGTGACCCTTTCTGTCTGTTACGTAAGTGATGAGATCCATATCCTCGCCTTCCTTTCTGCCGAGCAGACGGTCAACGGTCTTGATGACCACCTTGATGATATCGATGTTCTTCCACTCGTTGAAACCACCGATGTTGTAAGTCTCGGCAATCTTACCCTTGTGGAAAATCA
>ULWE01017384.1_pt1 | contig 14952 bp, 9 predicted proteins | sample 1960071 | NCBI WGS metagenome assembly ULWE01 (sample SAMEA4835804, study PRJEB28245) | human gut metagenome | biome: gut microbiome; material: fecal sample | place: Denmark | collected 2008 | reverse complement strand
TATGTTGTGGATGGCGTAATCTACTATGATCTGAGTTCCATAGACCCTAACAACATTGAAAGCATGGAAGTGCTTAAGGATGCGGCTTCCGCTTCTATCTATGGCGCACAGGCCGGTAATGGCGTAGTGTTGGTTACTACCAAATCCGGCAAGAGCAGCAAATCAAGCATTTCATACGACTTTCAGTATTCACTGAACAATTTGGCACGCAAGCCCAATTTGCTGACTACGGATGACCAATATCTGATGAACACTGAACTGATTCCCGGATATTCGCAAACCGATCTGGATCTGCTGATAGCCGATGGTTATTGGGATGGGAAAAGTTCCACTGATTGGTATAAGGCAATGTTCACCACTTCTCCCACCGTACACAACACTATCAACTTTACAGGTTCCAATGCCAAAGGTAATTTTTATTTATCATTGAGCCACTTGCACGAAAATGGCATTATCAAAGGCGATGCGGATGTGTACAACCGCTTATCGGTGATGTTCAATGGTGACTATCAAGTGAAAGACTGGTTTAAAGTGGCGGTTAACGCGAATTATTTCAACTGGAACAGCAAGACCATAGATGATACAAGTCGTGGCAGTGTCATCATGAAAACCATCGGCATGACACCTTATTATCAGCCCACTTATTCGCCTGAGAACATTCCTGTGCCAATGCAGAATCTGTTAAACAGCGGGTTTACCCTCATTCAAGACAAGAATGGTGACTACTATGTTCCTGGCAATCCGATGATTGATGTGTTCAATCATGATGCCAAGGCTTCAGGTCGTACCTTAGAAGGAGCGTTGGCTGGCTATTTCACACCTTTCAAGGGATTCCTCTTCACTACCCGACTTGGTTTTCGTGACTTTAACTTCAATGCATACAACCATAGGAAATTCTATTATGCTGATAAGGGCAGTTATAATACGAATTATAACGGAGTGGAACGCAATCATTCGAGTTCCGTATTCTATCAGTGGGAAAATTTCATCAATTATTACCTGACTGTAGCCAAGCATCATCATCTCCATGCCATGGCAGGTATGTCTTATTCACAGACCGACTTGTTGAATGTGGGTGCTTCGGTAGATAAGATTGTTGAAGAGAATCCTTTGTTTACAGATGTAGATTATCCCGCAGCCGATGCTATTTTAGGAGCAAAAGGTAATTCCAGAAAAGCAAGAAGTATTGCCTATTTTGGAAGAATTGGCTATAACTTCAAAGATCGTTATCTATTACAGACCTCTTTGCGCGCAGATGCCGCTGATCTTTCCATTTTGCCCAAGGAAAACAGATGGGGTATTTTTCCCGCAGTTTCTGCTGGATGGGTCATTTCGCAGGAGCCGTTTTATTTGAAGAATAATGCCACATCTATTGACTTCATCAAGCTACGTGCCAGCTGGGGACGAAACGGTAGTATCAGAAACTTGGGCAACTACTCTTATTCCAATTCATTGGGCGCCTATACCGCCGGATACTCTTTTTCTACAACAGACAAGACTTATGTACAGGCCATCTATCCAGAACAACTGTATAACCCAAACCTTAAGTGGGAAACTTCTGAACAGGTAGATGCAGGTTTTGACCTACGTGCTTTCAGCAGTCGCTTGTCATTTACCATGGACTGGTATCAGAAGAAAACGAAAGATTTGCTCGTCAGTGGCTTGGTGATTCCCTTTGAGGCGGGGAACAGATCCGCGCCTGTAAATGCCGGCAGTATCCGTAACAGAGGATTTGAGTTTGAGGTCAACTGGAACGATCATATAGGTGATTTCCATTATTCAGTGGCAGCCAATCTGGCTACATTGAGCAATAAGGTGACCTATCTGGATCCTTCTGTAAGTAACGGAAGAATCATGGGTTCCGTTGCTCTATTGGGAGCATCAGTAGGCTATACCGCTTTTGAAGTAGGTCATCCCATCTGGTATTTCAGAGGTTTTGAAGTAGATCATATAGACGAAGCTACCGGTAATCCTTATTATAAAACAGCCGCAGGAGAGCCTACACTCAATCCTTCGGAGAACGACAAGCGCGAATTGGGCAAGCCCATGCCTAACTTTACGTATGGAGTGACTCTGACTGCCGCTTACAAAGGTTTCGATTTGACCATCTTTGGACAAGGCACGCAAGGGAACAGCGTATGGATGGGATATTCCATCTATTCATTGAGAGATCAGTTCGATCGTCGCTGGTCGCTGACCAATCCACATGCGGAGTTGGCCAAGCCCAATACTGAGATCAACTATATGATGTCCGACCATTTCGTATTCGATGCCTCCTATTTCCGTGTCAAACAGATACAGCTAGGTTACACCATTCCAAAACATTTCACGAAGAAGTTCTTCGTTGACAATCTGCGGTTATATGTTTCACTCGACAACTATTTCACGTTTACAAAATATCCGGGTCTGGATCCCGATGTTTCTGTAAACATGACTAGTGGCATGGGAATTGACTTTGGCAAATATCCTACTACCAAGAAGACACTTTTTGGATTATCCGTTACCTTCTAATTTAAATAATCGAACGTATGAAATTCAAACAAATTCTTACCGTCATAAGCATCATCGGATGCACCGGTTTGTGCGCTTGCAGCGACAGCCTACTTGATATTGAGCAAATGGGTGTGAAAAGTGAGCAGAACTCTTATATTACCGACCAAGATGCCGAGCAGGCCATAGCTGCCGTGTACCGTCGCTTCCGTCAGGCTTATTGCGGAAAAGGTGAAAGCGGAGATGATTACGCACAAGGCTTTTGGTTAAAAAACTTACTATCCGACGAAATCTTACCCGGCGGAAACAGTCCACAAGACCAACAAGGCATTCAAGAGTTGGGATGCAGTGAAGTGCAAGCCAACAATTCTTTCATCTTGGAGTACTACAAACGACTTTATCATACCATCTACTTGGCCAACATCGTAATAGAACATTTTGAGAACTCCACTTCCGACATCAAGCTGCGTGACGTAGCCGAAGCCAAGTTTTTCAGAGCCATGTGTCATTTTGAATTAGTGACGCTTTGGGGCAATCCGCCTTTGGTAACAAAAGTGCTAACCACTCCGGAACAACAACGAGCCGCCAACACTCCCGCTGAAGAAACTTGGGCACAAATTGAAAAAGATTTGAATGATGCGATAAACTCCGGTAAGATGGCTTCGAAAGCGGATGTTAACGATACGGAAACTACGACTCGTGCCACTAGAGAGGCTGCACAAGCTTTGTTGGGAAAAGCACTACTCTACCAAAAGAAATACGCTTTAGCTAAAGAACAATTCCTCAACGTCATCAAATCGAAAAAATATGAACTGGTAGATGACATTTCCGTCTTCTATCATGTAGAGGGCAGTGGCTCGAACGAGTACGTATTCGAATGCAACCGCCACAAAGATGACGTGAACCGTCCTCATCAAGGGGGAGCGTTGACAATCTTGTGCAACTGGCCTTTTGGGGAATGTATTCAAGGTTCTGATAGCTGGAAGTTTTATCAGTTTAACAATTCCGGCTACGGTTTCTTTCATCCCACCAAAAAGTTGTATGATGCTTTTGTAACTGAAGAAGGAGTCGACGGCTATCGTTTGAATCAGAGTATCAAGACTTTCCAGCAACAAGTCAAGATGGATATATACTATAATCATGTGGAGACCTTCAATCTGAAAGGTACTGAAGGTTTATTCCGCTTCAAATGGTTGCCTACCACTCGTGATGAGGTGTTTGAATCTTGGGCTGGCAGTGAAGCTACTACCCCTGTGATGCGGTATGCCGACGTACTTCTAATGATGTCGGAGGCTTGCCTGCTGTCCGGTGACCAGCAGAATGCTGATAAATATCTGAATGAGGTGCGCAGCCGTGCCAAGTTGACGCCTAAGAGTGATGTGACATTGACCGACATCAAAACAGAACGTAACTTGGAATTGGCCATGGAAGGCGTACGCTATCAGGATCTGATCCGTTGGGGAGACGCTCCCGTCGAACTGGCGGACAAAGGGAAGAAGTATCCAGTCTATTGGGTTTGGGCTGATCCCACTAACGATTATAATACGGTGGACGGAAGGAAAAATGCTCAATATGTTACTAATTTGGTTTATGAAAATCGCGCATCCGATTTGGCGGGATGGACTCCGGGACGCGACGAATTGCTTCCTTATCCGCAAGATGAAGTAAATGTAAACCCGAACATCAAACAGAATCCGGGCTATAACTGATAATTTTTAAGGAACACGTACATATAAATATCCATAAGATGAAGATATATACTTTTATTTGTTTATGTTACGCATATAGTCTCCTTACTTCAACTGCCTGTGGTCAGCCCGCAATAAAGAGCGACAGTAGCATGGAACGGGAAATAGCAACTCGCATATCGGAAATGTCGTTAGAGGAGAAGATTGGGCAGATGGTGCAGCTTGAGGTCAATATGATTACGCAATATGACAACAATTATACAACCGACCGCCTCTCTTCCTTGTCTCGAGAAGAGATGGATAGGGTAATACGGAAATTTAGTTTGCAGTCCAAATACAATGTGAAGGACATGTATGGAGATAACGGAGAGCTATCGGTAGCAGGTACATACGCCTGCTACCTGCTTTCGCAGGACATTCACTACAAGATAGGCTTTCGGCTTGACCCTGAAAAGATGATAAATGTATTTGCCACCTATAAAACGGGTTCTATATTGAATATGTTAGGCGGACTCTATGCCTCTACACCAGGCATGTGGCATCAGACCATCTCGCAAATCATCTCAGCTTCACAACGCTATACGGGTATTCCTGCCATCTATGGCTTAGACCAAGTTCATGGTACTACCTATAGTCGGGGAGGAACTATTTTCCCGCATCACATAGGCATGGCAGCCTCATTTAACCCCTCGTTGGCACAAAGAATGGGAGAAGTTTGCGCTTATGAAACCAGAGCTTGTGGCATACCATGGGTGTTTTGCCCCAATTTAGACTTGGGACGAAAGCCTGCTTGGTCACGCCAATATGAAGGGTTAGGCGAAGATTCTTATCTAGCAGCTGAGATGGGAAAGGCCTATCTTACCGGACTGCAGGGAGAAAATCCTAATAGAGTGGATAAGTATCATGTAGGGACTTGCTTGAAGCACTATTTCGGATATGGCATACCTGACAACGGCAAAGATCGCACACCAGCCAATACGAATTATCAAGAATTAAGAGAACGGTATTATGAACCATTCAGAAAGGTGATTAATAAAGGAGCACTCTCTGTTATGACTAATTCGTCTATTCTAAATGGTATGAATGGAGTTGCCAACAAAGAATTCTTGACAAGCTGGCTGAAAGATGAATTGCAATGGGATGGTGTAGTAGTGACCGACTGGGGAGATATAGAGAACCTAAGGGTAAGAGACCACATCTGCTCCACTCAAAAAGAAGCTATCAAGATGGCTGTTAATGCAGGAGTAGACCTGATGATGGTGCCCTCCACCCTATCTTACGCTCCTTTGCTAAAAGAACTAGTTAAGGATGGAGAAGTGAGCATGAAACGGATTGATGATGCTGTAAGCAGAGTATTACGGCTAAAATACAGAACGGGGCTATTCGATACCCCTCTTTACAAACAGTCGGATTATCCATTATTTGGCAGTAAGATTCATGCGAAAGCAGCCTTGGATTTGGCCATAGAATCAGAAGTTCTACTTAAAAATGAAGGAAATATATTGCCCATCAGCGTAGGAAGCAGGCTACTGGTTTGTGGTCCTAATGCTGACACTATGCGTGGATTGAATGGCGGATGGACGTATTCATGGCAAGGCAATCAAGTAGAAGAGTTTTCGGATGAATATCACACTATACTGGAAGCTTTGAAAATAAAATTCGGGCAACAGAATGTAGTATACGAACCTGGAGTATGCTATGATGAACAAGGAGACTGGCAACTGGAACTTTCTCCTACCATAGACAAAGCCGTAGCCGCCGCTCAAGAGGTGGATTATATCATTGCTTGTGTAGGAGAAAACTCTTATGCTGAAACAACAGGGAATATTAACGAAACTGCACTTTCGGTCAATCAGCAAAACTTGGTCAAAGCCCTGCAAGCTACAGGAAAGCCCGTCATATTGGTACTCAATGAAGGCAGGCCCCGTCTTGTACATGATCTCGTGCCTGATTCAAAAGCTATTGTAGATATTTTACTTCCTGGTAATTATGGAGGGGATGCTTTAGCTGAACTTCTTGCTGGTGATGCCAATTTCAGCGGACGGCTTCCGTTTACCTATCCATCGCATGCCAACTCTTTTACAACGTACGATTTCAAAACCTGCGAGATGCGTGAAACCATGCCCGGCATCTACAATTATGATGCGCATGCTGATGTAGAATGGTGGTTTGGCGAAGGTTTGAGCTATACTAACTTTGAATATAGTAACTTAAGGGTATCCAAGAAGGATTTCTGTTCAACAGACACGCTAAAACTCTCTGTGGATGTAAAAAATACAGGTAGCAGACGAGGTAAAGAAGTAGTCATGCTATTTTCATCAGATCTGTACGCTTCGCTAACTCCGGACAATCGACGACTGCGCGCCTTTAAGAAAATAGAGTTAGCACCTGGCGAAATGCAAACCGTCACCTTCGCTATCCCCGCCATTGATCTGGCTTTTGTCAATGCCTCGCAAGAGTGGGCTTTAGAAAAAGGAGAATTTGCAATAACCGTCAAAAACTTACGCCTCAAATTGAATTGTACGGTAGGCGAGACAATCAATAAACTGGAATATAATAGAAGAAAAAGAATATGACAAATAAACGATTGAAAGTTATAGGATTACTGTTACTCTGTACAGTCTGTGGACACACGCAAGAAAACATGAACCGGTTTATAGATCAACTGATGAGCCGTATGACTCTCGATGAGAAGATTGGTCAACTTAATCTTTGCGTGGAAGGTGGATTTGTAGCAGGAGAAAATAAGGGAGAAACAAGAGCCAATTCAAAAGAAGAGAGAATAGCACGCGGAGAGATAGGAGGACTATTCGGCATGAGAGGTGCCGGGCGCATCAGAGAATGGCAACGGATAGCAGTGGAAAAAAGTCGTTTAAAAATACCTTTGCTATTCGGATTAGATATTATTCATGGGTACGATGTGACTTTCCCTATACCATTGGCTTTGGCCTCTACTTGGGATATGGAGATGATTGAAAAGGTAGCGAGGGCATCGGCTCTGGAAGCAAGTTCCGATGGCGTATGCTGGGCTTTTTCCCCTATGGTAGACATCTGCAGAGATGCCCGTTGGGGACGTATAGCAGAGTCGGCAGGCGAGGATCCTTATTTGGGAGCACAGATAGCAAAGGCTTGGGTGAAAGGCTACCAAACGGACAACAATCTTTCCCGTCGCGACAATATCATGGCATGTGTAAAGCATTTCGCCCTATATGGAGCTGCAGAGTCCGGTCGTGATTATAATACGGTAGACATGAGTCGGCAGCGCGCGTTCAACGAGTATATGCTACCCTATCAGGCCGCCATCGAACAGGGTGTAGGCAGTGTTATGGCTTCGTTCAATGAATTTGAAGGTATCCCTGCCACTGGGAACAAATATCTGATGGATGAAGTGTTAAGAAAATTGTGGAAATTCAACGGATTGCTAGTGTCGGACTATACAGGTGTGATGGAAATGAAAAATCATGGTGTGGGAGATGAACTCACTGTTTCCGCCCTAGCACTTCAAGCAGGCATCAATATGGATATGTGCAGTGAATACTACTCACTGTTTCTCAAAGAGGCTTTACACAAAGGATTGATAACCGAAAAAGATATTGACATCAATTGTCGATATGTTTTAGAAGCAAAATACAAGTTAGGACTTTTTGAAGATCCCTATCGTTATTGTAATGAAGAGTTGGCTAAAAAGAGACTTGGGAAAGCGACGACTGTAGACTTGGCGCGTCGGGCTGCTCAAGAGAGCATAGTTTTGCTTAAAAACGAACACCAGTTGTTACCTCTTCAAAAGAATATGCATATAGCCTTAATTGGTCCTATGGGTGCCCGCAAAAATGATATGATTGGTACTTGGGGAGGATGGTCTGAAATAGTAAAACCCATATCATTACTCGAAGGACTGGAAGCAGCGGTGATACCTCACGGAGGAAGCGTGACTTATGCAGAGGGAAGTTGGCTCTTGGACGACAAGAAACTCGAAGAAACGATTGTAGGAAGTAATATGGGATTCACTACTTCCGATGGGAATATACATAAGGTACATGAACGCGAAGAAGCAGAAATGATAGCTGAAGCGTTAGAAAAGGCACGCGAGGCAGATGTCGTGATTGCGGCTTTGGGCGAGAATATCAATATGAATGGCGAGGGCACTTCACGTTCCAATCCATCTATTCCAGAACCTCAAAAGCACTTATTGAAAGCTTTATTCCAAACTGGGAAACCTATAGTTTTGGTTACGTTCACCGGTCGTCCGTTAGTATTGTCATGGGAAGAAGAGCACATACCAGCTATCTTAAACGCATGGTTTCCGGGAGTTGCGGCAGGAAACGCACTTGCTGACATCATCTTTGGCGATTTCAATCCTTGTGGTAAGCTAACGGCTTCATTTCCTCGCAACGTAGGACAAATTCCCATTTATTACAACCATAAGAATACAGGTCGTCCGGTCGATTCCGATTTTGCGCCATACGTACGTTTTAAAAGTAATTACATCGATACTCCAAATGCTCCTTTGTATCCATTCGGCTACGGTCTAAGCTATACCAATTTTGAATATGACAATGTAACGCTTTCTACCAATCAGATGAGGAAAGGAGATGTTGTTACAGCTTCTGTCAACATACGGAATACAGGTAAGCGGAAAGGTAAAGAGACTGTGCAGCTATACATCCACGATGTTTACAGCACTTCTACACGGCCAGTAATGGAATTGAAAGGATTTAAGCAGGTGGAACTGGAACCTGATGAAAGTACTATCGTTGAGTTTCAACTATCAGAAGATATGTTGAAATACTACAATCATCAGTTAGAATATGTATGTGAACCAGGTGATTTTGAAATCATGATAGGCCCCGATAGCCGTAACGTAAAGAAATCGGTGATTACATTCAAATAGATAATAATAAATAATATAAGCATTGGTTATGAGAATGACATACGTGATACTCGTACTCGCTTGTCTGCTGATAGGGCAAGCGGAAGCTCAAATAGCAATCAAAGGCAACGATTTTTATATTGACGGAAAGAAATTCTTCATCAAAGGCATTGGTTATGAGGTAGGCGCACTTCCCGGACGTGATCCTAATCAACGTGAATTTAATGCAGAGCAACTACGCTTCGATATGGCACGCATCGCAAAAGGCGGATTCAACACCATACGTACTTGGGGAGCTTTTACGGATGAGGAGATGGCTGTTGTCAGCGAATTCAACCTCAAGATTATCATGGGCATCTGGATAGATCCTCACAGAGATTTCTCCGACCCTCTGTTTGCCGATGAGGCACGCAAAATTGTATCGCAGACGGTAAGCTACACCCGTAAGTATAATCAAATCATTGGTTATCTGGTGATGAACGAGCCTTTGGCGAATGACATCATGCACTCTGGCTATACACAAACCACCGCCTTATGGAAAAGTTTGGTCGACATCATTCACAATGCACATCCCGGTCGTCCGGTAAGTATCGCCAACACCCCGTGTGGCACCTTTGTCAATCCCGACCTCTTCGATTTCGGTGCCTACAACAACTATATATACAATCCGGTGATGGTGAACTTTTTGCATCAATACCGCAACTTTACTGAGTATGTATGCAGTTTGAGTTCAGAGGGCAAACCGGTAGTGATTACGGAATTCGGTCTTTCCGTATCAGGCAAAGGGCCGGGCAAGTATGGCTATGGAGGAAATACTCTGCAGGAGCAGAGCGATGGCGACATTACCATGTACAAAGGATTAGTGGATGGCGGAGCTAAAGGGGCTTGCGTATTCTGTTATAGTGACGGATGGTGGAAAGGAGGCAATCCATATCGACATAATAATGTTCCCGAAGAGTGGTTTGGTCTGATAGAATATGCCAATGCCGATGACCATCGAGGCAAAGAACGTCCCTCTTGGGAAGCTGTATGTCGTTTTCAGTCCGCTGTCATCACGTCACCCCGTTCGGAAGAAATCTATCAGCAGGAAATACCGATAGAGATATTCGCAAACGACACCATCAAGCGTATCGAAATCTATAGAAAAGATTCTTTACTATGGTCCAGACTCATCACAGGCGAGTACACGCATACCTCCATCCCCATGTTTGTTTCCCGTCCTACCGATGTAGTGTTGACGTTTAAGTGTTACGATGAAGTGGGACAGCTCATTAAACAGGAAGAAAAGATTATTTTGGTAACCAATCAGCCTATAACATTGCCCTCTATTGACATCCGGCACAATGCTGATTGTTGGGATACGCGCAAGCTTGACGTAACTTACAGCATCAAGGACAAGACAGACCTATTCACTTATTCAGATGTATTCGATTGCGCTTATTATCCACACATAGGTTTCGACTATGGTTTAAAAGATAGTATTCAGGCAACAGGCGATAAGCCTTTGATGTCTCATTGGGAAATAGGTCGAGACGTTCCGGTGTTTACCATCGGAGGTGCTTTCGACCTCCAATTGGGACAGTTCAAGAAGAGAATCTACAACCAAGTCACTTCTTGCCGGCCACCTAAAAAGCGTTCACTGCATTAACGAATGATAAATCTTGTATTAAGATAGAAAAAACAATGAAAATATACACAATATGTTTGTTCCTACTCTTCACCGGAGTTATGGCTAGTTGTTCGGATGCGCAAGATTCCGATATTCAAACGGACGGCATAGCAGGTTATTCCATCAAGGGTAAGGTGGTGGACGAAAATGGGATAGGAATTCCACAGGTAGAGTTCAAGATAGGCAATCGTACGGTATACAGCAATGCAGAAGGAGTATGGTGTGCCAATTATTTGCAGGGAACTGTGGAAGTGATACCTTCACACCATGATTTTCTTTTCTTCCCCTCTCAATTGAACTTCAGTGCGACCGATAGAGATGTCCTGTTGGTGGGAAGTGCTAAGAATGATAGACCTGCTTTTGCCTCCAATCTGTTGGCATGGCTGAAATCGATGCAATTGGATAACGGGCTGATAGCGAGCGTAGAATATGGGAATACTATTTCGTTGTACGATAATGCGTTAGCCGCTCTTTCATTTATCGCTATGAATGAATATAGTGCAGCAGAACGTATATTCGATTATTTCAATCAGCATATTGAATCTGAATTTTTATCCGGTACGGGCGGATTCTACCAATTTCGTGACATATCGGGTAAGCCAAGCGGCGACCGCTGGGCAGGTGACAATGCTTGGCTGTTGATAGCACTAAACAATTATGCTTCTAAAGTAAATGCCCAAAAGTACAATAATCTTTCCATAGCAATAGAGACGTGGCTACGTGGATTGCAAGACGCAGACGGTGGCGTATGGGGAGGAACAACTGTTGACGGGACACGCATCGACAAGGTAACTGAAAATATGATTGACGTTTACGCCGCTGTTCGTGGCTATGACGAGTTTCATCGTTCCATACTGAGTTTCTTGAAACGGTACAGATATGATACGAAAGAAAAATTTCTTGTGGCATCTTCAACGGGACGTTATCAGTATGCGTTGGACAATCATGCTTGGGGATATTGCGCTTTCGAGGACTTTCCGATAAGTAGTCTGAATAAAACAAGTATATATCAAACTACCCAAAAGGCTACACTGAATGGAGTTTCCATAACAGGTTTTGCACCCGATATAGACAAAGACATTGTCTGGCTGGAGGGTATGGGGATGATGGTAGTAGCCTTTCAAAAAGCACAGAAGGATGAATTAGCTTCCACCTACCTCAACGAAACAGAGAAGTTGTTTATTCCAAGCCGTAAATATTTGGGGGCAATGGGACTTCCTTATGTCTCCAATTTTGGTACCACTTTCGGCAATAAGGAATTGTGGACAGGAGCCGATACACAAATCTGTGTTTCGGCTACAGCCTGGTGTTTATTCTCCTTAATTAGGTTTGATCCGATGGCATCTGAATATCACAGGGGTGCTACTAAAACAGATAAATTCTGGTTGGAATAGAGGGTATCTGCTCGTACACCCTCCAAATTAAGACCGCAAAACGAAATGTGATAGCTTCCCAAAACGAAATGTGTTTTTTGTATATATTAAGGAAAAACTAATTAAAATTTATTCGTAAATTTGCAATAGGAAAACCAACATAATTAAAATTTATTCGTATGCAAAACTTATTCACCATTATCGTTGCCAGCCGACAAACTCACCTACGCAGACGGCACGCTTCGTGGCGCATCCGACGCGCGCATCGTGGTTTGCAACGTGATGGGCCAGGTGGTAGCCAACACTGTCGCGACAGAGATTCCTACCGCAGGTTGGCAGCCGGGAATCTACATTGCCCGTCAAGGCAATTCGGTAGTGAAATTCGTGGTTAAATAAGGGAATAAACAAATAAACAAACATAAAATTTATACAAAATGAAAGCTAATTTATACACAACGATTCTTTTGGCAGGAGCAATGATTACTGCTGCCAGTGCGTACGCACAACCAACAACTTCCGCTCCGACACCTCCCGAATTGGCGAAGAGCAAGGTGATATCAATCTACAGCGACTCCTATGCGTCGACAGGTTTTGAATTCGGAGACTGGGGTAGCGGCACAGCTTACGCCCCGGAGAAAATCGGCGATACCGACAATGTGGCTAAATTCACTACAACCGCCCTGGGTTATTTCGGGTGGGGGTTTAAAAATGTCAACACCGCTGCGATGGACAAACTCCATGTCGACATCTATGCCGACGCTGCATTTTCTGTCCGCGTGGTGCCAATCACCGGTGGAAAAGAAGTGGGTCAGACCATAGACGTCAGTGCAGGCAAGTGGACAAGCGTCGACCTTGAAACCAAGACATTCGTTCGCCGACGGCGGAGCCAATCTTGCCAACGTGTATCAAATCAAGTTTGACAACGTTCCGAGTCAGACGTTCTATGTCGACAATGTTTATTTCTGGAGCACATCGACCGATGTTGATACCGAAGCGCCAGCCGGGCTTACAGCGACGCTTGTAGAGTCGGCGTTCACATCGGTGACACTTTCCTGCAAGGCAACCGATAACAGCGGTGCTGTTGAGTTTGTCGTTGCAGACGAGGCAAAAGGCTACAACAAGACAGCAGGCGGAGTTTCCGGCGAAGCAACCACAGTGGTTCTCGACGGACTTACAGCCGGCACCGATTACAACTTCACAGTCAAGGCTCGCGATGCCGAAGGCAACGAGTGTGCCGATGTCGCAACAATCGTCGCATCGACAGCAGCCCTGCCAGAGCCAGCGAACAAGGCATCATTACCAGACTCTAAGGTAATCTCAATCTTCTGTGATGAGTATACACCGGCTTGCCCATTCGGCATCGGCGGATGGGGACAGTCGACAAAAGTGTCTTATCTGCAGCTTGCAGCCGACGACCAGGCGATATATCTTGAAAACTTCAACTACCTCGGTTTTGAGCTCAACAACAACGTTCCGGCGTTTGACGCCAGCGACATGCTCTACCTCCACCTCGACATTTATCCGCTTACGCTCACCAAACTTCAGGTCACTCCAATCTGGGGCGCAGAGAAACTCGTTGACTGCGGCGAACTCACAGCAGGAAAGTGGAACACCATCGTTCTGCCGTTGACCTCATTCGACGGCATCCGTCTTGACAACATCTATCAAATCAAGTTTGTAGGTCAGCCTGACGGAACCGCCAAGGCTCTTCTCGACAACATCTACTTCGCTACAGAAGACAGCAGCGGTGTGGCATCGATGGCAGCCGACAAACTCACCTACGCAGACGGCACGCTTCGTGGCGCATCCGACGCGCGCATCGTGGTTTGCAACGTGATGGGTCAGGTGGTAGCCAACACTGTTGCGACAGAGATTCCTACCGCAGGTTGGCAGCCAGGACTCTACATTGCCCGTCAAGGCAATTCGGTAGTGAAATTCGTGGTTAAATAGCCAACCCTTAAAAAAGCCAATTTTTGCGAGATATTGTATAGACACAGTATCTCGCAAATTTTTTGAACCACGCACAAAAGAGCTTTAATGGCTCTTTTGAAGTTATATTATTGCTGTCCGGTAAAACTTTTGCAAGCAAAATAAATAGGGTTGACACTTCTCACGAGGTATCAACCCTTTTGGTTATCTTTGTTTTTGCTAAATAAAAAGCATAACCATGAGTAAAGATAGTCATTTTACCGGACAGCAATAATTCTTTTCTTGAACCGTAGAATCAATAAAGGCCGTATCATGATGATGGTCGTCATCATCCTCGTTATTCACACGAATACTTTCCTGAAAGATCAATTCAATTCCCTCTTCACCGATACGTTTGCGGAAATGGACCAGTTCAGAAGAAGCACATGGGGCAGATGGAGTGAATTCCTGCATCCCACAAAAATACTGATAATAAGCGTTTTCGCTCCATTGTTCTACCAGAGACTCATCGGACAGATTACGAAGGTGCTTTAGGATGAGCAAACCACACATCAAACGGATTGGCTTGCCGGGACGACCATTGTCTTGACAATACAAAGGTTGAAAAGCAGTCTCAAACTTTTCCCAATCTATTTTGTCGGCTAACAGGTAAAGTGGGTGTGATTGGTTCAGCATATCTGATAGATTGCTGAATAAGGATTGGCTTTTATTGTTTTTTTTTAATCATAAAATCTGCAAGTTTCTTTATCCAAAGATACGAAAACTTGCAGATTTATCAAAGACTTTTGTAAATTAATTTACTGAATGTCAACCAATAAAATAATCTTAAGGGGCGACTATATAAACTCACGATAGACCTCATCAGAAAACAGATAAAGATTATATTTCTTCACAATGTCCCTTATTTGGTTAATCTCCTTTTGAGTATAGAGA
>ULWE01029560.1_pt1 | contig 14966 bp, 11 predicted proteins | sample 1960071 | NCBI WGS metagenome assembly ULWE01 (sample SAMEA4835804, study PRJEB28245) | human gut metagenome | biome: gut microbiome; material: fecal sample | place: Denmark | collected 2008 | reverse complement strand
GTGCTCCTTCGTCGATGCTGACGGTGAGGTCCATATTGAGTCCGTTGATGGGCGGACGCTGCACGGTGGTCTGCTCCGGTCGGCGGAAGTCGACGAACGTGACAAGTCCTTCGAGGCGGTTGTCCGAAGAGAGCGGCGAGTCGCGCAGGATGTACGTGATGTCCGTAGAGCCGAGCACGTCCAGACGACCTCGCATACGCAGGGCGTCAAGCCGACCGTTGACGGCTCCGAGGAAGTTGACGTAAGCCTTGCCGTAAGCCTCGCTTCGTGCCGTCTCCTTCGAGTCGATGAGGAGGTAGTTGGAAGCACGCATGCGCAGGTTGAGTCGCATGGCGTCCATGTCGGCAAAGTCGAATGATCCGTATAGGGTGAGCGGGCTGCCGTTGGTGGCGAACATCTGGAAATTCTCGAACTGCAGATGGCTGTCGGTGATGGTGACGGGATCGTCGCAGAGCCTCATCTGAACGCCGTAGGGTTCGCTGACAACGTAGGCAGAATCGAAGAACACCTCACCGTTGACTTGCGGACGGGAGAGCGTTCCCTTTATGGTGACGTTGCCCTGGGCATATCCCTTGAAACCGATAATGCGGTCGGGGATGAATCCGTTCATGAGATCGAGCGGCGTGCGCGACATATCCATGTGAGCGTTGAGCATTCCATCTCCACGCGAGTCGTACGTGCCATAGAGCGTACACACCTCGTTGCCGTCCATGGAGAGCGTGCCGTCAACATAGTGTTCGAGGCCGCCGTCCTTAGGCATATACACGAACTCGGACGAGATGTTGCCTATAGGACAGCCCTCGTATGACATCTTCGCCACGCTGACGGAAGACGATACGGTGAAGTCGCCGCCGGGATTGTTGACGACGTGGAAGTCGCCATTCATCACTCCGGAGATGTTCGGGGCGTAGGGCACGACGGACAGCACCTTGGCAAGATCGAAGCGGGTCAGACCCACGGTGATGTCCTGAAGGGCTTCAGTGCTGTCGTTGGAATAAATCTTCACACCCATGCCGTCGTCGGCGCTCAGCTTCATGTCGGCAGACAGGCGTTGGTCGTCGCCGAAGAAGATGTAGTTGCCCTTGTTAACCTTAAATTCCTTATATCCGAGCACGGGGTCGATGCCGCCGAGCGTGAGGCGCACGCCGTTATGCTCCATCTGCGCTCTGAGTCCTAAAGCCACGCCGAGTCGGTTGCGGGCGTCGAAGACACGCGTGCCGAGATATAGCGACTGCTCGTAGAAGGCTCCACGGAAGCGGGCGTCGAACACATACTGCGGATTATTGCGGTTATTGCGCACCTGTCCCTCGAACAGCGTCTTCACGGAGTCGGAACTGAAAGAGAGGCGTACGGTGTCGAGCTGAATGCCGGAAGCTATTAACGAGTCGAGACGGACGGAACCGTTGATGCCACGCTGGGGGGAGAGCGACATGTCGACAAAGGCGTTCTGATAGTCGTAACCGAAATGACGTATGGTACGGGAGAAGACGTTCTCCTTTCCTGCGTCCAGATAGAACGAGAGCTGCGGCAGACGTTCGCGCAGACGCAACTGATCGATGTATCGCTCCTTCTGCTGCTTCATGGCTTCGTCGTTGGTGCGTGTAAGACAGTCGATGATGTGCTCTATGGTTCCGTGTCCGTCCATCTTCAAGGCGAAGTCGCCGCAGGTTACGGCGGCATGGGTGGAGTCAGGACGGGTGAAGATGTTCAGCGAAATGCTCTCCGGTCGGTAGGCACGGGCAGAATCGCGCACGACAATGTTGCCGATGACGCCGCGTGCAGAATGGTCGTTCTTAAGATTGCTGTTAAGCTCGACGTCGGCAATGAGCGATGCGGAGAGAGGACGCTTCGTAAGACCTATCTTATAGAAGTCGGCATTGAGGAGGTCGCAGGCAAGCCTTGCGTCCAAGCGGCGATTGCTGATAAGCGTGCGCAGGTCGATGATGCCGTTGAGGAGCGGATTGCGACTGTCGAGGACAGCCTTGCCCACACCGTCGCGTACGGTGGCATCGAGCTTCATATTGGAAAGATCGTAACCGGAATAGCTGAAATGGCGTATGCGTCCCTTGGCTTCCATCCACGTACGGCGCGAGAGGAAGTCGAGTCCGGCTCCTTCCGCTGTAAGCTCGCCGGTGAAAGGCTCAACGGCAAGGTCAGGAAGAAAGTTGGCGAGGCGCAATGAGTTGGCGGTCAGGCGTGCACGATAAGCATAGCCCTTCATATCGAAGCGGGCGTCGCCCTTGACGCTGCCTCCACCCTGCGAAGCCGTGAAATCAGCGGCATAGCGCGGGCCGTCCGCATGGAAATTTCCCTTCAGGGATATGCCACGCGGAATGCGGAACGAACGAGAAAGCGAGGGGTCGAGGAGTGCGGTGACGAAGGATATGTCGTCGGTATGGGCGTCAGCGGTGATGGCGGCGTGCAGACGCTTGATGTCCGTAAGATTCTGCATCTTTCCACTTGCCATAAGCGAGAAGGCACCGGGCAACGACACCTTCAGGGCGTCTATCTTCATAGCCTGCATATTGCCGTCAACCGATCCCTCAATGGAGAGAGGTGACGACGGCCACTGCCTAAGGAATTTCTTAGGCATAAAACCAAGGAATAGCTGTAGGTCTGGCTTGCCGAAGGAGCCATACATCTTAGCCTTCAGACGACCGGGATTTTTCTCGGCAAACGTATTGAAGTCGAAGTCGATATTGGCTGACAGGCGCGAATGTGGCGTGCGCAGCAAGAGCGACGGAAGCTTTACGTGGACGGAATCGAGAGCCAACGCTCCAGAAATCTCGTTCACCACAAGGCCGCATTTCTCCTTAAAGGCACAGCGGCGCAGCCTCATCTTCAGTCCTGCGTCGGAATAGAAGAGAGAGTCGATGCGCAATGCCAACGGCGAGAGTGCGATATGATTATAGTCGAGTCCGCCTTTCTGCGGACGCTCAAAGTTGTTGTCATAGGCGAAGGATCCTTCACGCCAGTCGAGCGAACCCACCTGATACTGGTTCTTGGCAAGGTCGACAAGTACGGAGGTAACGTCCATACGTCCAAGTCCGACAGCCACTTGCAGCGTGTCGCCCGGCATGTGCACCGTGACGTTGGAATGGTCGGCATGCAACCGTTGGAGGGCTATGCGCCATACGGTTTCGCTCTGCGTTGTGTCTTCGGGGACCGTGTCGCTAAGGCACACGTCAATGTCGGCACGAGAAAGACGCAGCGTGCTGAGCGAAACATCAGAATCGGAAAGCCTTACAGTACTGGGACAGAGGCGCAAGCTCCCCACCCTACCGCGAACACGGGCGGCAGGAACGAACTGTGCCGTATTGAACTTGGCGTCCAGCAGTTCCACGCGCTTCACGTCCACACGCTTATCGAAGAGCGGCATGAGCTTAACGCCAGCCACAAGAAGGCGGGCATCGGCAATGGTGTCGGTCACGCCCTTGAGCGAGTCGTTGGGCTGTGTGGCAAGGAAGCCGTACACACCAAGGTCGAGCGGGAAACGCAGGCGCACACGCTCCACGCTGACGTTCATGTCCATGGCGTCAGAAGCATAGGCTGCCACCTGCTTTACAGCCCAGTTCTGCACGGCTGGCACGTATAGCAGTATGGAGAGTATGAGAAGAAGGGTTGGCGGCAAGGCTATTAGTGCCGCTAACACCTTAAGACTTTTCTTTAATACAGGCTTCATCCGATAGTGTTGTTATGATGGGTTTTAAGAGGTGCATGCTATATTACATAGCGGCAGGGTCAGCGTGCGAGGTCTTGCCACAGACGGTCGTTGGGCACGGGGGCCTCCACGCAGATGGGTTCTTTCGATACAGGATGAACAAATTCTACGCGGCGCGAGAGCAGCGAGATACTTCCGTCGGGATTGCTGCGCGGCGCTCCGTACTTCAGGTCGCCCTTTATGGGGCAGCCCATGTGGGCAAGCTGGCAGCGTATCTGGTGATGACGACCGGTGAGGAGAGTCACCTCAAGGAGCATATAGTTGTCCGACTCGGCACGCAGACGGTATTTCAGGATGGCTTTCTTGGCTCCCGGGCGCTCCTTGTCGTAAGCATAACTCTTGTTCTGCTTCTCATTGCGGACGAGCCAGTTGGTGAGTGTGCCCTCCTCAGGGATGGAGTGTTTCTTGACAACAGCCCAATAGGTCTTGTGCACGTCGCCCGTGCGGAACATCTCGTTCAGACGCGAAAGGGCTTTGGATGTGCGGGCGAAGACAACGAGTCCGCCTACGGGACGGTCAAGACGATGCACCACGCCAAGGAATACGTTGCCCAGCTTAGCGTACTTCACCTTTATGTATTCCTTCACGATGTCGGAGAGCGGCTTGTCACCGGTCTTGTCGCCTTGTACTATCTCGCCACTTGCCTTGTTGACGATGATGATATGATTGTCTTCGTAGACTACTTGCATCTTTAGAGTGTTGTTTGTTAGATATATGAATTTCTTGGGGTGTATGATGTCTTTGGTTGGCGTAATAAGCTAAAACGCCCTGGGAAGGCAAAAGGAAGAGTCGGTCCCGATCCTTGCTTTTGTCCTCTCAGGGCGTATTATCTTAAAAGTTTCCGTTACGGAGCATTACATGTTCATGCCACCGTCGATCTGGATAACCTGACCGCTTACGTAGCTTGACAATTCAGAAGCGAGGAAGAGGCAGACATTGGCGATGTCCTCTGTCTGACCGCCGCGACGGAGAGGAATCTTCTTCATCCAGTCCTTGCGGATGTCCTCAGGAAGCTGAGCTGTCATGGCTGTCTCGATGAAGCCGGGAGCTACAGCGTTGGCACGTACGCCCTTAGGACCAAGCTCCTGGGCGATAGACTTGGCGAGAGCGATCATACCTGCCTTAGAAGCGGCATAGTTGCACTGACCAGCGTTGCCGTGTACACCGACTACAGAAGCCATGTTGATGATGGAACCGCTGCGCTGACGAAGCATTACGGGAGCGCAAGCGTGGATGAAGTTGAACGCTGACTTGAGGTTTACGTTCAGAACAGCATCCCACTGAGCCTCGCTCATACGGAGCATAAGGCCGTCCTTGGTGATACCGGCGTTGTTGACGAGGATGTCGATGCTACCGAAGTCAGCATGTATCTGCTTAACGGTCTTCTCTGTCTCCTCGAAGTCGGCAGCATTGCCAGCGTAAGCGCGGCATGTTACGCCAAGAGCTTCAATCTCCTTGCGAGTAGCCTCGAGTCCTGCGGCCATTTCGTCGTTGAGGACGAGGTCTGTGAATGCGATATTAGCGCCCTCAGACGCAAATTTCATAGCGACAGCTTTACCAATGCCGCGGGCTGCACCTGTTACGATGGCAGTCTTACCTGTAAGTAATCCCATTTTCTTGTTTATTTTAAAAAATAATTAATTATTAATGCGTTTGCCCAAGGCACCGTACACCACCTTAGCCACAAGAGGCTTGCTCGCCTCCTCAGTCATGCCGTGTCCGAGACGACCGTAAATGAACGGCACCTCAAGTCCTTTAATACAATAGTGGGTGATATCGGCAACGAGATCGATGTCGTCAATGTCGAACTCACCGTCCGCCTTTCCGTCGGCATACACCTTGCGGAATATCGAAATCTCGTCCTCGTCAAACTTCTTGCGCACCTTCTCCACCATCCAGATGTTGCGGAAGAATTCGGCGCGAAGATTGCCGTTGCGCACCACCGTCTCGCGTATCATGCTCAGGTGGGTGTAGATAAGCTCTATAATCTTGTCCTGCGGGCGCATCTTCATAGCCGCCACCTCATCGAGCTTGTCCGAAAGACGCTCAAGCTCCGACTCAATGACAGCCGAATACACGTCCTCCTTCCTGTTAAAGTAAGTATAGAGCGTGCGGCGACCCTTTCCGGATGCCACGGCGATGTCGTTCATCGTGGTGTTGGCAATGCCGTTCTTGGCGAAGAGCTGCCTTGCCACGTCAACGAGTTTTTGTCGAGTCTTTGATATTGACATAACGAATAATGACCTGCGTTTGTTCTTTGTACCTTTATTAATATATATAGTGCTAACTACGTTGCACATAGTTTTTGCTATGTGCAAAATTACTGCAATTAATCCATACGGACAAATAAAAGAGGCGGATTTTACCACTTTAGATAACAAAAACCTGCCTTTTAGCCTATTATTCCTACAACTTAGAAGGTCAGGTCCGCCGTTCCTATCTTCTTCCAGGAGAAGGCGGGAAGGAGGTCCGAGGCAGTTATCGGTGCGTCCGTGGCTTGCAATCCTGCGGCACGGGCAAGCATTCCGACTATCTCTTCCGGGACATAACGCTCACGTAAAGCCGACATATCCAGACTGCGGTCACGCTTGGAAAGTCGCTGTCCGGCTTCGTTGCAGAGCAGCGGATGATGGATGAAGCGAGGCGAACGGAAGCCAAGCTGACCGGCGAGACAAATCTGCTGCGGCGACGAGAGAAGCAGGTCGCGTCCACGCACCACCTCCGTGACGCCCATCAAGGCATCGTCTACCACCACGGCAAGCTGATAAGCCCATGCCCCGTCCTTGCGACGCACGATGAAGTCGCCACATTGCGAGGTGAGGTCGACGGTCTGCGGTCCGTAATGCCCGTCCGTGAACGTCACAATGCCCTTCCCTTCCTCCGGCACTCGCATACGAATGGCGGCAGGTCCGCGTCGCGAGTCGGGCGGCAGATTGCGGCACGTGCCCTTATACACCACACGACCGTCGCTCTCATGCGGTGCCTGTGTGGCGAGGATGTCAGCACGGGTGCAATAACAAGGATAAGTCATACCCTTATCGGCAAGCACCTTCAGATAATGTTCGTAAATGTCGCCACGCTCGCTCTGCCAGAAAGGACCCTCGTCCCACTCCAGTCCGAGCCATCGCAGGTCGTCCATTATCAGTTCTGCATATTCGCGATGCGAACGCTGCGGGTCGATATCCTCAATGCGAAGCAGCCACTTTCCGCCCTGCGACTTGGCAGACAGCCATGACAACAACGCCGCAAACACATTACCAAGATGCATGCGTCCAGTTGGCGAAGGAGCAAACCGTCCCCTCACCACATTATCCTCAGCTCTTCCTTCCGAAAGACTAATATCCCCAATCTTACTCATCACATTATTATATATATGTATACTTTAGCTCATGCAAAGGTAAGAAGAATCGGAGCAAAACTCATAAAAAGCCAAGAAAAAGGGGCGAAAATGCACTTTTTTAAAGTTTTCATAAAAAAAGTAGCCAAAACATTTGGAGGTTTAATAAAAAAGCCATACCTTTGCACTCGCAATTCAGCAATGACATCACAACAACATTATGAATAACGCAAATGGTTAATATCGCGGAGTGGAGCAGTTGGTAGCTCGCCAGGCTCATAACCTGGAGGTCGCATGTTCGAGTCCTGCCTCCGCAACAACGAAAGACGTAATGTATTGTCTACATTACGTCTTTTTTTGTTTATGCCACTTCCTCTATAAAACAAAAATAGGATCAAATAATATTGTTGTGTTTTTAACAATCCAATATTATTGTTTATCTTTGCGTCATGAATAGAACTCAGCCCATAGATTACAAGTCCGTATTGTCCTTGTTTCTTCCCGCAGGACTCCTTGACTATTTCGACATAACAGAAGCTTCCAACATGGGAGATTATTTTATGTTGGTCTTAGTTGAGAAAGATAGGGTGAAAGTACATACGAGTGGAACGCCAACGGACAACTCATTGGAGGAACATGGAAGGAGACTTCTATAAAGTCTGGCCACGATAACAACGATACGTCGACCGTGACCGACTACGGCGAGGCACGAATAGGATATAACGACGATGGACACATGGCATGGAAGATTGACCATAGCATCAGCGAAAACGACTTCTTCAAGATTGAATACTTGTATAACAAGAAAGGTATATGGACCGGCGAGGCAGAATATGATGGCGACAGCTGGGATGGCCCGTGGACCAAGGTAGATTGGAACAAAGCAAGAGCCAGAAAACGTCTCGCAATGCGTGCAGCTAAAACGCCGAAGTTTATCGATGATATGACCGACGGCTATCATTCTATAGAAAACAATGATGGCGTATGGTATACTCAAGGAAAATACTATGTGTCAACTGGCGTTGTGGCAGGCGGTAGTTACAATCAGACTCTCGTAAGCACCGCATCCGTTCCTGCTAATCCAGCATATAACTATACCGACCCGTTGATGCCTCTCGAAATGGAAGAGGATTACGACGAATATGAGGATGGTGAAGAAATGTGGTGTTATAGTTGGAACACGGACAAGTACGATTGGGAACTTGACTGGGGGCCGACAGAAGCCAAAAGGGTGTATGAGAATGATGGTAACATCGTTGCCGACATCTATGACGGCAATCAGACCATAGTAAGTTCAATAACATACCGTCTTGACGACGACGACCGACTGGTTGAAGAGACCTACAGCAAGGGTGGCAACATCACATACGAGTATCTCCCCGACACCAACTATCTGCTTGAGAGTGTTGAGACTGCAGCCGACGGCAATCGCAACGTGTGCAACTATTACTACAGCAAGCACAACTATGTAGACCCGACTGGCATTGAAAGCATCAAACGCGATGACGCGTCCACAGCCGATTGGTACGACCTGCAGGGCCGCCGCATAACCACTCCGACCTCTAAAGGCATCTACATTGTCAACGGAAAGAAAGTGGTGGTTCGTTAAAAACACAAAAGCAGCGAAATAAACCAATTCAATGACAACGAAAAAGGCGTACAACCCAAAATCGTAAAGATTAAGGTTGTACGCCTTATTGTTATTTCTTGTTCAAAATTTTACCTCGTTTTTCTCCAGCACCAATGCCAAAGTCTGTAGAATGGTTCGGGTAGCGCTTCTTGAGGATAGGATCTTAGCAGACGAAGGTCGCGTTGGAGGCGTTGGAGGTTATGGCTGATGAAGCCATTGGTGGAAGGACGGCGATCGTCGAACTGTCCGAAGTTGCCGCCGCGCAACACTTCTGACAAGAGCATACGTCCACGGCGCTCATCCATCGGCACTATCATCCTTTCCTCCGGCAAGCGCATAACCGCATGCAATACGTACATCATAGCACCAGCGAATGTGCTCAAACCTAAGCGTTTGAGCGAGTTTTGAATTAGGAGTTTTGAATTAGGAATTGTTCGCGGCTTCGCCTGCGATTTTGAGTTATATAATTTTGAATTTCTTACTTCTTCGCAATTCATAAGAACGAAGTAGTAATCGATGATTTGCCTCAGCCCCACCCCTTCGAAGAAATAATGGTGATAAAGGTGAAAGAGTTGATAGATGATGTTGAACGTATTGGTTGGGACGGCTATAGGAGTGCTTACATTAGGGAGCGTAACGAGATTGCTGTATTGCAGGTCTGCGTTACGGCGCAACCATTGCTGCATTCTGTGGTTGTGCAGGGGATTGTTCATGATGGCAGGAGTGGTGTGAAGCTCCACCTCCACCCCATTCATCTTCATTTCGATGTGATTAAGGCTTTCCTTGCCGATGCTGCCATTGTCCTTCGTCAGCACGGCGGCAAGTCGGCGCACTTTCTCTCGTGATGCATTCAACCACACATCCACATCTCCAGACATACGGGCATACGGATTGGGATACATCAGCGCATTGCCCTGCCCTTTCAATATGCAACAGCGACAGCCTGCAGCCATGATTTTAGAATACACGTCAGCCGTAGCCTTGTTGATGACGACGTTCTGCTGTCTGATCTTCTGACTCTCCGCAAACCATTTCATCAGCAACGCATGCTCGGGTGCCACCTTCTTAGGGAGCTTGGATATTCCTTCCATAAGCACCCCCAACAGCATCTGCTTCTTGGCGAAACGGTACAGCAGCGCCCAGTCGAAGCCGCAAAGGGCGGTTCCGTCCAGAAATTCCTTTCCTTCGTAAATGCCTAAGGCAAACTGTATAAAGCGAAAATAAAGAGAGTACATCTGAGTAGTGAGGAGTGATTATTGAGTAGTGAGTAGTAATTACGGATATGACGATTTTTATTGGAGGATACGCCATTAAGAGATGGAAAGAAAAAGATCCGTAATCGAAACAAATTGAGGACTTGGATGAAGAACTTGGTATGGCGGAGGCCAGAGACCTCCGCCACTTTATTCTTAATTCTTTATTGAGGCGATGTATTTCTCCATTCCTCTCTTCACGCAGCCTACGCGGAAGATTACGCCTTCCAGCAATCCTACGGCAATGATGGTGGTGAGGATGCCGAGAAGAACGTCTATGATGTAGTGATGGGTGGAATATACTGCGGTCCACCAGATGCCCATGCAGATGAAAGCGAAGACGCAGGTGGTGAGAATATGCTCACGACTCTTCACGGCATAGATGGTGGTGACGAGCATGTATGCGGCGTGCAGCGAAGGCACGGCTGCGAACACGTTGGAGTTGTTGCAGTAGATGGAGTGGAAGACGGGGAAACCGACGAGCGTGTCGAAGCGGTCGAGTCCTGCCACGTTGCCCGGAGTGTTGAGGATTGGCTCAAAACCATAATGGATGGCATACCATGGTGGGGCGGCGGGATGGATATAGTAGCCCACGAAACCCACGAGGTTGACAAACAGGAAGGCTATGGAGAAGCGGAGATATGCCTCGCGCTTGCCTTTCAGATAAAGGTAGATGGCGAATCCCAGGGGCACGGGCACCCAACAAAGATAGAAGAAGCCTGCCATGAAGTCGGCGAAGGCACAGTTGTGGATGTTAAACCATTCGCCGGGGATGAGCGTGCCCGTGGCTGTGGTGATGCCGAAGAGGGAACGTTCTGCCTCGAAAAGCCCACGTATGTCTATCGGGCGAAACTCATAATTGGGGAAGAATCGCATAGAGTCGTAGCTGACGGCGAACACCAGCCACGGCGCCAAAGCCAGTGCTATCTTGCGTGTGGGGCGCACGGCGAGAAGCACCAGCCAGAAAATAATGAGGTTAATGCTGAACACTTTGATAATGTCGTTTAAAGAAAAAATTACTTCTCGCCTCTGTCACGCTTGCCAAGCTCGCGGTAGCAATGGGCCACACGCCAGAAAGCGGTGAGATTGGCGAGGACGGCGATGATGATCATCGGCACCACCAGCACCCAAAGATTGGCGCATACGCCACAGAAGAGAGCTCCTACGGCAGTCACTACGACGCGCTCGGGACGCTGCATCAGACCCACCTTACACTCGATGTCGAGTCCTTCGGCACGTGCACGTACGTAGCTCACCATTACAGAACCAACCATAGCGGCGAACGTAACGACGCCAGCCCAGTCCCACGAGCCGTGCATAAGGAGATAATAGCAGATGCCGAAGAGCGTGCAAAGCTCGCTGTAACGGTCGAGCGTGGAGTCCCAGAGGGCACCAAACGTTGACGACATTCCACCCATACGAGCCAAACGACCGTCCATCATATCAAACAGTCCGGCAAAGAGAATGACGCCACCGCTCCATCCTATCCAGGCATAAGCCTCGCATTCGGGCAGTTCTGCGGCATAGATGAACATCGCCATGGCTACGAGATTGAGGACGAAGCCCGTGGTGGTGATGAAGTTAGGAGTGATGCCCACCTTTATCATGCCTTTGATAAGCGGATTGATAATGGCGTAAATCACCTTCTGTAGAAAATCGCGATAATTCATATTTCTTTTTTGTTTGTTTTTATTATTCTGTTTTCTGTACCGACCTTCTGCCTTCATGAAAGACGAAGATGCGCTGCATCTGATAGTTCCACAGAACAGCCACAAGTACGGCAACGATGGCCTTGGAGATGACATAGTTGAGTCCTGTCATTTCCGTCACCTGACACGTGCCAAGCGTATTGAGGGCAATGCTCACTCCCCATACGAACATATAGCGCAGGGCAATGTATTTCTTCTTCATTCCGAAGGCGTGGAACACCCATCGATAGTTGATGGCGCAGTTTACCATTCCCCCGCTGACAGCGCCGATGAACGTGGCATACCCGTACCACATGCCGAAGATGTTGACGAGAGCGAGAGTAACGGCAAAGTCGGCGGCAGAAGCCACCCACGCAGAGCATTGCGCCTTTGAGAAAGTTATGATAGAGTGCTTTAAGCTTCCCATAATGGCGCTATGTTGTGTTGTGTGAAATTATTATTTAAGGGCGCGAAAATATTATATATAATATAATGTATAGAGATACGCCAGAACAGCCACGAAACGTGTCCTATAATGGCACTATCATCCTACAAAGGTGCAAAATTAGTAGAAAAATATTAAAAGGCAAAAAGTTTTCTACCTTTTTTAAACTATTATATGTAACTTTGCAGCCGCAAAGCTAATATGTGGTTTTACGACACAAGGAAAGTATATTCGAAATCTATAATAGGATAAATTAGTATAAAACAAACGTGAAAAGGTCTTTTTTCGTTACATTGATGTTCTTGCTCTTGGCTGTTGTTGCCAAAGCGCAGATTACAGGAGAAATTTATGATACTGACGGTTACCCAATACCGTTGGCAAGTGCCATATACAAAGGACACCACGTCGCTGAAGCCAGCGACCTGGACGGAAAGTTCAAGATTGCACGCCATAACGGATGGGAACTGACGTTCAGTTCGGTGGGCTTCCAGCCCCAAACCATCAAGGTGGGTCCGAACACGCCGTCGCATCTTAAGATTGTCCTTAAGGATGACTCGCGCTCACTCGGCGAGGTGGTTATCAAGCAGAAGCGTGAGCGCTATTCGCGCAAGAACAATCCTGCAGTGGAGCTCATGAAGCGCGTAATCGCAGCCAAGAAGCGCACGCATCTGGACAATTATGACTATTATCAGTATAACAAGTACCAGAAGATTACGTTCTCGTTGAACGACATCAAGCCAGCCGATCTCGATTCGGGCAAGTTCAAGAACAAGGCTTACGTACGCGACCAGATTGAGACATCGCCCTACAACGGCAAGCTTATCTTGCCCGTTACGTACGACGAGACCGTTACACAGCACATTTATAGAAAGAACCCACGCGTGGAGAAGGACATCATCAAGGGCCAGCGCTCCGAGGGTGTTAACAACGTGCTGCAGACGGGAGAGATTCTCAACACCATGCTGCGCGAGGTGTTCACCGACGTGGACATCTACGACGACCACATGCGCCTGCTGCAGTATCAGTTTACGAGTCCTATCGGCGAGACCGCCATATCGTTCTACAGATTCTACATTCAGGACACGGTCTACGTGGACCGCGACCTCTGTTATCACCTTGAATTCATCCCTAACAACCAGCAGGACTTCGGTTTCCGAGGCGAGCTGTACGTTCTCGCCGACTCGTCGCTGCACGTAAAGCGCTGCTCGTTCACGCTGCCGAAGACGTCCGACGTCAACTTCGTGCACGACATGAAGATTACGCAGGAATACGCCAAGCTGCCTAACGGCGAGTGGGTGCTATCGAAGGACGACCTTGCTGCAGAGCTTACCCTGCTCGGCGCCAACACTCTTGTGACTAAAGCCACACGATATAATGACTATGCCTTTGACGAACTGCCGTCGAAACTCTTCAAGGGAAAGGCGAAGACAAGGCATGAGGCTGACGCGATGATACGTGACGAGGCGTTCTGGAACCAATACCGAACGGTGGAACTCTCGAAGGGCGAGTCGTCAATGAACGCCTTCATACATCGTATCGAGCAGTCGAAGAACTTCAAGTGGATTCTCTTCGGACTCCGAGCCTTCGCCGAGAACTTCGTTGAGACCGGCTCTTCACGCAAGCGCTCGCTGTTCGACATCGGTCCGGTAACCACCATCATATCGAGCAACTTCGTGGACAAGTGGCGCTTCCGCCTCAGCGGACGTACCACAGCCAACCTCAACAAGCACCTCTTCTGGAACGGCTTCTATGCCTACGGAACAAAGTCGAAGAAGCATTACTACGGCACCGAGGTGACATACAGCCTCAACGCCAAGAAGAATGTGCCCTTCGAGTTCCCGCAGCGCAACATCATCTTCGAGACAGGATATGACGTAATGTCGCCTGCCGACAAGTTCCTTATCCATAACAAGGATAACATGTTCATGTCGTTACGCACTCAGAAGGTGGAACAGATGTATTTCTACAACCGTCAGAAGCTCTCGTTCGTGTACGAGACCGACTGGGGACTGTCGTTCCATACATCGCTGAAGGCAGAGAGCAACGAGCCTACCGGCGACCTTTCGTTCGCTCGTATGCCTGGCGTTGCCACCAATCTCGCACCCGACGGCAAGGAATATGTAAGGCAGATACGCACCACGGAGGGCAAGTTAATGCTCCGTTACTGCCCAGGACAGACGTTCATCAACACCAAGCAGCACCGCTGGCCCGTCAATCTTGACGCACCGGAGTTTACGCTGAGCCACACAATGGGCTTCAAGAACTTCCTCGGAGGTGAGTATAAGCTCAACTATACGGAGGCGAAGATATACAAGCGCTTCTGGCTTGGCTCTTGGGGCTACGTCGATACCCACTTGGACGGTGGCGTACAGTGGGACAAGGTGCCTTTCCCGCTGCTTATCATGCCGCCCGTCAACATCACGTTCCTCGAATGGGAGGGCACGTTCTCGATGATGAAAAACATGGAGTTCCTCACAGACCGCTATGCCTTCGGCTCGGTGGCATGGGACATGAACGGCAAACTGCTCAACCGCATACCGCTCATCAAGAAACTGAAGTGGCGCGAATATATCTCCGTAAAGGGAATGTGGGGCACGCTGACCGATAAGAACAACCCGTTCCTGGAGCGCAACCGTGCAGACAACACCCTCTTCCAGTTCCCCAACGGCGCACGCGTCATGGACAAGAAGACGCCTTACTGGGAAGTGACAGTAGGTGTGCACAACATCTTCAAGCTCATCGCCATCGACTACGTAAGACGTATGAACTATAACGGTCCTGGCATAAAGAAGAACGGCATCCGTTTCGGATTTATGCTCAGCTTCTAAAACAAGAAGCCTACATATATAATATAACGTGAGTTCGACGAATTAGAATAAGGTTAATTGTCTA
>ULWE01017607.1_pt1 | contig 15314 bp, 20 predicted proteins | sample 1960071 | NCBI WGS metagenome assembly ULWE01 (sample SAMEA4835804, study PRJEB28245) | human gut metagenome | biome: gut microbiome; material: fecal sample | place: Denmark | collected 2008 | reverse complement strand
CGCTCTCCCTCACAGCACCCGCGCTCATCGTCATCACGATCATCTATGCGATGCTGACACGTTTCCGCGAATCGGACGCTGTGAAGCGGATCTTCTACGGCCTGCGCCCTGCCTCCACCGCGCTGATCGCAGCCGCCGGTCTTGGCGTCGCAAAGGTGTCTCTCTTAGATACCGCGCTGTATGAAAAGAGCGGCTCGCTCATCGCCCTCTTCCAGTGGCCGGCCATTCTCCTTGCCATTACGATCTACTTCGGTCTTAAGAAATATAAAAAGCACCCTGTGCTCTATATCGCGATCAGCGCTGTCTGCGGGATCGCATTCGGGCTGTAAAAGAAAAAGGATGCGCTGCGAAATGCTTTTGCATTTCTCGGCGCATCCTTTTTTATCAGGCTCTCAATATCGATTTCAGGAAGGCCTTGGTTCGTTCGCTCTTCGGGTGATCGAAGACTTCTTCGCTCGTCCCTTCTTCCTCGACGCGGCCATCGACCATGAAGAGGATCTTGTCGGAGACAGACTTGGCGAAAGCCATTTCATGCGTCACGATCGCCATGGTCATATTCTCATCCGCCAGCTGCTGGATAGTCTTCAAGACCTCGCCCGTCAGCTCCGGATCGAGCGCGGAGGTCGGTTCATCGAAGAGCATGATCTCCGGGCTCATCGCGAGCGCCCGCGCGATGGCGACACGCTGCTTCTGACCGCCGGAAAGACTGCCGGGATACATGTCTTTTTTATTGAGCAGGCCGACCTTGCTTAAAAGATCTTCCGCGATCGGCTGGATCTCTTCCCTCTTCATGCCCTTCACGTAGATGGGAGCGGCCATGATGTTATCCAGCACGGTCATGTGCGGAAAAAGGTTGAAGGACTGAAAGACCATGCCCATCTTGGCAAGGATCGCCTTCGTTCTGTCTTCGCTCGCATAGGTGACCTTGCCGTCTTTGTCCTCGGCAAGAAATTCTCCATCGACTGCGATCGAGCCGCCCTGGATGGTTTCCAGATGGTTCAGACAGCGCAAAAGCGTACTCTTGCCGGCCCCTGAAGGCCCGATGATGGAGATGACTTCGCCCTTTTCCAGTGTCATATCGACGCCGTGAAGGATGGTGAGCTTGCCGAAATCCTTCCGGATATTTTTCATTTCAATAAAACTCATGTCCGTCCTCCTTATTCTTCATAGACCGCATAGCGTTTTTCCACATACGTCAGGATCTTCGTCAGGATCGCGGTGCATACGAGGTAGAAAACGGCTGCCACAAGGAACGGCATGGTATCGAAGTCACGCTGCACGAAGGCGCGGGTGACACGCATGAGGTCATTCATCGCCAGAATGTAGACGAGCGAGGTATCCTTCAAAAGGGTGATGGTCTCATTGCCGAGCGGCGGGATGACACGCTTCACGACCTGCGGCAGCACGATATGCCACATGGTCTGCCTGTAGGTGAAGCCCAAGACCTTTGCGCCTTCATACTGCCCCTTCGGGATAGACTGGATGCCGCCTCTGAAAATTTCTGCAAAATAAGCCGCATAGTTCGCTACGAAGGCAAGGATCGCCGCCGGGAAATCACTGATCTGCACATCCAGCATGAGCGGCAGCCCGTAGTAGATGAACATGATCTGCAGCATGAGCGGCGTGCCGCGCATGACGTAAATATAGATCTCCGCGAGCTTGCGGAAAACAGCGACTTTGGAAATGCGGACCAGTGCCAGCAGGATACCGATCGGCAGCGAGAGCACGATGGTGATCAGAAAGATCTGTGCCGATACGCCCAGCCCGGCAAACATATTCGGCAGGATGCGAAGAATGTAATCCATAAAATACTCCTTATAAAACCAGTGTCATATAGAATTATCATACACTGATTTCATCCTTTTAGCAAGATAGAGAAATGAAATGGCAGAGTCATTTCATGGGGATCAGGGTCAGCCTCTATGGCGTGCTATGTTGAATAGTCCGACGCTATCGATATTCCAACACTTTCATGCAATACCGCTACGTAGCCCCCTCACCCCTTCGGGGAGCTCCCCCGATGGGGAGCCAAGAACGTTCTGCCGCTTAACTTAATAGCATTACCTCGAGGGGAAGGCTGACGATACGAGAATACCATCTTCTAAAAAAAGGCGGCAAAGCCGCCACGAAAGCCCTGAACCTTGAACCCTGAACCTTGAACCAAATGAAAGCAAAGTAAAAAAGGGCTGTGAAGAAATGGGGATTCATTTCTTCACAGCCCCTTTTCAAAAATCATCTCAAATTATTTCAGCACGACATCCTTACCGAACCATTTTTCAGAGATCTTCTTGGCTTCGCCGCTGGCTACGACCTTGGCGATGCCGTCATTCAAGAGATCGACGAGAGCCTGATTGTCCTTCTTGATCCCGATGGAGAAGGTATCCTTAGAAACGACACCCTCGAGTTCTTTGAACTGTCCCGGTTTCTTCGTCATATAGTATTCGATGAGGACAGAGTCAGCGAGGACGGCATCACAGCGGCCGGACTCGAGATCCATGAAGCAGGCCGTGAGATCCGGGTATGCTTTGATCTCAGAGAAAGACTTCTTGAGGTTTTCATCACGGTTCAGCGCCGTTTCTGCGGTGGAGGCTTCCTGAATGGAGATCTTCTTGCCCTTCAGATCTTCCGGCGTCTTGACAGCGCTGTCATTCAGTACCGCATAGACCTGGATATTATCCATGTACGGCTTCGTGAAGGCGAGCTTCTTGGTACGCTCCGGCGTCATGGTGAAGCCATTCCAGATGCAGTCGATACGGCCGGAATTCAGTTCCGTTTCCTTGGAAGCCCAGTCGATCGGCTTGAATTCGATCGGCACGCCGATCTCCTTCGATACCGCTTCTGCCATATCGATATCAAAGCCGACGATCTTGCCGCTGTCATCACGGAAGCCCATCGGAGCAAAGGTATCATCCATACCGGCTACGATCTTCGCCGGCTTGCCAGATGCGGCCTTGGCCGCACTCGAAGCCGCCTTGTCTCCCCCGCCGCATCCTGCGAGCATTCCACAAGCACCCAGAGCCAGCATTCCAGCGATCATCAGTTTTTTCATTTTCATGGTCATCTCTCCTGTTCCCATTTTTGAAATCTTCATTTCTTTATCTCAGTAAAGTATCGGTATGCACATATCTTATCCTATAAAAATCCTTTTGTCAAGTAAAGAAGTAAAATGTTATAAAAAGGGATTCGTGACTAGTGACTGGTGACTGGTGAACAGGGACTAGGGATTGGTAGCTAGGGATTAGGAGCATGCGATGTTTGAAATAGTGCAATTGATGCGCTGACCGTTCTGCAAGAAAGATCTCTCGCCAACGCTTCTGGTGCCGACAGCGCGAAGCGCTATCAAAATTCTGCGGCGCTTCTTTTTTCTGCGCCGCACCACCATTTCGCATTTCTCATTTCTAATTTCTCATTCAAGCGAAGCTTTCATCCGCAATCAAGAGGCAGCACGCCCAACGGGCTAACCCTTCTATGCTATAATAAGAATCGGAAAGATGAGGTGTACACCATGACCAATCCTATCACATTCAATATATCCATCGGCAGCGAGAAGCCTCATTCCGGCACACAAAAAGTCTGCCCTTTCTGCCATCCTGAAGATCTCACACACATTCTTGACCGGAAAGACGATATCATCTGGCTCATGAACAAGTATCCCGTCTTTGAGAAGACTGTCCCCACCGTCATCGTCGAGACAGCCGACCACGACAGCGAGCTCAGCACCTATGCGACCGAGAAGCTCCACGAGGTGATCGCCTTCGGCCTTGCCAAGTGGAAGGAAATGGAAAGTGACAAGCGTTTCCGCTCCGTCATCTACTTCCGCAACTTCGGCCCCACCTCCGGCGGCTCCCAGCGCCACCCGCATTCGCAGATCATCGGGCTTGAAGAGTACGACTACCGCGACAATCTGCAGGGCGAGAATTTCCTGGGCGAGGTCATCTATGAAAATGACGACTGCTACGCCTCGCTCGCGGAGTACCCCTTGAGCGGCGTCGGCGAGCTGAACGTGACACTGAAGAAAGAGGGAGGAAGTGACGGCTTTGCTGACACCATACAGACCCTCGCGCGCTACGTCCTCTCCGACTTTCCTATCCGCTGCTCGAGCTACAACATTTTCTTTTATCATCTGAAAAATCAGATCCACGCCAAGATCTTCCCCCGCTTCACAGCAAGCCCTCTCTACATGGGCTACCGCATCACAAATGTGATGGATGAAACGAGCAAGAAGCGGATCATCGAGACGCTCAGGTCTGAAAAGTATTTTGGGAAATGATCATGGGGCAGGGTTAGTCCCTGGAACGGAGCGTCCCTTGAATATGGAATTAGGAATGAGGAATTAGGAATGGTGGTGCGGCGCATAAAAATCTGAAGCGCCGCGGAGTTTTGATAGCGCTTCGCGCGCATCGTCATTTCGAGCGTAACCCTCAATCTTTATTGCAGAACGTTCATCGCCTGATATGAGGCAGCACCAGGACATTGTTTTCCCTCGGCGCATACACGCTGATTCCCGCAATGCAGTAAAGATCCCTCAGCTGCGCTCGGGATGACGATGCCGGAGAATCCCAGTCACTTGAGGCTCCCAATCCCCAATCCCTAATCCCTAACCACTTATCTCTGCTTCAAACTTGTGGTGCCGGCTTCGCCGCGAATATATATGAGGCGATGCCCGAAAGTAGTATTCAAGTCACCAGTCACTCGCGTCTCTTAATCCCCAGTCACTTATCCTTGCTTTCACACATCCTTCATTTGTCGGTCTGCAAGGAAGATTTCTCGCTTCGCTCGAAATGACGATACGAGAGTCTGATATCCCCCAGTCACTAGTCACCAGTCACCAGTCACTAATCCCCCATTCCCAAACGAGGTTACCCTATGAAACTATATGCCTTCAGTGATTTCCATCTCTCCGGAGATCCGCCAACGAAGCCCATGGATATATTCGGAGAGAACTGGAAGAACCACCGGGAAAAGATCGTGAATGCATGGAAGGAGACGATCCGCGAAGACGATGCCGTCATCATGGCAGGCGACCTCTCCTGGGCGATGAGCATGGAGAGCGCCATCTCCGACCTCACCATGCTTGGCACGCTCCCGGGGCGTAAGATCATCGTCCGCGGCAACCACGACTTCTGGTGGTCCACCGTCACGAAGATGACCGCCATGACGCATGGTGCCTTCGAATTCATTCACAACTCCGCCATTCAGGTCGGAAATGTAGCACTCGCCGGTACGCGCGGATGGATCTCCGAGACGGCAAAAACATATAAAGAAGACACCGACAAGTCCATCATCCTGCGCGAAGAAGGGCGCATGGAGCGCTCGCTCGCCCTGGCAAAGCAGATGAAGGCGGATCGGATCATCGCGATCCTGCACTACCCGCCCTTCGATGAAATGCGGCGGCCTTCGCACATGATGGAGATCATCGCCGCCGGCGGCGCAGACCTCTGCCTCTATGGCCACATCCACGGCGCGCCGAATTTCAAAAATCTGCCGGATTCCCTTCTGGGCGTCCCGCTTTGCCTGACGAGCTCGGACTATCTGGACTTCAAGCCATACTTCATCTGTGATCTGGAGGCGCCTCATGCATAAACTTGCCGAAAGCAAACTTCTCGCCGGCTTCATCTACGGCGATCCGCACATGCAGGAATACATCTACCTTCCCGCCAGCGAGCTGGATGCCGCCTCTCCCATGCTCGTCTACGAGACAGGAAAAGAACGCCATGATGTCGATATGCAGGAAGCCCTCTCCCTCATCGAAAAACGAAGCCTCAGGCCCTGCAGTCACCCCGTCTTCGGGAAGAATACGATGGGATAAAAGCAGCTGCCGCTCTCTGATCCCCAATCAAAAAGCTCACGACAGAGGGTAGCACCAGATAAGAAAACATTGAAAAAGTCAGTAAAATCAATGTTTTTCATGGTGCAAACACGGTGCGAAGTCGAAACAATCAAATACTGACAGGCTCAAAGGGCGTTAATATGCAAATATCAGCGCCCTTTTCCTGTTCCCACGCCATAGGTAGCCGTCCTATGGCGTTTTTTCATACCCGCACCTGTCCCTGTCTCAAAACTGTATCACTTAGGGTGCGAAAGCCTCTGCTTTTTCCTCTCAGACCGCCGTAAGCAGGCGGGCATGGATGTTTTTTCCTATGGATCACATCCGAGAGGCAAACCGGAGGCTTTTTTCATCGAAATCAACACTTTTCATTTTCAGAGGAAGGAGGTGCGAAGATGGCTGTATTCCGTATCGAAAAGGCCAGAGATTACACGGTCATGTCCAACTACCATCTGCGGGATATGTCGCTGTCGCTGAAAGCGAAAGGACTTTTATCTCTCATGCTGTCCCTGCCGGAGAATTGGGACTACACCATGAAGGGCCTTGCCCGTATCTGCAAGGACGGCATTGACAGCATCAGCGGCGGCATCCGGGAGCTGGAGGCGCATGGTTATCTCGTCCAAGCACGTGTCCGCAGCGCAAACGGGCAACTCGGCTCTATCGAATATACTATTCTGGAACAGCCTAAAGCGCCATCACCTACACAGGAAAAACCTATACGGGAAAATCCCGTACAGGCAAATCCAATGTTGGACGCTCCAATTCAGGAGAACCCCGCCCAATTAAATAAAGAAGAATCAAGTCCTATCAAGTCCCATAGCCCCCAGGGCGCGGACCGGACAAGACGGGATGCGAAAGCGGGAAAGCTATCGGGCATTGATTTTGGAGAACATCGAGTATGATGTTCTCTCGCAGAATGTGCAGTTGGATAAAGACCGGCTGGACGAGCTGGTAGAACTCATGGTGGATACCGTCTGTTCAAACCGGGAGATGATCCGTGTGGCTGGGGACGATTATCCGGCAGAGGTCGTCCGGTCACGGTTTCTGAAGCTGAACGCTTCGCACATCGAGTATGTCCTTGACCGGATGCGGGAGAACACCACCTATGTCCGTAATATCAAGAAATATCTGCTGACGGCGCTGTATAACGCTCCGGTCACGATGGACAGCTATTACACATCCCTTGTCAGCCATGACCTGTACGGCAGCGGAGATTGGAGGTGAACGCCTTGCAGGAAGAAATCACACAGAAAGCCCTTGCGCTATGTGTGGAGGCCAGCAAAATGACCGCTCAGCTCTTGCAGCAGGCCATGAAGAAGGTGCTGGCAGATATGGAGAAGCACAAGAAAAATCCGCAGCTCCGGCACGGCAAGCAGACGCTCCGGCAGCTTATGAAGCACAACACCGGCGTTTCCAGCATTGAGATCACGGATCAGAATATCCGGGCCTTTTCTTCCACGGCGAAGAAGTACAGCCTGGATTTTGCTTTGAAGAAGGACACCTCCGGCGAGCATACCCGATACCTGGTATTCTTCAAGGGCCGGGATGCCGATGTAATCACGGCGGCCTTCCGGGAGTTTTCCGCTAAAAACCTGAGCTGCGAGAAAGCCCCTTCCATTCGCCGCAAGCTGGAAAAGGCGCAGGAGCAGTCCAAAACGCAGCACAAGGAGCAGGAGCGCGGTGAGAAGGTCAAGACCAGAGAGCGGAGTGTGGAGCGATGAAGGATAAACTCCAAAAATATCTTCTGCCGAATCTGCCGTATCTGTTCTTCGTGTATCTCTTTGATAAGCTCTACGAGGCGGTGCGGCTGGCACCGGGGCCTGACGTCTCGGAAAAGTTGCTGCATATCGGACAGGGCTTTCAGACGGCCTTCGCCAGCTCTGCGCCCAGCCTTCATGTGCTGGATATCTGCGTCGGCATCCTCGGTGCGGTTCTCGTCCGGCTGGCGGTATATGTCAAGAGCAAGAACGCGAAGAAGTACCGCAAGGGTATCAAATACGGCTCTGTCCGCTGGGGCACCGCAGCGGATATTGCGCCCTACATAGACTCCGTTCCCGATTGGAACATCCCTCTGACCAGGACAGAAAGCCTCACCATGACCAGCCGACCGAAGCAGCCAAAGTATGCGAGAAACAAAAATATTCTCGTCATCGGCGGCTCCGGTAGCGGCAAGACGCGTTTTTTTATCAAACCGTCTATCATGCAGATGCACAGCTCCTATGTCATCACCGATCCCAAAGGGCAGCTTTTGAAGGAAACGGGGAAAATGCTCCTGCACGGCGCGCCGAAGCTGGACGAGAACGGAAAGCCGGTGCGGGACGGCCGCGGCAAGATCATCTATGAACCCTACCGTATCAAAGTCCTGAACACCATCAACTTTTCCAAGAGCATGAAATATAACCCGCTGGCCTATGTGCGCTCGGAGAAAGATATCTTGAAGCTGGTCAATGTCATCATTGCCAACACGAAGGGCGACGGTGAAAAATCCTCCGAAGATTTTTGGGTCAAAGCCGAGCGGCTGTTATACTGCGCCCTCATCGGCTACATCTGGTATGAGGCGGAGCCGAAGGATCGGAATTTCATCACGCTTCTGGACCTGCTGAACGCCTGCGAAGCCAGAGCGGATGACGAGACTTATAAAAGCCCCGTGGATATTCTCTTTGACGATCTGGCAAAAAAGCAGCCGGAGCACTTCGCCGTCAAGCAATATGTCAAATTCAAAATGGCGGCGGGCAAAACACTCAAGAGCATTTTGGTGAGCTGCGGCGCACGCCTCGCCCCTTTCGATATCAAGGAGCTGCGGGACATTATGACAGAGGACGAATTGGAGTTGGACACGATGGGCGACCGGAAAACGGCGCTGTTCCTCATTAAGAGCGATACGGATACCACCTTTAATTTCGTCATTGCCATGCTGCAAAGTCAGCTTTTCAACCTGCTCTGCGACAAGGCGGACGATCTCTATAATGGGCAGCTGCCTGTTCACGTGCGGTGTCTTTTGGACGAATTTGCCAACATCGTCCAGATACCGAATTTTAATAAGTTAATCGCGACCATCCGAAGCCGTGAAATATCGGCTTCTATTATTTTGCAGTCGCAAAGCCAGTTAAAGACCATCTACAAGGACGCGGCAGATAGCATTGTCGGCAACTGCGACGTCACTTTGTTTTTGGGAGGCAAGGAGAAGTCAACGCTGAAAGAGATCTCGGAGCTGCTGGGCAAGGAGACCATCGACAGCCTGAGCCAGTCCGAAAATCGCGGCGCACAGACCTCTCACGGCCTCAGCTATCAGAAATTGGGAAAGGAGTTGATGACCCAGGACGAGATCGCGGTCATGGACGGCGGCAAGTGTATTTTGCAGCTTCGGGGCGTGCGCCCTTTTTCAGCGACAAGTACGACCTGACAAAGCACCCCCGCTACAAATACCTGTCCGACGCCGACAAGAAGAACGTCTTTGACGTAGAACGGTACATGAAGCGCAGACCGGCCATCGTGAAGCCGGACGAGCCTTTCGATATGTACGAATTGAGCACAAAAGACCTGACAGGCGAACCCGACAACAACAATTCTACAAAACGAAAGGAAACATGATTTATGGAGTTCTTCAACAGTGCCATCGACGTATTGCAGATCCTGGTCATCGCCCTGGGCGGCGGCCTTTGCGTGTGGGGCAGCATCAACCTTCTGGAAGGCTACAGCCAGGACAACCCCGCGGCCAAATCGCAGGGCGTCAAGCAGCTTGTCGCGGGCGGCGGCGTCGCCCTGATCGGCGTGCCCCTGATCCCCCTGCTGTCCGGCCTGCTTGGCTGAGCGGCGGCAGGACCATCCCAAGCGGAGGCTCCCGTTTCACGGCGGGAGCCCCCGAAAGGAGGTGTGACCACCTGTGATAATTGAAATGATCCAGGAGTGGTTCAAGGAGCTGCTGATCGACGGCATCATCTCCAACCTCTCCGGGACCTTTGACACCGTGAATACGAAGGTGGGTGAGATCGCCGGCGAGGTGGGCATGACGCCGGCCGGCTGGAACGGCGGTATCTTCAACATGATCCGCGGCCTCTCTGAAACGGTCATTGTCCCCATCGCCAGCATCATCCTCACCTTCGTCATGTGCTATGAGCTGATCCAGCTCATCGTGGAAAAGAATAATCTCCATGATTTTGACACCTGGCTTTTCTGGAAGTGGATCTTCAAGACCATCTGCGCGGTACTCATCGTCACCAATACCTGGAACATCGTCATGGCAGTATTCGACGTGGCGCAGAGCGTGGTCAGCCAGAGCGCCGGCGTCATCATCTCCGACGCGGGGATCGACATTTCCGGCGTGGTCGGCAATTTGGAAACGACGCTGGCAGACTGGAGCATTGGCTCTCTGCTGGGGCTGTGGTTTCAAAGCGCCTTTGTGGGCCTCTGCTCCCATATCCTCACCATTGCCATCTTCCTTGTGATCTCTGGAAGAATGATCGAGGTGTACTTGACCGTGTCCGTGGGGCCGATCCCGTTTGCCACGATGGTCAACCGGGAATGGGGTCATACGGGGCAGAACTACTTGAAGTCCCTGCTGGCGCTGGGCTTTCAGGCATTTCTTATCATGGTCTGCGTCGGCATCTATGCGGTGCTGGTGCAGAATATCGCCGTGGGGGATGATATCACCGTGGCGATCTGGGAGTGCATGGGCTACACGGTGCTGCTGTGCTACACCCTGTTCAAAACCGGCAGCCTTGCAAAAAGCCTGTTTGGGGCGCATTAAAGGAGGTATCAATTGGGGCATACGTAACAGTCCCGAAGGACCTGACAAAAATTAAAAGCAAGATGCTGTTCGAACTGACGAAGCGGCAACTTGTGTGTTTCGGATCGGCGGCGCTTGTGGGAGTGCCGCTTTTCTTTTTGAGCAAGGGCAGCATGGGTACAACCTCGGCGGCGCTGTGCATGATCTTTGTCATGCTCCCGTTCTTCCTGTTTGCTCTCTATAAGAAGAACGGGCAAACGCTGGAAGTGATCCTGGGGCACCTGATCCAATACAAATTCATCCGTCCGAAGCGGCGCATCTATCAGACCAACAACGCCTATTCCGCCCTGGTGCGGCAGGCAAAACTGGAAAAGGCGGTACGGGCGATTGCTGAAAAAAGTGGCAAAACCGGAAAACGCGCAGCCCGCCGCAAAGCGTAAGCTCAAACGGGCAGCGCGAAAGCAAATTGAAGCCATCATCCGGCAGGCGAAGGGCGACGGCAAGCCCCATACCGTTCAGGACAGCATCCCGTTTCGGAACCTGTACCCGGACGGCCTGTGCAGACTGGATGACCGGCTTTTCTCCAAGACCATAGCCTATGAGGACGTCAACTACCGTCTGGCGGGGCCGGACGACCAGCGAGATATTTTTGAACGCCTCTGCGATTTCTATAACGGCTATGATCCCTCCATCGGCGTGCAAATGACCCTGAGCAGCCGCCATGGGGACAAGAACGGAGACCTGTTCGGCATGGACGCCCAGGGCGACGCGCTGGATGATATGCGCGTGGAGGCGTCCGGCATCCTGCAAATGCAGTATGAGCGCGGCAACGACAGCTTTGTAAAACACAAGTATGTCACGCTGACCATCGAGGCGGAAAATCTTCCGGCGGCGCGGGCAAGGTTTTCCCGGATCGAGGCAGACACCCGGAACCGCTTCAAGGTCATGGGCGCGGGCGCAAGGGTGCTGGACGGCAAAGAGCAACTGGCGCTGCTGCATAGGCTTATCCATCCGGAGGGCGGACAATTCGCCTTTGAATGGGACTGGCTCCCGGTAAGCGGCCTGTCCGTCAAGGACTTTATCTCCCCGTCCTCCTTCGAGTTTGGCGAGACGCGGCGTTTCCGTGTGGGTGAAATGTACGGCGCAGTGTCCTTTTGCAGATTTTGGCCCCGGAGATTCAGGACCGTATCCTCACGGATTTCATGGATGTGGAAGGAAACCTTCTCGTCACCATGCACGTCCGCGGCATCAACCAGAACGAAGCAATCAAGATGGTCAAGTGCAAGATCACCGATCTGGACGCCATGAAAATTCAGGAGCAGAAGAAGGCTGCACGCAGCGGCTACGATCTGGATATCCTTCCGTCCGATCTCTCCACCTACGGCGGCGCGGCGAAAAATCTCTTACAGGATTTGCAGAGCCGCAATGAGCGAATGTTCAATATGACCTTCCTCATGTTGCATCTGGCACCCATGAAGCAAAAGCTAGAGATCGCCGTGTCGCAGTCGGCCAGCGTCGCCCAGACTCACAACTGCATCCTGACCCTGCTGGACTTCCAGCAGGAGGATGGGCTTATGTCCTCGCTGCCGCTGAGCCTCAACCGTATCAAGATCGAACGGAGCCTCACCACTTCGGCGCTGGCGGTGTTTGTCCCCTTCGTCACACAGGAACTTTTTATGAGCGGGGGCGCCATGTATTACGGGCTCAACGCCCTCTCCAACAATATGATTCTGCTGGACCGCAAGCAGTCCCGTTGTCCCAACGGTCTTGTGTTCGGCACACCGGGCAGCGGCAAATCCATGAGCTGCAAGCGGGAGATCACCTATGTCATGCTGACCACAAAGGATAACGTCATCATCTGTGACCCGGAGGATGAATATTCTCCGCTGGTGAACCGGCTGGGCGGTCAGGTGATCCGTCTCTCGCCCAACAGCCGCGACTATGTGAATCCGCTGGATATCAACCTCAATTACAGTGAGGAAGAAAACCCGCTGGCGCTGAAAAGTGATTTCGTGCTGTCCTTCTGTGAGCTTATTATGGGCAGCAAGACGGTGCTGGAGGCTATCGAGAAAACCGTCATCGACCGGGCCGTGCAGACAATCTATCAGCCGTACTTCGCGGACCCGCGGCCGGAGAATATGCCCGTGCTGGGTGATCTGCTGGACGCGCTCATGACGCAGGGCATCCCGGAGGCGGAACGTGTGGCCCAGGCCCTGGACCTGTATGTGAACGGCTCTCTTAACTTCTTCAATCACCGCACCACCGTGGATATCCGAAACCGCCTTGTCTGCTTCGATATCAAGGGCCTCGGCAAGAATCTGAAAAAGCCAGGGATGCTCATTGTCCAGGACGCAGTGTGGAACACTGTCACGGTGAACCGCTCCATTGGACGGGCCACCTGATATTTCGTGGACGAGTTCCATTTGCTCTTGAAGGAGGAACAGACGGCGGCATACAGCGCCGAGATCTGGAAACGTTTCAGAAAGTGGGACGGCGTCCCGACCGGAGCGACACAGAACCCGAAGGACCTGCTTTCCTCGCCGGAGATTGAAAACATTCTGGAAAACAGCGATTTTATCTACCTGCTGAACCTCTCCGCGGGCGACCGTAAGCTGATGACGGAGCGGCTGAACATCTCCGCCGAGCAGCTTGCCTATGTGACCAACGCGAACCCCGGCAGCGGCCTTCTGTTCTTCCAGAACGTGATCCTGCCCTTCAAGGACGAGTTTCCCAAGACCACCGAGCTATACAGACTTCTCACGACAAAGCCCAGCGAGGTTTCCCATGATGGAGAAACCGGATAAGGAAAGGATGGAACAAGATATGAAATATGTGATCGACAGCGAGACCTACAAAAAGCATATCCGTGACGAGGTACATCTTTACAGCCTGCTGCATCAGCTTGCGTTCCTTGCCGGAAAGGTGAAGGACGCGGAGGACATGGCAAACCTGGTCAAGACAGCAAAGCACTATGGTGAGATCGCGGAGGAAAAGTTTGACGACTGGCTCATTCCCGGCCTCTATCTGGTGTTTGGGGGCAGGAAGGATCTTGCGGAGCTGAAAGCGGTAGAGCTCACGCCCTTGACCGCCGTGCTGAAAGAGCATGACGCAAAAATCAGGGAAAAACAGCGCGCCGTCACCGCCGACGATCCCGCCTACATCATCTCCGGCGGCGCCTTTCGTCTGCTGGCGACCGATATCTTTGACCTGCTGGCACAGTACAGCTTTCTCCGCAACCGTGTTGTAGAAGTGAAAACAGAAAAACGGCTTGCGCGGCTGCAAAAGAATCTCTCCGGCGAGCATCCGGCGATCCGCAGGATGTACCGCAGGTGGGGTATCCCGGACAGCACGGGTGTCACGGGCTTCGATATGCCGGAAAGTGCCATTCGCCGGACGCATCTGACACCCTATGACCCGGGCAGCAACGAGGACAATCATGACTGAGCTGACCCATGTGAGCCTATTTCCCGGCATTGGCAATGACGATAATAACGTGAGCCATAAACATTAGCAGTACAGAACTGTATGGCAAGTCAGAGTTTATAGCAATGTAATTCTGCCTTTATGGCTGTCATTTAGACTAATAAATTCTTGCAGCATCACAAATAGCCATCCAACGCTATAAAAAGTTCTTTCCATAAGATGGTGTATGTGCTACAATAAACAAAAAGGAGGCAGATATCATGCGCGGACTATGGCTAATTGATGGTTCATATGTTTACAAGGCCGGAAAGTCATTTCAAGCAGATAACCCAACCTACGAAAAAAGAGGGATCGACTACAAAAAGTTAAAAGACTGCATATGCAAGGAATTTGAAATTGATAATCTTGATAGCTGGTATTTTAACTCGACACCTGATCCAGCAACTGATGCGCAAAATGCCTTTCATTGTTGGCTAAAAACCACCGAACCTAAAGGACCAAATATTAGAGTAAAGCTATATGACTTAAAGGAAAAGAAAATTCGTTGTCGGAACTGTGGTACAGAATTTTCAATCAAAGTGCAAAAAGGCGTGGATGTGGGTATTGCGACTACCGCGTTACGCTTGTTTCAACGATATGATGTAATAGTGCTGTCTGCTGGAGATGGGGACTTTGAGGACTTTATCCGATACATTGTAGAAGATCACGATAAAAAACTCTACATTGTTGGCTTTGACAATAGTATCTCCCCTGACTTGCAACAATTCAGTTCGGCAAACTATTTGTTGAACGAGCATTATAATGAAATCTGCGATACTCGCGATTCAAAGCCTTTCGATAGTGCAGATGAAGTTGTTGGAAACTGAATTTCTTCATTACTTTACAGAAAAGCGTCACTGAAAGCAGTGGCGCTTTTCTTGTGCCCAAAATCAGGAAGTGAACACAAAATAGAAAACCAACTGACCCATGTGAGCCTGTTCTCCGGCATTAGCGGGCTTGATCTGGCGGCGGAGGCGGCGGGCTTCCGCACCGTCTGTCAATGCGAGTGGGCAGACTATCCCTATTCCGTTCTGGAAAAGCACTGGCCGGATGTGCCGAGATTCCGGGATATCACGACTTTTACAAAGGAGGCGTTTTTTGAAAAAACAGGACTTGAAACCGTTACCGTTATATCCGGCGGATTTCCTTGCCAGCCCTTCTCCACCGCAGGACAGCGAAGGGGCTTTGCGGATGAACGCTACCTGTGACCGGAAATGTGCCGCGTCATTACCGAACTGCGGCCCCGTTGGATGCTCGGGGAAAATGTTGCTGGCTTCATCAATATGGGGCTCGACAAAA
>ULWE01004560.1_pt1 | contig 15384 bp, 10 predicted proteins | sample 1960071 | NCBI WGS metagenome assembly ULWE01 (sample SAMEA4835804, study PRJEB28245) | human gut metagenome | biome: gut microbiome; material: fecal sample | place: Denmark | collected 2008 | reverse complement strand
GCGTCGTCGAAATACGCGTATCGAAGTGAAGCGTGAAGTAGCGGAAAACAGCGAGGATGAAGAGGGCCGTCTCCGGTGCGTGCAGCAGCTTGATGATGGCGACACCCAGAGGATTCGTGACGAGGCCGCAGCCGCCGATGCGGACGATCATGATGGCGCAGCCGAGCAGGATGGCCTTGCGCACGCCGATCTTGCGCATGAGGATCGGCACGAGGCCCATCATGAGGAACTCGAGGAAGACTTCGATGGAGTTGAGCACGCCGTATGCCTGCTGGCCTGCTTCCGGCGTCGAGAAGAAGCGCGTGAAGAACTCCGGGAACATCTGCTGGTCGAAGACCGTGTAGAACGTCCAGCTCATGATAACGAAGACGATCATCTTCCAGACATCGATGAGCTTGAACACACCGATGATCTCGCCGAAGGACGGCGTCTTGCTCTCCTTGAGGGTTTCCGACTGGACTTCATACTGGGACGTGAGCGCTGCGTTCTTCTCCGGCGACAGCGCAGCCAGGACAACGAGCTGGACAGCAGCGACAACAGAACCCGTCCAGAAGATCAAGTACGGATTCATCGTGAAGAGGAAGCCCGCGCAGAGCGCCGCAACGGCATAGCCGAACGAACCCCAGGCTCTCGCCTGGCCGTACTCAAATGAGTAGCGGCGGCTCAGGCGCTCCGTCACCGCCTCGAAGACCGGGCAGGCCGCGAGGAATGCGATGGAGAGGTAAATGGCACCGATCACCGCGCCGACGTAGAAATTCGCTGCGAGCATCGGCACATAGACCCAGGTGAAGAACGGGCCGACGAAAATCTGGCAGACGACGATGAACTTCAGCAGTGTTTTCTTCATGCCGAGCTTATCCTGCAAGGAACCGTAGACAAACATCAAGACAAGCGTCACGGCAGATCCGAAGGAATAAATCGTGCCGACCTGGGCGCCTGTGAAGCCCTGTTTCGTCGTCAGCCAAATCTGGAAGAAGGACCACCAGATGCCCCAGCCAACGAAGAACAGCAGGATCTCAAGCGAGCTTGTCCTGTAAAATGGATTCGAAAAAGCCTTCAAAAGATTCCCCATGATATGTTTCCCCTTTCCCCCATGGAATATCTCGTTTATCGAACCGATTCGATAATCATATCTGGAAAATCGAAGCGTTTCTTTCGATTTTATTTCATCGAACCGCTTCGATACTTTTATTATATCCACCTTGCATCGTTTTGTCAATCATTTTATCGTATTTATTTTTCTTGTCACTGTCATTTCATTTATCTGAAAAATCATCAATGATTTCAGGGATGTGCAATGCGGCTGGGATTGTGGTAGACTGAACACAAGAAGAACAGAAAGGACCCACTCTATGGCAAGAATCAAAGATGTCGCCAAGCTCGCTGGCGTCAGCACCAGCACGGTTTCCCTCGTGCTCAACAATAAGGGATACGTATCAGCCGCCACGTGGGCCAAAGTCGAGGCCGCTGTCAAGGAGCTCCACTACGTCCCGAGCGAGGTTGGGCGCAACCTCTCGCTCAACCGTACGAACCTCATCGGCGTCATCATCCCCGATGTCGCCCATCCCTTCTTCGCGGCCCTCTTGCATGAGATTGAGATTGCCCTCTACGATTACGGCTACAAGACGATGATCTGCTCGACAGGCGAGAAGAAGAACGCCGAGCTCGCCTTCCTCGAGATGCTGCGCCGCCACACGATGGACGGCCTGATCATCGGCGCGCACGCCCTGCACATCGAGAACTACCGCCACATCGACCTGCCCGTCATCGCCTTCGACCGCTACCTCTGCGACGAGATTCCCATCATCCGCGCCGACCATCATCAGGGCGGCCAGCTCGCTGCCAACGCATTGCTGCGGCGCAATCCGCATCACGTCGTGCAGATCACGGGCGCACAGACCGTCCACACGACGGCCCACGAGCACGAGGACATCTTCGCCAGCTGTATCGAAGCAGCTGGCGTGCAGCTCGACAGCATCGTCGTCCCGGCCAACGCCCTGCAACCCAAGGACTTTGCCGCAGCCGCCCGTGAGATCTTCGAGCGCTATCCCGATGTCGATGCCATCTCCGGCGCTGACCTCGGCGCCATCTGCGCGCTGCGCGAAGCCAGCCGCCGCGGACGCCGCTGCCCCGCTGACCTCTCGATCGTCGCCTACGACGGCACCTACCTGACGCGACTCGGGCCGCAGACGATGACAGCCGTCGTCCAGCCCATCCCCGCCCTCGGCCGACGCGCCGCCGAAGCCATCGTGCGCCGCATCCGCAGCGAAGATCTGCCCTCGCTGACGCCGCTCCCCATGACCTTCCAGGAGGGAGAAACCTGCTGATGCAAAAGGCGGTCCGTGACTCGTTCGAGTCAACGGACCGCCTTTCGTTTTGGGAAATGTCATTCTTGGAGTTCTTGGAATTCTTGGATTGTCAGAGCTTCTATCTCAGGGGGAAACTGAGACAGGCTCAAAGTGTACTCGTCTGCAATCCCGTCAGCGTGACCTCGCTACCAGCGGAGAAGATGCCCCACTGATGTTCCGGCAGGTCGTACATGCGCGTGCTCAGTGCCATCTGGTCATTGATGTAGAGCACGGCGACCGTGCCATCGATGAGCAGCGTGAAGTCATAGCTCTCATCCGGCTGGAGGCTGACCGGCACCGCCAGCTCAGGCTTGGCCGCATGGACACGAGAGGTATCGGTGTTGTAGAAAGCGACCTGCTGCTTCGCCGGGTCAAAGACGAGATTCAGGGAGCCGGTCTGGTTCGGGCCCACATTGAACATGAGGCCGAACTGCCCCTGCTGCTTCGCCACCTTGAAATGGCCCGTGATCTTGCGGATGCCCTCCATCTTCGGCATCACGACATCGGCATAACCCGTGCCGTCAAAATGGTACGACTCACCAGCACCATTCACAGTACCGCGCTCGGTGATTGGCGCCATCTCCACCGGTTTCTGCATGCGCTCGGTCATCTTCTCGACTGGCACCGGATAGAGCGTGCCGTCCTCGCGCTGCTTGAGCTGATGCGCGACGAGATTGCCCGCCCAATCCGTCGGGTTCTTATCCTTACCTCCGGCCTTGGTCGGCGTCCAGCCCACCAGGTAGAGGTTGTCCTTGTCCTCGACCATCTTGCCCGCATAGAAGCCGCTGGCATCGAAGTAATCGCGCTCCGGCTTGACAAACGGGCCCTTGGAGTCCTTCGCCATGCGGTAGTGCACGACGCGCGACGGCCACTGATCCGAGAACGTCAGGTACCAGTAATCGCCGTACTTCAGCAGCGTCGGACATTCCATATTCGCGTCACTGCCCATATCGTTCTCGAAGAAGATGCCTTGGTCTTCCCAATGCTTGAGATCCTTCGATGTGTAGAGGGCGATGACGCCGCGCGCCTTCTTGCTGCGCGTCGTGATCAGCATCCAGTACTCGCCGTAATCCTCATTGTAGAACACATTCGGATCACGGAACGTATCGTCGTAGATATACGGCTTGCTGCCGTGGAACGAATCCTCGGGGACCTTCTGCCAGCTCACGAGGTCGCGGCTGATCGCGTGCATGATCGTCTCCTTCGGCATGCTGCGCCAGTTGAAACCCGTGTAGAACGCATGGTATAGCCCATCCTTGCCCTTGACCACCGAGCCCGTGCCGAGCGCGGAGTCCTTGGCGAATTCATTGCTGGTGTCATAGGGAATGACCTTGCTGTCGTGCTGATAGTCGGTGAAATCCTTCGTCGTCAGAAGGCTCCAGGGGTGGAACCCCGTATCACCGTCACGCAGGTCCTCCAGATAGAAGATGCGGAACTCTTCTCCATCGAAAAAGGGCATCGTATCGCCCACCCAGCTGTAGCCGGAGTCCGGGAAAATAGACGGATAAGCCAGCACTGGAGAATTCGTGAGGCAAAGGCTGGAAGCCGCCAGCAAGGCCGCCATAATCTGTTTTTTCATCATTCATGCCATCCTTTCATCTCGTTCATGCGGCTCAGAAGTATACTTCCCACTGCGCGCGGAAGAAGCTGTAGTCGTCCTTCTTGCCCGTGAGCGTGCCCAGGCCCGGGTCAAAGAGGCCCAGCTTGCCGTAGGTGTAATGGAGCAGGAGCTTCGTATTGCGCACCGGCACGAAGTCCGCACCGATGCGGAGGCCGTTGAACTCGCCGGCACGATGATCCCATACCGAGCGGCCTGGATTTCTCTCCGTGAGCTCTTTGTTGTAATCACCATTCGTCGGGTCGATGATATCGTCGTTGAACCAGTTCGTCATGCCGCTGTGGCCACGCTGCAGGTACTTCTTGACGTAGATGTCGAACGAGCCCGGCACATCTGGCCGCGCCTCTTTGTACTGCAGCTGGATGAAGTGCGACTTGTTGAGCGTGTCCGAATCCGACTTCGCCATGGCTGCGCTGAGCTTCAGGTCGCGGTTGAGCTTCGTGTCGAAGCCCACGGAGAGCGTCTTCCGGCTCATATGGTCGTCACGGCGCGTCATCTTGCCGTAGTGAGACGTGATATTCGTGTTCTTGGCCACCGGGATCTCACTGATCAGGGACAGAACGCGGAAGTTCGTGCTGCCGCCTTCCCCCCATGGGTCAAGCTTATTGTCGCGATCGCCGTAGAGGATCTTGCTGTACGTATTGCCCGAGTTCAGCGTGAACATCGCCTTGCGGCCCCAATGCGTCGGCACGCCGTAGCTTGCCTGCCAGCCATCCACCTTCTCGTCGAACGTAAACTTGTACGGCGACTGCAGGTAGAAGCGGCCGACCTTGACATCGACCTCGCCGACATGGCCCTGTGCGTAGAGCTGCAGGACCGGACGGGAATACTTTTTGCCGCCATCCTTATCGTAACCGCCATCGCCCTCATAGGCACCGTGGTTGTTCGAGAGATTGTTCTCGAACTCATGCTCGCTGTGCAGCGACCACTTGTCGTTGATGCGGTGGTTGACAAAGAGGTTCATCCAGACCGACTTCATATCGATTCCCTTGAAATCCTCGAAGTGCTGCTTATCCCAGCGGAAGCGGCCATAGCCGTGGATGTCGACGGCCGGCTGATCCGTCTTCTTCTCGACCTTGCTCACGCGCTTATTGAGGCTGTCGAGCTGCGCGTTGAGGCGTTTCTGGAGCTCCTGCGCCTCGTAGAGCTGCTCCTCCAGCTGGCTGCGCAGCTCCCTCCTGCGTCACAGGCTCCTCTGCGGTCTCTGCCTGGACAGCTGGTGCACCGCCCTGCTTGAGCTGCACTGCAGCATCAGCGGCAGGCTGTGCGCCGACCGTACCAAAGGTTCCGAGCACCAGAGCAGGAACCAGACCACAAGCCAGTAATCTCTTTTTCATGATTCTCCCTCCAAGTATCATCTCAACTATCTTCATGAATCAGTTCTCGAGCGGCTGACCTTCTACGTCCTGGTCATCCTTTTTCAGGATGAGGAACGCGTAGACCGTAGCGCAGAGGACGATGCCCGCGATGAGCAGGAACGTGTGCTGGTAGCCGATGCTGTCGCGCAGGCTGCCGAGCGGCACCGAGAAGATGATGCCGCCCACGGACGCCGCGATCTGGAAGCCGACCATGTAGAGCGTGGCGGATACGCGCGTATCGAAGTGAAGTGTGAAATAACGGAAGATTGCGAGAACAAAGAGCGCCGTTTCCGGTGCATGCAGCAGCTTGATGAGGGCGATGCCGAGCGGCGTGGAGGCGATGCCGCAACCGCTGATGCGGCAGACCATGATCAGGCAGCCGAGGAGCAGCGCGCGGCGCACGCCAATCTTGCGCATGAGAATCGGCACGAGGCTCATCATGATGAACTCGAGGAAGACCTGCACCGAGTTCAGGACACCGTAGGCCTGCTGGCCTTCCTCCGGCGTCGCGAAGAAGCGCGTGAAGAACTCAGGGAACATCTGCTGGTCGAAGACCGTGTAGAAGGTCCAGCTAAGGATGACGAAAATGATGATCTTCCAGAGGTCGAGGATGCCGAAGACGCTGATGATCTCCTTGAGCGATGGAGACTTCGCATCCTTATTGCGCTCCTCGCGGTTCTCATACTGCTGGACATTTGCCTCAGAGTTCTCCGGCTTCAGGAAGACCAAGATGGCCAGCAGCACTGCCGACACAGCTGAGCCCGTCCAAAAGACCAGGTACGGATTGATGGTGAACAGGAAGCCAGCCGTCAGGGCCGAGATTGCATAGCCGAGAGAGCCCCAGGCGCGCGCCTGTCCATACTCGAAGCGGTAGCGGCGGCTGAGCCTCTCCGTCACGGCCTCGAAGACCGGGCAGGCGGCGAGATAGGCCACCGAGAGGTAGACCGCGCCGACCATCGCGCCGACGTAGAAGTTGCTTTCGAGCATCGGCACATAGACCCAAGTGAAGAACGGTGCCAATAGCACCTGACAGCTGACCATGAAGATTAGCAGATTCTTCTTCACACCGAGCTTATCCTGCACAGAGCCGTAAACAAACATCAGGACAAGCGCCACGGCCGAGCCGAACGTGTAGATCGTGCCGACCTGCGCCCCCGTGAAGCCCTGCTTCGTCGTCAGCCAGATCTGGAAGAACGACCACCAGATGCCCCAGCCCGCGAAGAACAGCAGGATCTCAAGCGAACTCGTCCTGTAGAACGGATTCGAGAATGCCTTCAGTAGATTCCCCATGATTGATTCCCCTTCCCCAAAATAAGGTCCATACTCAGCGCTCAGGCGAAGATATCGTCGAGCTCGTAGAAGACGCCTTCTGTCATGCGCACCGTGCCTTCCTGCGGCTCGAGCACGATAACGCGCTCCGCCGTCTTCGGATAGAAGCGCGTGCTCATGACGATGTCGCCGTCATTGATGAAGAACTCCAGCGAGGAGCGGTCCTCGTAGACGCGCAGCGAGAGATGCCGTTCGCCTGCCGGCAGCTGCGCGTAGCGCTCTTCCTTACGGCCCGTCGCGGCCGACTTGCGCACGAGCGTCACAGCGCCGCTCTGCTTCTCGACCATCAGCGAGACGGTATCGTCAAAGCCCGCCGTGAAGTGGACGGCCAGGCCCTCGGCTTCCGTGAGGTCGAAGTCTGCACAGAACTCGCCCGTCTCGTACGACCAGTCCGTCAGCGGCGTCTCGTCCGTCATGACGAGCTCCGGAGCCGTGTGGGCCGCCTTGCGCAGCGCCGTGAGCTCCTTGGCGGGCGGCGTCACGAGCCTGTCCTTGCGGTAGTGCAGCTCGCGCGGCACCGTCATCTGGCACGACCAGCCGTCTGCCTGCTCCGGCATTGCGCTCTCCCACATCGCGAGCCAGCCAATCATCAGGCAGCGGCCGTCCGGCGTCTGCGTGACCTGCGGCGCGTAGAAATCGAAGCCGTGGTCGAGGATGTGGAACGCATCGTGGTAGAAGATGCCCGACTCGTAGTCCATCTTGCCGAGCATCGAGACAGACTGATGCAGGTTGAGGTAGCGCTTGCCTTCCGGCTTGACGCCCTGCGGCGAGAGAATCAGCGCCTCGTGGCCGTCGAACTCCGCGAAATTCGGGCACTCCCACATGAAGCCCTGATTGCCGTGCGCCTTGGCCATGACATGCTTGAACTGCCAGTCCTCAAGGTCTTCCGACTCAAAGACGAGCACCTGGCCCACCTCGTCGGCCGTCTGCGCGCCGACGACTGCGTAGTAGCGGCCGTTGTGCTGCCAGACCTTCGGATCGCGGAAGTGGTGATCCTCACCCGTCGAGACACCCTCCGGCAGCGTGATGACCGGATTCTTCTCCGACTTCTCGAAGTGGATGCCATCCGTGCTGACTGCGAGAGCCTGCGTCTCGATGCGGTCCGGCTGGCCCGGCTTCTTCAGGAGGTCAACGTGACCCGTGTAGAGGAGGTAGAGCTTGCCATCCTTCTCGATGCCGCTGCCCGTGAAGCAGCCATCTGCATCGTAGGGATGATCCGGAAAGAGCGCGACTGGCTGACGCTGCCAGTGCACGAGATCCTTGCTCGTCACATGTGCCCAGTGCATCGGCCCCCACTTCGGCTCATAGGGATAGTACTGATAGAATAGATGGTACTTGCCACCCGCATAGGCAAAGCCGTTCGGGTCATTGCACCAGCCGACACGCGGCGCAATGTGGAAGCGCGGGTACCAGCGCTTGTTGACCTTGGACTCATTGGCTGCGATGAATTCATCCGGCGTGAGTTGTTTCTGTTCGTTTGACATCACATTCACCTCATATATCTCGTATGTCTCGTGTATCTCATGTATCGAACCGCTTCGATAACCTTGCCTGAAAAATCGAAGCGCGTTTCTTCCGGCTTCACCGGATATCGAACCGCTTCGATGTCTTTATTATATCCATCTTCCCTATTCTTGTCAATCACTTTATCGTATTTATTTTTCTTGTCACTGTCATTTCATTTGTCTGAATATAGCACCGATTACAGGCGTACAGAAAAAAAAGCTATCCCCCGAGTAATCTTACTCGAAGGGATAGCCTTCTCTATACTTGATTCACTTACTGAGAATCCAGAGCCGCACTCAGTTCTTCTGGTCCATGACGGCCATCGAGGCGACGATGTCGTTCTCGCCGGTCGACATGAGCTTGACGCCCTGGGTGTTGCGGCTGATGACGGAGATGTCGGAGATGTTCGTGCGGATAACGATGCCCTCCGTCGTGATGAGCATGAGCTCCTGGTCTGGGTGGACGACGCGCAGTCCGATGACATCGCCCGTCTTCTCCGTGACCTTGAGGTTGATGAGCCCCTTGCCGCCGCGGTTCTGGGCGCGGTACTCGCTCGTCTCCGTGCGCTTGCCGTAGCCCTCGGCCGTGACCGTCAAAACCTCTGCGTTCGGCGAGAGCGTGTCCATGCCGATGACCTCATCACCGTCGTTGAGGCTGATGCCCTTGACACCGCGGGCCGCGCGGCCCATCGAGCGCACATCGTCCTCGCCGAAGACGATGGCCATGCCCCACTTCGTGCCGAGGATCATGTCGCGCTCGCCGTCCGTGAACTTGACGCCGATGAGCTCGTCATCGTCATCGAGGTTGATGGCGTTGAGGCCGCCCTTGTGCAGGTTCTTGAACTCGACGAGGCTCGTCTTCTTGACGATGCCCTTCTTCGTGGCCATGAAGAGGTAGGCGTCCGGATTGAAGCCCTTGACCTGGATGACCGCCGTGATCTTCTCGTCCTTCTCGAGCTGCAGCAGGTTGATGATGGCCGTGCCCTTCGCCGTGCGGCTCGCCTCTGCGATCTCGTACGCCTTGAGATGGTAGACGCGGCCGCGGTTCGTGAAGAACAGGATCGTGTGGTGCGTCGTCGTGATCAGGAGGTTCTCGACGAAATCCTTCTCCTTCGTCGGCATGCCCTTGACGCCCTTGCCGCCACGGTTCTGGCGGCGATAAGTATCGAGTGCCATGCGCTTGATGTAGTTGTTGTGCGTCAGCGTGATGACGACGTCTTCCTCCGCGATGAGGTCCTCGACGTCAATCTCGCTCGTGTCGACCGTCAGGCGCGTGCGGCGCGCATCGCCGAACTTCGCCTTGACTGCCTTGAGCTCGTCCTTGATGATGCCGAGGATGCGGCTCTCATCCGCGAGGATGGCCTTGTAGTCCTCGATGGCCTTCAAGACTTCCTGATACTCCTCCTCGATCTTCTCGCGCTCGAGGCCCGTCAGGCGCTGCAGGCGCAGGTCCAGGATGGCCTGAGCCTGTTTCTCCGAGAGCTTGAAGCCCGCGATGAGGGCAGCGCGCGCGATATCAGCCGTGCGGCTCTCGCGGATCGTCGTGATGACCGCATCGAGATGGTCGAGCGCGATCGTCAGGCCTTCCAAGATGTGAGCGCGCGCCTCAGCCTTCTTGAGGTCGTAGCGCGTGCGCCGCGTGATGACATCTTCCTGATGCGCGATGTAGTAGTGCAGCACTTCCTTGAGGTTGAGGATCTTCGGCTTGCCGTCGACGAGCGCCAGCATGATGACGCCGAAGCTGTCCTGCAGCTGCGTGTGCTTGTAGAGCTGGTTGAGGATGACATTCGCATTCGCGTCGCGGCGCAGGTCGATGACGATACGCATGCCGCCGCGGTCCGACTCATCGTTAAGCGCCGTGATGCCCTCAATCTGCTTGTCGCGCACGAGCTGCGCGATCTTCTCGACGAGGCGCGCCTTGTTGACCTGGTACGGCAGCTCCGTGACGATGATGCGCGGCTTGCCGTTCGACAGCGTCTCGATGCGGGCATTCGCGCGCATCTTGATGACGCCGCGGCCCGTCGTGTACGCCTGGCGGATGCCGTCCTGGCCGAGCACGAGACCAGCCGTCGGGAAATCCGGTCCCTTGATGACCTTCATGAGGTCGTCGATCGTCGCATCCGGGTGGTCAATGAGCATCAGCGTGCCGTCGATGACCTCGCACATGTTGTGCGGCGGGATGTTCGTCGCCATGCCGACCGCGATACCCGACGTGCCGTTGACGAGCAGCTGCGGGAACTTTGCCGGCAGCACCGTCGGCTCCTTCAGCGACTCATCGTAGTTCGGCGCAAAATCGACCGTCTCCTTGTCGATATCCTGCAGCATGAGCTCCGCGATCTTCGACATGCGGACCTCGGTGTAACGCATGGCAGCCGCCGGGTCGCCGTCGACCGAGCCGAAGTTGCCGTGGCCGTCCGCGAGCATGTAGCGCATGGAGAAATCCTGCGCCATGCGCACGATCGCATCGTAGACCGACGAATCACCGTGCGGATGATATTTACCGAGGACTTCACCGACGATACGGGCCGATTTCTTGTAGGGCTTGTTCGAGCCCATGCCCGCCTCCTGCATCGCGTAAAGGATGCGGCGGTGTACTGGTTTCAAGCCGTCCCGGACATCCGGCAGAGCACGCGCAACGATGACACTCATCGCATAGTCGATGTATGAGTTCTTCATCTCGTGTTCCAGGTTGACCGGCACGATCTTTCCCTGACCAAAATCCACAATCTCACCTCAAAATCTTAAAACAAAAAACAGTGTTTCTAGCAAAATCATTTAGCATTTTATTATACCATTTCTGCAAAAAAAAGTCCATCAGCCCCCATACTATAAGGGCTGACGGACTTCCCGTCACTGCTTGAGGACCTCCGAATAGATATAGCCCTCGCGCACGCCAGAATCGCTGTAGGTGATCTCCTTGCTGTGGAAGCGCTCGGCGAGGACCTCCGCGATGATGAGCCCCGGGATGACCGTGTGGATGCGGTCCGGCACCGTCTTCATCAGCATCGCCGTCATATCCTCGTTGATGCCGTGGTCACCCGAGAAGCGCGCGATGATCTCTGAGAGGCGGCGCGTCTCCATCTTCACATTCTCGACGGGCATCGCGTAGAGCGCATTGTAGAGCGCCGCCGCCCCCTTGAATGTGCCGCCGATGCCCGCGATCGACGCCTCGCGCACATCCGAGAAAGCTGTGGCCGACCCGATCGTCGCCTCCGCCTCCTCGCGCATCGCCTCGCACTCCGCATGTGTCGGCAGCATGCCGTGCACATACTTCGTTCGGAAGGCCAGAGAGCCGATCGGCAGGCTGATCTTCTGCTCGATCTTGCCCGAGCTGTACGAGACGATCTCCGTGCTCGCGCCGCCTATGTCGATGAGCAGGCCCGCGTCCTCGCTGAGGTCATGCGTCGCACCGATGAAGTCGTACGTCGCCTCCTCGTCCCCGGAGATCACGCGTATCGGAAGGCCCGTGCGCCGCTCGATCTCACCGACGGCCGCCGCGCTGTTCTTCGCATTGCGCAGCGCCGCCGTCGTGAACGCCACGACATGCGTGATGCCAAATGCGAGCAGGAAGGCCCGGAACTCCTTGAGGATCTCCACCGCCTTGTCGATGCCCTGCTTCTGCATAACGCCCTCCTTGAGGTACGCCGCCAGCCCGACCGTGTGCTTCTTCTTCATGAGCATCTCGACATGCGTGCCCTCGATGCGGTAAATCGCCATGCGGACCGTATTCGAGCCAATATCAATCATTCCATATAACATGATTCTCTCCAATCTCATCGACCGCGGTCACGGGCTCAGCGCTTCAGCCCATTGCCCGTCAGCGGGATGACGACCTTGTAGTTGTCCGGCTTGCCGTCCGCGAAGAACTGCTCCGCGCCCGCCAGCGCCGCCGCCGAAGTCATCTCGACGTAGACACCGTGGTGGCTCAGGTACTTCTGCGCCTTGAGGATGTCCTTGTCCAGCACCTTGACGACATCGCCGCCCGACGCCTTGATCGCCCGTACCATGTCCTTGAGACGCTTCGGCTGCGTGATGCGGATGGCCTCCGCGATCGTCGCGCGCTTCGGCTCAGCCGGTACCTCGTGGTACGCCTCGTAGAGCGGCGCGCACTTCGACGACTGCACCGCGACGAAGTGCGGCAGCCGCCCGATCTCCATGAAGCCGAGGAACAGCCCAAGGAGCATCGTGCCATTGCCGACCGGCATGAAGATGTAGTCCGGCACATGGTGGCCGAGCTGCTCGTAGAGCTCATGCGCCATCGACTTGATGCCCTCGAAGAACAGCGGGTTGTAGACATGCGACGCATAGTAGGCATCACCGAGATTCTGCTTGACTGCCGCGCACGCCCGCATGCGTCCATTGGCCACCTTCACGATCTTCGCGCCGTACGACTCAATCTGCTTCACCTGCTCCTGCGAGATGTCATCCGGCACGTAGACCGTACACTCCATGCCCGCAGCCGCCGCATACGCCGCGATTGCCGCGCCCGCATTGCCCGACGAGTCCAGCGCAATCTTCTTGATGCCGAGCTCGTGCAGCGCATTGACCATGCTGCACGCCCCGCGGTCCTTGAACGACCCCGTCGGCAGCAGGTGCTCCATCTTGAGCAGGAAGTCGAGCTTGCCGACCTGCAGCGGCAAAAGAGGCGTCACGAACTCCCCGAGCGAAATCGTATGCTTCGCCACCGCCTCATTGGCGTCCTTGTGCAGGCGGAACATGCCGCCGCAGTCACATTTGTACGAATGTGTGTTCAATGGGTATTCTTTTTTGCAGTCTTCACAGTAGAAGTACATGCCATCGCTTCCTTTCCGACAAAAGCCGCAGGCCCAGCCCGCAGCACCTTGCTATACTAAGAAAGATTCGCCACAAAGCCCCTATTCCCTCTTCCTCCTCTCAAAAAATCTCTCTCCCCTATTGAAAAGCGCCCCCATTTGTTGTAATATAGTCATGGGAGACCTACTACATCTAGTATGTGGTAGGTGGCAGAAGGTATAGAGGCGGCAAAAGCGGGAACGTTCGGTTGTTCCCGCTTTTGTATTGCGCGAAAGAAATTGTTTCTTGACAAATCGTCAAGAAGTACTTGTTTTCTTGACAATTTGTGATAGAATGAGATTGAAGGCGTGGATATGCAAGATAACGCCATTATCGCCAAAAGAAAAGGCACCTCCAAGGACGGTAACCCAGGAGGTGCCTTTTTGCATCCTTATTAAAAAGGATTTTAAAAATTCCGCACAGAAAAACAATGCCTGATTATTTAATTAACGACACCTTTTTCTCCCCGCTAGTTCCAGGTAATCCAGACTCTTCTTTAAAAAAATTATATCCAGTAATTGTCTGTCCCCCGGATGACATGTATAGTGTTTGTGCAACAATACCACCACGCACATGAGCTGCATTACCATTAATTGTAACAGTTCCTTCCGGAGCATAAATCATAGCATTAAGTGGGATATCATTAGGAACGGTAATACTTCCGTGCAATGATATAAGTACTAAATACTCATTATCTTTAGGTGGTGGAGAATGCTCAAAGCTAGCATTAATATTTCCACTTACAATTATCACTCTATAATACCTATTTTCAGGAGGTATTCCTCCTGCATCATCGATGCTTACTATTGTATCACCTTGAGGACATAAATCCGGATAAACTCCTGCATGCGATGAAGAAAAATTGTAATCTTTATTAGGTCTATCATCGTAATATACGTGTTCTTTTTCTCTATCTTTTATAGCCATATCACGATAATTATGAATCATTTTTTCAATTCCGTTATTAGAATCTATACTAATATCAGCGGTCCCATTATTTTTATTATAATCATGGATATCTGTAAATGTTTTTCCATCTGGCGTAGCAAAAGCTAATGGTTTGTTATCCCATGCTTTATTAGACCAAACTTGTTTATTTAATGGTACAGCAGAATAAATCTTTCCATCTAAAGTATTGACTCTATCATTCCAAAATAATATTGATCCATTAGTTAATATATTTCCTTTAACAGTCATTCCTGATGACACCATAAATATGCTAGGATTACCAGTTTCATAAGATTTATTAGCAACAGTTATTGCATAATTAAACATATCATCAGCAGGTAATGATTCTTTTTCCTTTGACACTTTAGCCTTTGCCGCAGCATATACTGGTATTGTATTGATATCAAATAACTTCAAGAATGACGCTTCTACGCTGCTCCGCAATGTTACATCCAATTCATCTTTCTGTTTATCTGTATGATAATTCAGCGTCTCGAACTTGTCTGGGAAGTCATCGCCTTTCTCATACGAATACTTGGTAAAATGTGGATCAAGATTCGTCTTCAGATATTGAAGGACAATATCATCGGCTTTACCGTCATCCAGATGGTATGCTCCAGCCAAGACAGCTGCATCCGCTGCATTCTGTAACTGCGAGCGGCGCACGTAGGCACTGCCAAAGTCAACAGCCATGCCCGTGAACGCGATGATAAAAGGCAGCAGAAAAGCCGTCAGTACCAGGATTGCCCCCTGCTGTCCGCTCCAATGTCTCTTCATGTCTGCGCCTTCTTTCCTAAAACCTATCGTTTTCTCTAGTATAGCAGTCCGCCCGCCCCGCCGCAACGAAAAAAGGATTGCCCGTCAAAGCAATCCTTCGTCCGCCCGCCCAAAGCCGCGCCATCACACGATTGTCTGCAGCAAGGATAGGTGAGCAGGGTCCTCGCACATGGGGAAGATACCGAATGTTCGAGGGAGATGAAGTTCATAGACTCGCCATTAGGCATCCTTAGCGCAATACCATGCTCTGTCTTGACGGCCCCTTTCATATGCCTTACAATGGTATCAAAGGCAGGCCACTACGATGGTCGCTACAATCAGTCATCTTGATGGCGACTCAACATGATCCAAAAGACCATCCGCTGCTGCAGCAGTAGGATGGTTTTTCATTTTGCCATGCGGCTCGCAGTTGGAGGGGTAGTATGCTAACAGAGTGCGCGTCATAACCCTGCGCAATGTCAATCAGACCGTGAAAGCACGCACCCTGAACGGCGCCGAAGCCTTAGAAGCCATGGACAATGGACTGGAGTTACGAGTATGAACGTCATTATTTCTTCCTGTCCCTCCCACTCGAGGGCGATGGCGCCCTTGAGACATTCCTGCTCAATGCCATGGAGCACGAGACAGGCAATATCTTCTTCTCTCAGCAATCGAAGCACTTCGTCAAAGAAATCATCGAGAAGAAAAAA
>ULWE01027381.1_pt1 | contig 15760 bp, 14 predicted proteins | sample 1960071 | NCBI WGS metagenome assembly ULWE01 (sample SAMEA4835804, study PRJEB28245) | human gut metagenome | biome: gut microbiome; material: fecal sample | place: Denmark | collected 2008 | reverse complement strand
CATTTTGATTAGTAAAGTGTCAACTTATTCAGTACAAGACACTGCTTCGTAAATTAAAGTAATCGAATCAGATATACTATTTTTCCAATGAATTGCAGTTTTCAATGGCATGATTCCCTATAGAGATTACAGCATCTTGATGTCCTTAATGAAGAACAACCATGATGAAATTCTTAGAGGGGGAATGTATCTCCTTCTATGGCATACGCCACACAAGTACACCACATTTGCCAATAGGAGTCTGTTGGATTTGCCTTAAATTGAGCAATACAACGTTTTGCATCCAGACTCGCTAACACAATGTAATATGAATAGTATAACTCGTCAACATCATATTTATCGAGCAAAGGAAGCATATCATTAAGCAGAATACCAAGTTGATTTTTATTGTTGCATGAAATTGCTTTCTTAAAATGAGCAAACTTTATTCTTGCTACGCCTGTTAACTCTTTTTGCTTTGCTTGAACATCGAATATTTTTTTAACCTCACAAAGAATATGATCAGCTATTTTTTTATCGAGTCCCAATTTCAAACGTAGCAATTCAAGCTCAACCATCTCGTTAGTGTCAAGCACACGATCTGCATAAGCACGCATACAGGCCTCTTGATAGGTTTGCTTTTTTTCAGCCAATAGCTCATATTCTGTTTTAGCAGCAGCAACCTGAGTAACATTGTGAGTAACATTAGAAACATTATTCACATTATGCACGCTGCTATCAGTGTGCACACTGTTATCGGTGTGCATGCTGTTGTCGGTGTGCGATTGATCTGTGCTGTGAGATGTCGAAACACTTAACCCTCCACTAATGGCATTTGCATCTCCCAAATTCAAACCTATAGAACCTAATGAATCCTGTAGGTTAGGTTTGGGATCTTCAACCAAACGAGAGCCACAATCAGGACAGAACCGCCCCTCTTCAATATGCTTTTTACAAGTTTCGCAATACATTTTTCTAATTACTTAGTTTGAATAGCATCAAGCAACTCTCCGTTGCTTCCCACCTTAACTTGTATTCGTGTAGAGATAGCCCCGAGCTGACGATTGTAGTTATAAAAATAGCCTTTTTCCACGCATTTATTTCCTTCACACATTTCAAAGGCCTCTACCGTAGACAATTCGCGTGGTTCAACTCCCAATTGATTATAGAGTTTTTCCACAACCGTTTGATGAATACTCTGTAAATTAGCATCAACAGCACAACGCACCTCATCTAACAATGATTGCTTAGAAGACGTAAGCGACTTCGTATTACTGAACACCACACGACGATTGGTCGACTTAAAAGGAATAGATTTTATGGTGCCGTCAAAAGGTTGAAGCTCTTGCAAACCCTTTGTTCTGAACTTAAGCATGGGATTGCCATAAAGATTAAACATCAATACAGTTGCCTTTATGCCTGTATCATCCTCAATTATTCTACTACTATTGTAATAATCACATTTTGCTTTCAAGAATGCCAAACCTGCATTCATTTTACCAACACATTCATACTCTGAAAAACGTGCCATGAATGATTCGGAATAGGCTGCAGGCCGAATGCGCCAACTTTCATCAGCCTTAAAATCTCCACACTTACCCAATGCGGGAACGCAAGCACCCGCATAAAGCAAAACACCTGCATCGTATATTGCCGAAAGCAACATACTTTGACTACGCTTAAACTTTATGTATCGACCGCCGAAGCATGCCACAGTATTAAATATGCGAGCACCTATTTGCTGCAACGTGTCAATGGTAAATGCCTCTTCTGTACTATAAAAACCAGAGCATTCTGGCTTATCATCACCATGCAAATTAAATATGAGCATATCAGAGTTCTTTAAACTCTGATAATATTCATGCGCCATATCCTCGGACATTTCAGGACCAACGTTTGGACTTAGATACATCAAGTCGAGTGCAAAGTCCTTTTCATCATTCATTTTATACAAAGGTAAATTACGCACCATTTCTCTACTGGCTGGAATCCAATCTACATTAGTGGTCATTGTGGCTCTTTTGATGGTAATACCACCTTCGGACGTAACACCATTTGAAAGATTAAAATAAGCTTGCAGGTCAGAATATATATCTGTTTCCATCTGCCCCGTTTCAAGGGGAAGACGTCCTATATTGCATAGCGCTTTACGATAGTCTAGGAAATCCCAAGATACATGTTGGGGAAAACTGTAACAGAAATCTGCATAAACATACTTTTCTGAAGGGGCATCACGTTCAGCATACGGATTAGGTTCACAAGGTTGCGGAATCACATCATTTCCACCAATAATAAAAACAGAAAGTTCGGGACCTGCCTGTATACTATTATTATTTATAAAATCACTCAACACTTGCGCATACATTACCCAATGTGCATTCTGTAAACAAAGATGTGCCACATCAAATAGAACCCATTTCTGTTCATCGGCAATATTTGATACAAATTCGTTTATAACTTGTAGCACAGTGCTTTGAGACACACCATACTTAGCTGCAAGACGTGCTGTATCAGTCCAAACAATGCCCATTTCCTTATTATAATCTGCACGTTCAGCCTCATCAAAGTTCTCTTCGTCAGAATCCTCACACAATGATTGCCCACAGTTAGGACAGAACAAAGACTCGGAAGATGTTCGAGTTCCACATTCTGGGCAAAATACAAATTCTGCTGCAGCATCCTTTGCATCATGGGTTTCCATATTATTATATATGTCATCAAGGCTAGAACCTAAACTATTCACATAATCATCTAAATTCATTGTCATAGCATTATTAAATAAAAGAACATTTGCGTAATGTAGGTGCTTAAAATTATTTATATTGGATGTCGTATGAGATTGTTTCTACAGTTGCCTTGAGGAAGGAGCGTAGCGAGCTACACAGCCGGTGGAAGGTCAAAAAGCGGTCTAAAAGAAAGGTGAAGATTGAATTTAGAATATATAAAAGCTTAAATCAAATCTTCGCCAAAAAAATTAGAAGGCTTCACTGTTAGTTGCTTTGTGCCCTGTCGCATGTATTTTTTTCTGTGAGAATTTGGTGCCAGGTTAAAACAAGGATACTAACTCGCTTGCAATCTTAATCAAACAGCAGTTTGTCTTCTCAACAGAAACACACACGCGATAGAACACAAATCGACTTGTTGAAACCACTCTTTAGTTAGTGGACCAATAAGCACGCAACCAACAGTTAATTACACTCTCGAACCACACTCAGGACAAAAAGTCTCATCTGCATCAATTTGGGCTCCACAACCCGGACATTGCTTAGTTGCATTCTGCGTTGGCGATTGCTGAGGAGTATTCTTTGCCGTTTGAGGCACCTGTTGAGCATACATAGAGGCAACACCCTTAAATGAATTGATGTTTTGCGCTGCTGCATGACTAACTGTTCCAACATGCCCTAAAGCTTGGTCTTGTGTATGATCCATGCGATTTTGCTGGTGCATTGCATTTTCCCGATACTCCTCCTTTATCTGCAATTGTTCGTCATAGCGTTGCTGTTGAAAAGCCTGCTGCTGCTGATACATCTGTTGCTGAGAAGCCATTTGCTGATTGCCAGCTTGCAACATACCTTGTTGCATCATTTTTGCCATCTGCATCATCATTTCTTGCTGCTGTGCATTCTGCGCATTTTGTTGCTGCATCATTTGTTCGTACAATGCCTTTTGCTCAGTTTGCTGCTGCTTACGCAATTCGTTTTCCTTGTCGCTACCATAACTCTGAGCCATTGCCACTTGTGCTTCTTCCGATAGCCGTGACAACTGAGCTGCACGTATCTCGTCAGCAGACATTTGCGTAAAAGCATTGTCGCGATTTATTTCTACATTGGTGTCCATCGCATGCATACTTTCGGCACTGCGGTTCGATTCGCGTTGAGCAGCAAGTTCAGCCTCTTTCATGGCTTGCATATTGCGTTGGGCGATAGCAGCCTTACGCTCAAGTATATCCATGTCGTCGAACTTGTCTTGGCGCTGTCTACTATAATCAGCTTGTGTTTGCTGCTCACGCAACATCTGCTCGCGTTGTTGCTTTTGGAAGTCGTAATCCTCGTTGGCTTGACGGTTCTGCAAGTCGGCTGTCTGTTGGCGTTGTGCCTGAGCAAAGTCGTAATCGTCATTACGCTGACGCTGATTAAACGCATGGTCTTCTTCATACTGTCTGCGTTCATCTGCATAAGCATCCATCTTACGCTTAATCTCCATTTCCGCCTCATAGAGTTCGCCTTTATGACGTGCTTGCTTCAATTCATTAGCAAACTCATGATCCATCGCATTGTCAGAAATGAGGAAGTCTGCTATTTGCTGAGTTAAAGCCAACTTTTGCTCGGTCTGCACACGCATAATGTCTGTCACATTCTCGCGCGATATCTTACCCTGTTCCAGCGTGTTCGTCAAAGCCTCTATATCGTCATCCTTGACCAAGCGGTTCTTCTTCAAATCTATAAGGGCTTCATATTCTTCTTCCTTAGATTTGGCTTCACGTAAACGTTTTTGACTTACGAGCAACAATACGAAATTCTCCATTTCGTCCTCACTCAGCAACTTATCTTTGTTAACTGCTTGCAAGGATTGACGGAGATTCTCCGCATTCGTAGCCTGGCTTATCTTGAGTTTGTTTTGTTCTAGCTCTAAACGGTCCTTAAACTCATTTGTGCGCTGCAAAAAGCCTATTTCCTTTTCTGTTGCAAAAAGTTCGCGCTCCACAGAACGGAAACGCTCAAAATCACGGCTTTTGTCAGTAACATCGAGCACACGTACCACCTCAATGCCTTGTAAACGTTCGTTGCAATGACTTTGGATTCTGACCTTAAGATTTTCAACAATTGGTTCAGGCAAACCTTCTTGCTGATAATCAAAATTACGCAATAATTGGGTTAATGTATTATTTACTGCAGGCAATAACTGGGCTTGCAAATCGAGGGCTGTTACCGACGTTCTATCTACCAAGTAATTTTGCACAAACATCTGCATATTGGTTACTTGCAACTGCATGCTTACACCTACTTGCAAATCGACGAGTTTGGTAGGAATGGTTAATGGAGTGTATGCAATTTCTCCTTTTTCGTCTGTTATAGAGCTGAATAAGAGACTAATAATTTGGTTGTTAACCAGATATACACGACAAACCTTAGGCGAAGGTATTTTACTGAGCTTTTGTTTGATTCTCTCCGTACGCTTTTGATGTTGTGCGAGTGGTTCATCTTTTTTATGCCCAAAAAGGAAATTCATCACACCACGTCCAAAAGCTGCGACTTTTCCAAATACGCCGCGATTTCGAAATGAGTTAGCCTCTTCCTCTTCTTCTTTTTTCTTTTCTATTTCGAGTTTCTCGAGTTCTTTTTCGCGTTCTTCTATGCGTTTAGCCTCTGCTTCAATATCACGTTGTCTTTCATCTAGCTGTATCTCAGCAACGGTTTTAGCAGGGAATGTGTAAATTTCCGATTGCAGCAGACTAATTATCTGTCCGTCAATAAGCACCATTGCCGTACACCCTTCTTGTACAATTACGCCCTTCAATCCACTGCCAGCGTTAGCAAACTCTGCCTCTGTTATAAGACGTGCCACCTGTCCTTTTTGAATATTCCATATGGCACGTCCCTGCACGATGCTTACGCCCTCAACTGAATCCGTATCAACTAACAAACGTCTTTCAGTGGGTGTAGGGATGGGAGTTGTCGTATTTGCATTATTGCCTTGTATAGGTTTGCTCACTTCTAAACCAAGTTCACGTGCTCTTTCTGTCACACGACTTTGTTCTTCACGACGCACAGCACGTTGCACGCCTTCAGAACCTTGTCGTAAGAAAGTTCCAAAGTGCGTAACATTGTCGACAAATCCTTTTTTCCCAGTCTCATCCACAGGGGATATATTCTGTTGGCTTTCATTATTAGCTTGTGATGTAGTCAAGGCTGTACCACATTTAGTGCAGAATTTTTGTCCTGCCTTAGTAATGATATTTCCACATTTAGGGCATTGCATAGCATATATACTTTTAATTGGGTTAATTGTTTCCTTAACAGAATTATTAAAACTTACCGCATTATATTCGCTGTCATCACCTGAGGCTGCAACGGGCTGGTTTTCTGTCAAAGTCGTTCCGCAATGTGGACAAACTTTATATTTGGGTAATACGGGGTAACCGCACTTAAAGCATTTCATTTTTTGATGATTTGAATGTTTGTATCTGAAATTCTTGCTTTGGTAGTTTCCTTAGTCATCGTAGACATAAAGTTTCTCTTCTGGCATGGGGAAAATATAGCACCCACAATCCTCATCATGGTACTTATAGTACACAGCCCATCCATCATCATATTCTATTGTTTCTGTTACATCATCTTCTATATCCAACAAATCGATAAAAGGTTCTATCACATCTTTAAGCAGATACAGATGGCGAGAACATGTTAGCAAATTATATGGTGACTCAATATCTCGTGAGTAACAATAAATACTTTGACATCTTAATGCACAGGCATTTATTTTCTTAAAAGATGGTGGTAGCATAAATTCTTGAATTTCGGCATTTTTTCCTATTATTCTTTCAACTACATTAGGTAATAATATATTTTTTACATATCTGAAAACACCCAAATCTACTTTTTTTAGCTTACTACATTTTGAGAGATCGACACTTTCTAAGTTTTCAAAAGGAAAGGCATCATTACCAATCATATTTAATTCTGCAGGCATCGTTAGCTTCTCTAATGATTTACAGCCCACGTATTTACAACTTGTTGTGTATCAGCTAATTAAAATTTAGACGGTAGAAAAATGATTGCAAGGATTCTATGGAGGATGAAAATAATGAAGATTTAACACATCTAACACTCGTTAACTCAACAAACTGTAGCCAGAAATAAAATCACACATTGATTGATAATCTTCAGACCCGCATATAATAAATGGAATATTATAGTTTTCACAAAACATTTTGGCAGTTCTCTTTTCCTCTTTAATAATACTCATAATATAATCTATCTTATAGCGTTGATGACCATATTCCTTATATTTGGCATCAATAGATTCTACATCATCTTCACATATAATAACCGCCATTGGATTTAGTTCCTTGAATACAGAACTATCTATTGGCTTTCCATTTGAAGTCACAAAAGAGCTGTCAAATAAATATAGAGTATCAGAGTGAAGGGCATCTGACAAATGCTTAACTACAATACTTTCACCACCAATAATTTTTATCCTAATATTATCTCTATGCCAATAATTCATGGATTCAACATCAACAAGACTAGCGTTAAATTGTTGAGACAGTTGAATTAAAGTGGACTCTCGCAATTTTCCAAAATATCCTGTAATCAAAATAGCATTGTTCGGTGAATACTTAAAATAAGTATCGGGATAGCACTTGCGTTGTAAAATTTTAAAATAGTCAAAATCATGATAATGAAGATTCTCTAACATACCATACTCAGCAACAATTTGATAAAGTTTTGGATACCCATACTTTGATAAAGCATCAAAAAAAAGTATATACAACTCATCATTTGTCATTTGTGCTTGGACTATTGATAAATAGCTTTCTATCTTAGCGACCTCACTGGTTTTGACAAATTTCAGTATGTGAAATAAATGTCGATAATAGTGGGATAAAGACTGTTCTCCATAGGTTTCAACAGCATGAGAAAAAATTGCGTCTATTTTCCTTCTTAATTGTTCAAAATTCATGGAGTCAATCTCTTCTGTCATATATGCCAACTCCAACATCGCTTGCTTAATATCTTCAGCAACATGATAAAGCGCATCTTCACCTATGTGTGAGAATGATCTTGTCGGTCTCATAGTATCACGTCTTTTAACAACTAAAGTTTTTGCAATGTCTCGTTGTACTTGTAAAAGTTGAAAAAAATGTTTTCGAATTGAGCGCGACGTGACAATTCCATTTGTTCTTTTGAAAAATCGACCTGTTGCCTATAAGTTATAAAAACCAAATAAGCACTTAATAGAGCCATAGTCGCGCCTATTGTTCCCCCAACATAGTCACCAAAGCGGCTAAACTCTTCCGAACTATCGGAAAGGCTACCATGAAACATCCCAAAATATAGAGACAATGATAGACAGACGACTATAACACATAGAACAATTAATAATTTTCTCATAGGAAGTCTATATTATCAATATAACAATAAGATTGAGGAGCAATAAAATTTGGCAGTATCTCATATGGATTGTACATTTGATTATATATATGTAAATCCTTAATTTTTAAAGCAAATGCCTGTTCTCTATCACCAAAATATTCAAAGAAATATTTTTTTTCAATTCCGGAAAAATCTTTCGTCTTTTCCCATATTTTTATAGGGCTATCAGAAAGTACAGTATCAAGCATAAACTCCGCCACAATTCTTTTAACTGGAGACGATGAATATATATATACACGCGAAACAGGTCGTTTAAAGGCGACCTTTCTGTATTCGTATTTTTTCACTCCGGAGAGAATCTTTTCAACAAATTCAGGCTTAATCGATAAAATAACGTTCATCGGCTTCTCCATAATTTAATATTCCATTATATTGGCTATCTGACAGTTTAAAGAACCCCCAATACATATCTGTAGGTATATTGAGATTTTCTATAAGGGTCTTTCGTATAACACGTTTTGTAAATGCAACATTATACAACATCTTTATTACAAAACACGTCTTTCCTCTATACCACTTTTGCAAATCTGTCCTATCAAATACCGAACACCTACAATAGTCAAGAAATTGTTCAATATTTTCAAAATCTCGATTTGTATGAACTTCTTGTATCGTACATAATGAGGTTGCAACACTTCTGTAATAAGCACTGCCAAGTCCATCATTTGTTCTATATATTATAACTTTATCATTGGGCTTCAACTTTATTACATCAGGCATCCAACATATATAAATCTTAAAAATACTGTTTGTCTCTGATGTGTCTTGAAGTATATTAAAGCTTTCGTTCTTAAGCATGGAATCAGAGAATAATTGAGTATGATACTTCGGGTAGATAGAAAGCATGTATTTATTACCCGCATTACGCTTTACAAATGGAAAGCTTTTAATAGGATTCTCAAATTCTGCTGTCACCATATCACGGAGCAACACAACTTCTGCTCGGCTATTTGGATTAGACTTCGTACCAATATTTTTGAAACCATATTTTTCAAAAAAGTGCTGTAAATGCATAAGTTCTTCAGTATCGTTAAACATGGTTACATACACCTCTCGGTAATCACCCTGAACAGCGGCATCTAATATTTTCTTCATAAATCGTTCTCCACGATTTGTTCCCCTCCGTTCAATTTTGAACGTTCCAACCTTCAGTCGCCTAACACAAGGTAATGCTCCCTCATCCATTATCAGAGGTTCAAATTCATCTTTTAGATAGAGGAAGTCGAGGATACGGCCATTCTCCATGTATACAAATGCTTCCTTGCCCTCTGAAGCTTTTTTTCGGAACCAATCTTCAAATCCGATATAGTTATCTTTAAGAGAATTAAAGAAAGTATCACTCAATTTAATCTCTGAAAATTTCACATTTCTCAAATTATCCATAATTTTATTCCTTTTTTTTAAATATATATATGACTAATGAAACCAAGAGCAATATTGCCAAACACCACTCCCATGGGAATTGAACATACCACAAATTCTCAAAATCCCAGTTTAATCGTAGTCCTGGTATTGCGAAGAGTAAGCTACATAAGATATTCGCTCCAATAGCAAGTACTATCTGTTTTGTGCCAATTATCTCACTAGAAAAGCATGTATAGAAGGAATATGAATCTTTGTCTGATTCCTTATTAAAAAGTATAATATGATCTGTATCTTTTAACTCTGTTATGCCAGTATATCCAGCAAACACTTCTTTTTCTATTTTTCTTATTGATTTGAATTTGTTTGAATCATAAAAATCAATTGTATAACTATATGGAACAACATGAAATAGGAATACATTTTTAACTTTAAGTAGGTCGGAAGAATTAATACGTGTTACCAAATCTTCTGGCATATTTCTTCGTTCGTTTATCTTAAAATCAAATATGTAATTTCTTCTTGCAATACCTTTTTTCTCTGTTGCTATAGTATTTGAGCTTAATTCTATTAAAACTCGTAGATATAGATTGCATTTAATTGCATTTGGATTAATCTCAAATGTTAGCACATCTGTGGAATACTCGAAGATTTTGGCTGGAATGATAGCAAGATCGCCACGTTCTTTAAAATGAAGGACTTTCCCTCTCATCAAATCTTCATCTATTATGTCAGAAGACGATATAATATCGTTAAATATATATCTACTATTTTTTTCATCACACAATGACTTGTGTAGTGATATTACTTTTTCTATACTTATTGTAAAGGGTAAATGAATGGATATTTTGAAAGGGCTCTGAAATATATTGTTTGCTTCATTTAATATTTCGATACCAAGTTCAAATCGGGTTTTTCCTCCACGAACATCCCATGTACACAGGTGTAGGCGTTCTATTGTTAATTTTTTGTGAACTAAATATATAAAATGAATTATTCATAGAATTTGTATATGATTTCATTCGAATTGTGAATCTAACTTGTTTAGATGATCATATCAACATTTGTTTTGTAATCTCAACAATAGTTTCAGCCATCGACCACCCATACTCCATCATTATCCTTGCCTTCACGCTTCAGAACACCTTTCTTCTGCATTGCAGAAAGGTCGCGTTCGATGGTGCGCTGGCTCACCGACAAAGTCTCCGACATTTGTTTGCCGGTGATTGTCGGAGACTCTTTGATGAGATTAAGTATTTTCTGCTGACGCTCAGTGAGTTTCGTCTCCGACATATCTCCGTCATAGTCTCCGACATTCGGGGTGTCGGAAGAGGCAAAGATGATGGTTTGGAATTGGGTTGGAGTGGATTTAAACTTGGGTATTAGCTCGTCCCTATAACCTTCCAAGGCTTTGGTCTCATTACAAATGCGTGTGAGTCCGCTTCCTCGTTTCTCCATATAGTCAAGTTGAGCCATCACGTTTGCAAGTATGGGATTACGTCTCTCAGAAGACACATCTTTGATGTCTAAATCTTGAATTAGCATACCATTGTACATTCCTCCTGGAGATGTGACTGTGAGGCGATCGTTGTAAATGTCGAGATGAACTTCACTGCCCATCACTGTGTAGTCACGATGGATGAAATGGTTTACCATTGTTTCAAGAACTGCACGTTCCGCATACTCTGGTTTATTTTTTCGTCCATCGGGCAGTTTCTCCCAGCCTCTCTTGGTGTTTGACTTCACAAAGTTCATTGCTTCACGGAGCAGCATGAGGACATTGCCTGTAAACTCTGCATCATTGATGGCGTCGCCCTTTTCCGTTCCATCCCATCGGGTACAATAAAGACGGGATTGCCATAAAGGACAATCATCGGCAAACAGTGCTCCTGCATTCGTAAGGGTACCTGCAACTGTTACCAGCCCAAACGATAATAGATACTTCTTGTCCCATTCTTGCTTGGTGCGGTCTTTGAAAGTATTCGCTAATATCGTGAAAGCATAGTCTTCAGATTTATAATCCGTGTGAAGGGAATCATAGGTTTTATTAGAACCTTTCAGTACCAAGCGAACCATCTGCTCTGCTGTGGCAGGTACGCTTTCATCACCGATGCGAACAAAGGCAATACGCTGACCATCTCCAACATAGTAATATGGAGTGTAATGCCCTGAATTGACTTTGAGTTGCAAGATATGCAAACCATCTATAGCATGTGGAATCATTTCCACCTCTGGTAGGGGATCCATATAGTCACGAATCTTACTACTGATAGCTTCGCAAACATGCTGCACATCTTCAAGTCCTTTGACGATGCAATTATTATATTTGCTATCAAGTTGGTGTACAAGAGGGCGGGAATATCTGCAACTCCTATGGGCTGTCTCATAGGGTGTCTGATAATGTTTTGGGTTGTACTTTGCGCTATTGGAGGCTGTTCCGAAAGGAAACGAACTCAATCAGAATCACATCTTGCTCACATAAAACTTGTAACTACAGGTGCAATTGTTAAGATACCAAAGTCGGAATTGGTTGGAGCAGACACCATCTATCGTGAGAAAAAACATGTCTATAAGAATGACACAGGAAGAGATTTGGTTGAGTATATGGTCAAATATACGACAAACGGCCAAGATGCGGATCATAAGACAATAGGGTTGCTAATTCGTCCCAACCAATACTTCTATTGGTATGATGACGATAAAGACTACCATATGTTTACACTGCCCCCATCATCTACAACGATTGTCACTAGAAGCAGATATGGGAGAAGTCACCAGTTAGATTTCACTTATCTACATTTTCTCGACTATGCCGAGAATGTTCCCGATTATGTTGTCATACCCAACAAATAGATCAGATTATGTATTGTAAGCATTGCGGAAAACAAATTGCAGATGATTCTTCGTTCTGTCAGTACTGCGGAGAAAAAGTTATAGATGAATTATTATTGTCTGAAAATAGTACTATCCTACCTGCTAATAACAAAAACATTTCGGAAGAAGGTACTTCCGAAGTAATCATAGTTACTAAAGAAGCAAATCCAATACAGGTGGAAGTTTCCAAGAAAGGTAAAGATAATAGCTCTACTATAGCCAATGAGATTGTCGGAAACTTAAAGATGGTAGGTGTTGCTTTATGTATATTCCTTGTTTACATGATGGGGGTTGTACTTATTCATTCAAAAGATGCAAAGCCATTAGACGAAAATAGTTATTGGGGAGAAAGTTGCTATGACCCAACAACGATGAGTTCTAACCGAATGTTTCACTGGCAGCAACACTACGCAAAAAGAGTCTGTATGGCTCCGAGTTTCAAAAGCAAGGGGAAGAATGTCCATGGCTTCTCATCGGATTTCGAGACGTTTGCTTTTGTACATAGCATTGAGCCCATAAATGCAATTGATTATTCTTTAATCATGGGAATGAATGGTGAGGAAGCGTTATCATATGCCAATAGAGAAGCGAAGGATAAACAATTGCCACAATCTATATTAAAGCAATATGAAGAGGAAGCAAAAAAAGATGCTGAACAGGACAGACAATCTTTCAATGATGAGATTTCAAGTATCCGAAAGTATGCCTTTGAGGAAGATTTAAAGAAAAATGCGACCTATGCATCTATTATTAGTTTGCTTGTAATGATATTAGGCAGATACTTTGTAAAAAGCGTTAAATGGGTAAATGTAAATAAAACAAAATAAGAGTTAACATGATTAGACATTTTTTATCATTCAGGAGAGCATCACAGCAAAGCTGCTGTGCACTCCAGACCTAAGGCATCGGAGCACCCTATCATCGCAATAATATGACAGCACAGCTCAATAAGGGTGGCTCTGAGGTTATTATTGGTTTCAGTGGAAATGCATGTTCGCCATTATGCGTTTTGTCGCAAATGTAGATGTCGTTGGATGTTGTTTATGCCTTACTATGAGTGAGGATTCATGGCCTTTGCTTGCTATTTTATCTGGTCAGTTCCCCATACGTCGATAGACGTTGGGGTATTAGGCTTCCCTTGACTGGTTTCAAGTGGCATCGGCAAGCCGATAGTGCTAACTTAAAAATTCACAATTGAAGCGTGTGGACTATAAAAGAAACATGATAATACCTATACTTCTCAAACATCCACACAGAGCTTGCTCCTATTTGTGAAGAGTGCGCTAAGACCGCATTTTGAAAATCGGTAATTAGGCTTACTGCTTTTTTGAAAGCCAGTCTCTCTTTGCGAGATTTCAATTATACGGATGCGGTAACTGCACATTATCCGTCCGATATGTTTTATTATTATAAACGATTTTCACCATCATTTCATTGAGTCGGTCTGCTATACGATTGTCATATCGCTGACGGATATCCTTTGGCTCAAGGTTGGTCGTAAATACCGTGAATAGTTGTGCGTCATACCTCATCGTCAGCAGCTCTTTAATGGGGTACATGATGTTGCCGTAATCCTGCACTTCGGCAGGCTCGGTTCCTAAATCGTCAATACCGAGCAAGTCCGTTTGTGTCAAATATAGAAACCTATTGTAATCAGTCTTACGAAATTGTGCAATTTGCATAGCATTTACTACAGTTAGACCATAGCAACCTTCAAGTCCAGCACCTAAACCATGTGACGGGTTAGGGATTTTCAACCGTCTGATGAGGTTTTGCAATGCTTTGAGCATAGTGGTCTTTCCGTTGCCACATCCACCACAGAGAACAATACCGAACTTTGAGGTTTCTTCCGTCAATCATTTGGCAATCTGTCGAAGTTGTTCCTCAACAGAACTGTTGGAAATGAACTCACGATGACGAAATTGCACTTCCACAATATAAGCAGCCAAGAGATATGCATATGCTCGATCCTCGGTCATAGGCAATCTAAAACGCCCCTTCATAATCCGCTCCTTCTGCAGGAACCGGACAAGATCTACGATTCTCTTTTCTTTTACTGATTCCATTTTCTCTTCCTTTTTTACTGTCAAAAATCGCACACCTTTCCTCTTTAAAAGAAACTTTGTTTTGATAAGTAGGTATTCAAAATTAGTTTATATTGAATTGTCGTATTGTTTTGTTCCTACAGTTGTCTTGAAGAAGGAGCGTAGCGAGCTACGTGACTGATGAAAGGCAGCTGTAGGGACAAAAGAATGCGGCAAGGCAATATGAAACCCGAAAAAAGGTATTGATAGTATAAAATAATTTTGAATACCTACTTATATGTCTTTATCTTTTATAGGTGTCAAGTCATCTGTCAAGTCATGTGTCATGCTATCTGTCTGACCATCCGTACATTCAAGTATTGAATAATTTGACGGTACATGACGCGATTTTCCCTCTATAAAAGAGATAAGTTTACGCTCAGCAAGGTGTTTCCGTGCTGTAATGACTGTTTGTCTTGAAAGGCGCAAATCATCGCATATCCTGGTAGTGGAACATACAAACGGCATTTTCCAATACCGCTTGTTGCTCTCGTTCACAAGGTACGCAAACAGAGCTATTTCACTGGCTGGCATTGGCGACATCATAGCGGAACGCCACAATTGGTTCATACATCCTATATAAGTCATGACATCACCAGTTTAAGGGTTTCGGCTTGCGCTTGTTTCCAGCAAGAATGGCTGCGTTCTCCTCCTCAGCCGTGAGAGGTACAGGATTCTTGCGGTTAGTCCCCAGCCACTTGTCAAGTTCATCTTGATAAAGGCAATAACGCTTGCCCGGCTTGGTGGCAGGAATGCTGCCGTTTCCAAGTTTCATGTAGAGAGTTGCCATTGGCATTTTCAGGTATGCCGATGCTTCCTCTACACTCATGGGTATGTGCGTGTTCGCCTTTTGTGGCTTGTTCTGTGATTGCAGATTGGTGATCATCTGCTTCATGCCCACCACTTCATCCCGAAACTGGGCAACGACCATTGGAAGGTCGTTGAAAGTTAATTCCTTATTCATTCTGATACTTTGTTAATAACTGGTGCAAAGGAACAGAATGATGCTTCCGTTACTGAGGTTCGTGACAGTCATTTGTCATTCACGAAGGAATAACTCTAACAATAGGGATTATTCGGGAGTTTCCTCCGTCACATCATGGAAATCATATCTACCATTAGCAGGTTCGTCAATAGGAATGACATCATTGGAGCATGGTGCTTTCAGGTTCTTCAATGTGCTGTAGTCCAAACCTTCAAACGGTTTGGGAAACAAAGCCTTGATAAAGGCTATTCGCATAGCCATTGTGTAATCACGCTTACCCAAACGCTCTGCGATATTCCACACGAAGTGCCTTAAAG
>ULWE01016533.1_pt1 | contig 15914 bp, 8 predicted proteins | sample 1960071 | NCBI WGS metagenome assembly ULWE01 (sample SAMEA4835804, study PRJEB28245) | human gut metagenome | biome: gut microbiome; material: fecal sample | place: Denmark | collected 2008 | reverse complement strand
TCGTCCGAATTACGGCAGAACACGCCATCGAACAACACATTATTGCTGGCAAAGACATTCATCCCGTCTCCCCATCCGTAATAGCTGATGCTCTTTACGTTGCGGATCGTCACACCATCCGAGCCCCCCGTAGCGCACTGGGTCGTGACAACGCCTTCGACCAGTACGTTACGGGAGTTGGCTATACGGATGCCTCCTTTTACCTTATAATCAATAATACCTCTTCCTCTCAAATTCACATCGTGTACGCCTTCCATAATGACACGCCCGGCCAATACAGCTCCACCGGCCAGATAGACGGTCTTTCCCGAAGGAACTTTCAGTTCCCCGTTCTCCGGCGTATGCAAGCCCGGGCCATAATATAATACATCCGGGTCGTTTTTATCCGGTACATCCGTCTCCAACGGATTGGCAAACAAATGTAAGTTGTGGAAAATATCTCCATTCACTTCGACCGAAACATTACAGGGACGTGTCAATTCGAAACAAACGGCATTCCCCTCCACCCTGCACGGTATGTCGTAAGAAAGCGGACGGACACGAGCCGTGTTCACTTTACCTTTATTATATACGGCTTTTACGTCAACCTTTCCGGAAAAGTCGAAAATGGCCATCGAAGCGTCCTCCACGCAGTGTTTGGTATCCCTCACCTCATCCACCTTCACCAAGTAGGACGGCAAGGTTTTCCATTCTCCCCCGTCTTGACGTACCTGTACCGTAAAATCATCATTCAAATCCACACCCTCAGGAGCCGGATAAGCCACCAAAGAAGGTAAGTCCGCACAAACCGCACGTCCCGTCCCAACCAATAGCATAAGCAAAAGCCAGTGTTTTATTTTCATCTCGATTTCATTGAATTCTGAATGCAAAAATAGCGTAACCGAAGAGAATAGAATGGGACAAATTGAAACAAAAATAGGGCTTAAAATCCCCAAATGGAGATTTAAGCCCTTAGATTGTCATAAAAAACGTCCCTTACGACATTTTATCAATGAAACCATCCCACGAAACCTCCCCCGGCACGCAAGTGGACTTTCAATGTTTCTTTTTTAGACACTTTCCTATCTTCACGCGCAACGGAAGCCAAAATCTTATCATCATCATGCAGCAAGACTGCATCCATACTCTTTTTCAAGAAATCCAAAGGTATCTCAATTTCCCGTTCCTTATCTCCATTCATCACTCCTACCCACCAATCATTCCCTTTACGGCGGGCATAAGCCACGACTTCGCCCATCTCTGTACAGGATAGCACTCGGGTCTCGTCCCAAACCGTCGGCACTGCTTTAAGCAAATCCAAGAAAGGACTTTCCAAATAATAAGAATAATGATCGGAAAAATGAGTAATGGGCGAAAGAAAAACAATAGACTGGGCAAACTCATGTGTCCAAGTATAACCTCCAGTCTCTATTTCACACGGGTTCAACGTCACGGGAGTCACATCCGCAGCTCCGGCCATCAAACGTGTGAACGGCAAAGCCACATAGTGAGATTGAGGCAATACACGCCCGTATCGTAAAATATGCCACTCGTTTCCTCGAACGGCTTCCCGCGTAACATCATTCGGATAAGTACGGGAAAGCCCTGTAGGTTTTACGCTTCCATGAAAATTCAACAACAGTCCCAATTCCGCACAATCCTGCATGGCTCCCATATACCATTGCATGATTTCTGCCGTGGCCGCCGGAATGAAGTCAATTTTAATGCCTGAAGCTCCCACTGCTTTTATTTTCTCCAAATAAGCCCTGCGCGGACCCGCCGTACGCATTTCATTAGAGTTGACCCAAACAATGGATTTTACTCCCACACTACGCCCGTATGCTATGACTTCCTCCAACAGTTCCCATTGGCCTTTCCCGTCTTTACGCCAATTTCGCCAACCGTCATCTATCAGATAATATTCCCATGTAAGTTTGGCGGCGGCATCGAACCATTCCTTTTGTTCCTCATATCTCGGTGCTCCCACACTCCACCATTGCCACAGACATCTTCCGGGTTGCACCCATGAGAAATCACGCCCTTCTTCCGGAGAAGGGCACAAGTTCGTCAACATATCCGAGTTGACCAAAGCTGTCAAATCCCCGGCTATTATCACACACCTCCAAGGAGAAACATCCTTTCCCTTATACCTTCCGGCCAGAATCTTTTCCGACTCATCGGGCAAGCGCCGGATATCCCATCCTTTTTCCGAAGCGGGGAAACCAGCCTGAAACGTATTCCCCGAACGGGTAAAGGCCATGTCTGGAAAAGATTCGCAATCAGCCTCGGTAAGTGTCACGTAACAGTTGCCCAAATCGACTGTAAGCGGACCTCCCACATATCCTTTATCCGGCATGGCCTCCAACGCCGTGACATGCACATATCCTTCATAACCTGGCTCATATTCAGCCCACGCCACCTTCTTTACCCTCTGTGGCAGGGCCCAAGCTGTCCTTTCATTTCCTATATGTTTCGCGCCTTCTGGCAAAATGTAACGTATGGCAACTCCGTCATTATACACTCGCACCACCAAGCCGAAACGCACCCCGGAAGCCTGCATCGGCAATACCGCCTCTACCCCTCTCCCCGATGCTTCGGCATGATTCCCGAATATAGGATATTTTTCTTGTATTTTTTCTATTTCCGGCTCAGCCACCAACGACGCACCTTTTCCCAAGTCATGCCCGTCTACGGTTATTCCCAACGGAGATTTCTGCAAAACATCCACCTTCCCCCGCTTGACGGAATAAAGGAGCCGGCCTCCGTCCTCTTCCACACAAACTTCTATGTTTTTATCGGGACTGCCCAACCGTAACAAGTCCCCACGGCTTCCGGCCGCATGCACCGACATCGAAAACAACGACCACAGAAGCCCGGCACTTATAAACAAGTGATTTTTCATATCTGTCTTCTCTTAAAACAAAAACACAAGTCCACACCTATTACTTCACTACAGCTACAAATCCGCCCCGCGGCAGACATGTTACTTGCACAACTTTTCCGTTCTCCGGCAAAGACACACTCTCTTCCGTCACGAAACTCTTGCCGTCGCTCCCGTCTTTGAACCATGTTACCTTACAGCTTTTCTCCAAGCCCAAGTTTTCCAACGGCACACCAATCACACGGGGTTCATCCGTTCCGTTAATCCCCGCTATGTACCATACATCCCCCTTACGGCGTGCCATGACGACTTCCGTCCCGGGATAACCAGCCAAAAGCTTCGTATCATCCCACGCCGTAGGCAACGCCGACAAGAATTGTTTTACCTGCTCCGGCAAACCGTAATATACCGACGGCCTGTCGGGCATGTGCTGCAAAGCCGATTCAAAAATCACAGGCAATGCCAACTCATGGGCATACGTTGTGATATGCGGATGCTGGGAATCGGAGAAAGTTCCGGGAGTATAATCCATCGGCCCCACTACATTCCTCGTAAAAGGCAAGGTTGCATTATGTGCCGCAGCCTGATTGGTCAGCACGCCGTTATTGTTATACCACTCTGCCCCGTAAACAGCTTCCACCGACATCAAATGAGGATAAGTCCGCTGCCATCCCCTCGGAATAGTCGCTCCATGTAAATTCACCATCAATTTATATTTAGCCGCATCCTCCAACAAGTCGATGTAATAATCCATGGAAGAAATACTGTCTCCGGCGAAAAAGTCCACTTTTATACCGGAAATGCCCAACTTGTTCAACCATTCGTATTCTTTCGCACGGTCTTCCGGCTTATTCAAACGGTACAAAGGAGTGGGGCCTAACCAGTTTGTACTTGAGTTGTACCACAACAAAGGTTTCACGCCACGCTCGTGTGCATACTTCACGGCATCTTCCAAGTTTCCGCCGTTGCCCATCTGATCCCATTCCCAATCTATCAGACTGTAAGGCCACTTCATTTCGGCCGCCAAATCAAAATATTCTTTCAGAAGCTGATAATCTCTCGTTCCGTGATTGTACGCCCAATATATCCACGAAGCCGAACCGGGTTTTATCCACGATGTATCTTCCACCGTTGAAGGGTCGGAGACATCGGTCACCAACGTAGATTCCACGACGTCCGACAACGTCCCTATGATAAGCACCCTCCAAGGCGACTCCCAAGTCTCTCCCATGGGCTGCTGCTTGTCGAACAGACGCACACGGTAAAGGTCGGCACTGTCGGCATTACACAAGAAAGAGCCTCCATGTCCCCGCCGGATATTCGCCTCCGTCATCAACATAAATACGGAATCCCGTAATTCCACAAGTCCGGGATAGCCCCAAAGATTCGCATCCGGCTGCCCTTCCAACCTGCCATTAGTGGACAAAGGATAAAAACCTTCATATCCCAACGTATACTGCTGCATCCAACGTTTCACCCCCTGGGGAACATCGTATGCCGTATGTTCATCCACGACAAACTCTTCCGGCGCAACAGACTTCACCCCGTATTTAAAGGCCACACCGTCATCATACGCCCTGATGGTCACGTCCAATATGTTGCCGTCCTCATTCTCAAAAGAATAAACCCTTTCAGTCCCATGGTTCACGCAATGACTGCGTTTTCCGGTAAGCATCCGGTAATCATCCGATATCGGCTTCGCCTCCGATACGCTTTTAAATTTCAAGTTGCCGGCATATTTCTGCCGGTTCGTTTCCACTCCCAAATTGACCAATGGCAACGCCCGTTCCCCGTTATAATACACCTCGAAAGACACATCGCCATACTCACCCTTGTCAAGTTCTGTCATGCCCACAACCAAGTGACTGTCCGGAGAAACCACTTCCTGTTCTTCTACTCCACTACAGGAAGGAAGCCCCACGGCCAGTCCTAAGCACCACACCCATTTCAAAACTCCTGTCTTCATTCTTTTTCTTTTTTAATTATTTCACATTAAAATACATACTATATTCAGATCACAGTCGCGCAGCCCCTCAATAATTCCGTATCGTAGCATATACCCCATAGGATTCCTTGTCCACATCAAACAAGGGGCGAAGCCGAAACTCGCGTTCTCCGTTCTTCAGGACAAAACGTCCGGACTCACTATCCGCAAACGACAATCCTGCAAGTATCTCATCTTTGTTGCCTTTCAATATCACCTCGTCACGGGTCTCGAAAGCCAACAGCATCGGGCCATAAAACACAGCCAACATATTTTCCTTATCCGGCATGGACTGCAAACGGAATGCGTAACGAAACTCTATCCGTACCCTGTCACCATCTGCCCAACGCCTTGAAAGCTTCAGGAAGGAAGACGGACGTACCGACATTTCCTGCTTCTCGCCGTTCACATATACCACTGCACCATCCGTCCAGGCGGGTATGAACAAATTCAACACGAAATCCACCGGACGGCGCACCGACACGGTGAAATCCACTATCGGTTCCACCGGAAATCCCCCGGCTTGTTCCAAACCGACCTTTTTATCAGCCCAATGCACTTTGGAAGGCACGTATAAATTCACATACACGGCCGAGTCGTCATGATAATAAATGCCGTTGTTCAATTTGGCAAACGCTTCGGCACAAGACCCGCTGCAACACTTGAAGTCGTTGTCCGCCATGTACGCCTTATGACGAGGTGACCCCAACGGCAAATGGTAAACATAAGCTCCCGTGGAACGGCTCTGCACGGGAAGCACCGCATTATAGAACATGTTCATGTAAACATCCGCATAACATGGATTACCCGTCCACGAAAAAAGACTGGCATTCAACCGCTGCGTGTTATGGGTCACGCAACTCTCCGCAATGCCTTTGGTCAAAGTATTGCACAGATGGCAAGGTTCGCCCCAATGCTCTGCCGTCAACGAAGTCTCGGTCGTGACGTTCGGGCGCGGACCGCTGCTTGTGCCGTTGACATACGCATGGGAATGCATGAGCATATTCCAAAAGTTCGCAACGGACTTCCTGTAACATTCCTCCCCCGTGGACTCATACCGCCGGGCAAAACCGTTCACCAAAACAATGTGCGTATTGGCATGCAATCCGGAAAGAATGTCCTCGTTCCGCACCAAGGGTTCCAAAAACCATGAGGGGTCAAATAAGGAAGCCAGTTCCAAATACCGGGGTTTTCCGGATACACAGTAAAGTTGGTACAACACTTCGTTCATGCCCCCCATCTCATTCTGGGGATTGGCATCTGCCGTGTACATCATGCGTGCGACAGTCGCCGGATCCAGTTTCGACATGCGCCTGTCCACATAACCGGCCAAGCCCTCCACCATGGCGTATGCCTTTTCATTGCCGGTGCGGAGATACACGTCCAACAGTCCCTGCATGATTTTGTGAAGCGTATAATACGGTGCCCACACACCTGTAAAACGCGTCTCCAACACCTCTATGTCCGTCTCGGGAAAAGCGCTTAAATAACCGTTGCCGTGTGCTTGCTGGCAGGCATACATGCCCTCGACGACCTTCTCCAAGTTCCGTGCCAACCCGGCGTCTTCATATCTCTCCACCAAGGCTGATACAGCCGAAAGATAATGTCCCACGAAATGTCCCCGCAAGCCTACGCCGGGCGACTCCCAGCCTTCCAAGGGCTTTGCCACGGAAGGCAAGCCTGCGTTCACCCTGAAATTATGCAATAACCTGTCCGGTTCCAACGACTTAAGGAAAGCGGTATTCAGGTCTTCCCGCTGCTTAACCCACGAAGAAGCCAATTCCACGTCATGGCTTGGAAACGGCAACAACATCTCCGTCGCAGAAGGGCTGACGGCCATCTTGCCGCCTGCTTCCATCCGAACGGCTACCCAAAGGAAAAGTATAAACCAATAATGTGCCTTCATACACCCGTATCATTTATTCCTACTGCAAAGATACGCCCTTTCCACCCATCATAATAGGACAAAACCACCAAAAAGATAGGATAAAAAACTTTTTTATCACAATTCTCTTTCCATGCCATGCAAAAACAACTTGGCGTGACATTTCCATCCCTCCGTACGCATTGGCTTTCGCAAAGGCGAGAGAGCCCCCGGAAAACTACCTTTCACCCAACACGAACAAACGAATATAGACATTCTTTTTGAACAGCAGCACCAAACGGTAACAAACCACCAGTTCGACCAAGGCCAGACATGGCGGCAGGACAAACGTCCAAATCATGGGTACATAAAATCCCAGACTGTTGAACAGGTATTCTAACAAAAAAGTCTGCAACCAATAAATGCCCAAAGTAGACCGTCCTATGCCATTCAATGCCGTTGCGATTCCTTTACCCTCAATAAGGCGATAAACGTAGGGAGACAACAGGAAAAACGACATGCTGCCTGCAATGCCTATCGCCAGACGATAGAGCACCACAGAAAGGTTCTGCACGTCCCACGTGAACGTCCCCCAGTCCAACACCTGAGTGGGAACCATATACACCGTAAGCCTCCCGGACCAAAATGGCAGCATAACACCAAAAGCCACAAGGGAAATCCCTAAAAACCATTTGCGGTGGCGGTCCAAAAGGGATTGATTCAGCTTACAAGCATATCCCACCCAAAACATGGGAAGCATAAAGTTGAAGTTCGCCACGCCGCCATAGGGCAAAATGCCGGACAACACGACAGTCACGAGGGCTGCCAGCCAAACATTCCGGAACAAGCGGATGGACAAGAATCCCACCAAATAACACAAAAACACACATTTCAAGAACCACACCGTGTTCATAAACCCCATCCAATCGGGAGTGAACAGGGCCGGCCACGGGTTATGCCCCATGACGGACACCGCCGTCCACACTATGACAAAAGCCGTCACCGAGGGCAAGAGCAACTGCACGAACTTCTTTTTCAACAGTTCTCCAAAAGTGAGCTTCAACGAAGAACCGAAGAAATAACCGCACAGCAACATGAACAGCGGCATGTGGTAAGTATAAATAAAACTCCAAATAGGGTTATCCCAATAGTCATTCCCCGTGAGTTGTTCCACAGAATGCCCCAACAAGACACTGCCAATGGCAAAAAACTTCAAGAAATCAAGATAAGGGATGCGGGCTTTCGAAGTTTCCATCAGAATGATATGATTAATGTTTTGAATAATTGCTTTCCGCCATTCCCCCACTTCACAAGCGGCATTCCGTGGCCGCCCCGTCGTAACGGACTTCTACGCCCGCCCCTTCACGGAACACCTCGTCCGCACTGCCGCCCAAGACCACGCGGAACTTGCGGGACTCCTCCATACTGGGAAACGAACCTTCGCGCTGCCCGACGGACAATACACCCCGGCTATCGTCCCATTCCATCCGGATGGTCGAGAAACGCCCCTGTTCGTAACCGTAATTGTCGCCTTCGTCCTCATACAGGGTGAAAATGGCATCCCGTCCGGGATAGACCACGATGGTAAGTTCTTTTCCCGACAACTCTTCCGTATGCTGCACAACCGGCCCCATCGGAACGATGGAACCCTGGCGCACGAACAAGGGAATCTTGTCGATTGGCGCATCCGCCTTGACATCCCGGCCGCCCCGGTACTTTTTCCCACTCCAGAAATCCACCCAGTCCGTACCTTCCGGCAAATATACGGTCCGTGTCTTTTCCACACCCTGCAAAGCCACGGAACCTTTATCATAGTACATCGGACGGGTCACGGGACACACCAGAAAAGCCGGACCAAACATGAATTCGTCTTTGATGTCGTGCACACGGGCGTCGTCCGCAAAATCGAAAGCCAACAACCGGCTCATGGTATAGCTTTCTTGCGTGACCTTCCCGGCCAAAGAATATATATAAGGTATCAGGCGGTAACGTAAACGAATCATGCGCAGGATACTGTCATAAAAAGGCTCGCCCGGCCGGCCGAACCGCCAAATCTCACGCGGAGTGTCCGTGCCATGGCTGCGGAACAGAGGCAAAAATGCCCCGTATTGCAGCATCCGCACGTAATATTCCCGGTAACCCATATCGTCCACGCCGGCATCGAAATCTCCCGCACGAAACCATTCGCGCCCTTTCCGCGTGAAAAACGAACCGATATCCACCGTCCAATAAGGACAGCCCGTAGCCATGAAATTCAACCCCTGCGGAATTTGCTGGGCGAACGACTTCCACGAAGCATGCGTATCACCGTTCCACGTGATGGTAGAATAACGCTGTTGTCCCGCATAACTGGAACGCGTCAGGTTCACCACTCGCTTGCGGTCGGTCGTGGCACGCTGGTTTTCGTACAGCCCCTTGGAATGATACAACGAGAAAAGGCTGCTCCGCTCAGCCCCCAACACACCGTCCAGCAAAGCCAGATTCCCTTTCCACCGTTCTTCATGGCTGTCCCAACCGTATCCTTCGGACATCGGTCTCCAATCCGCATCCAACGGTTCCGTGCAGTCGCACCACCAGGCATCGAAACCGTTGCCGAAGAATTCCCCGTCGGCATATTCCCAATAGCGCGCCCGGGCCAGGGGATTGAAAGCGTCATACACAGAACGGGGCAACATAAAGCCACGCCTCTCAAAGTCTTTCGTCTGGGGGCAGTTCGTCGGGTTGGGCCAAATGGACACCATCAGCTTGGCATCCCACGCATGTATGGAATCTGCCAACGCACGTGGGTCGGGATAGTTTTCACGGTTCATCTTCATGTACCCCCACTGTCCGCCAGGCCAATAATTCCAATCCTGCACGATGACATCCAAAGGCACCTGCCGCCGACGATATTCCTGCACGACGTCCACAAGTTCCTTCGAATGGGTATAGCGTTCCTTAGACTGGATGTAACCGAAAATATACCGGGGCATCATCGGAGATTGTCCCGTCAACTTGCGGTACCGGGCCACGACTTGGTCCATCGTACATCCTTTCATGAAATAATAATCCACCTCCTTGGCGGCTTCCAATTCCATGAAACCGCCTTCCGGCCCGTCTTGGAACTTCATCCCGCAACCCGCATCGAACAACAGGCCATAACCGGCCGTGGAGTTCAACACCGGTACCATCTCTTTCAGGTTATGCTGGCACAGATACATCGTCTTGCCCCGCAAGTCGAGGAAATCTTCCATGTGGCATCCCAAACCGTAAAGCGCCTCGCCTTCCGACCAACGGAAATGATTCCTGAATTTCCAAGTCCACCCCACCGTGTCGCGGCGAAGCACGTCCATCACTTCCTTCTCTCCGTCGGCCGTTTTCTCGATTCGCCTGCTATCCGGATCGTAAACGACGTTTTCCATATACGTCTTCTCGGCCTCGCGCGGCATGTCCTGACGCTCGGAAAGCAACACCTTTCCCGTGCGGGCATCCTTATAAGTAAGGGCACAAGTGTTCAAATCCACCCGCACTTCAAGGCTGTCCGACTGTAAAGAAAGCCCCCCTTGCCGTGAAACGACCTGAAAAGGGACCTTGTTTTCCGTCCGCTCCACGCATACTATCGTACCGTTCCCCAAAAAATCGGCTTCACGCGTATAACGTACCCTCACGATGTCCGGACTCACGAACTCCACACGCATGCGCCCGTCCGCCGTATGGCAATATACCCCATTCTTTAGCATGACATACCCGCCGTCCGCCGCCGCGACCACAGCCACAGAACCGACAGAAATAAAAAAACACAATGCTGCACCTACTTTGGAAAAGCCCGACTTCCAAAAACTCGGCCTCGGGTCTGCTGTCGCCCTCATATCCATATATCTTTTGCTTTTTGCCATGTGGCAAATATACGGTTTTTCATTTTTCCGTTATAGGACAAAACCGTACAAAAGATAGGACTATATGCACAAGACTTTCGTCGGCAATAACTCACCTTGCCATTTTACGCAGGATTCTCGGGAATTGCCAAATGAAAATCAAGGTACAGCAAACGGCTGCGGCGGCATCGGAAACACCCTCGGCAGCGTACACGCCCATAACCCCCATCCAGCGCGGCAACAGCAGAGCCAACGGCACCAACAATATCACTTTGCGCAACAAGGCGATGAAAACGGACACCTTAGCCTGACCGAGCGCGACAAACATATTTTGGCAAGCCCGTTGCAGGCCGAAAATCGTCATACCAGCCAAGAACACGGGCAAGGTATGCTCCACGGTGGCTATCAGACGTTCGTCGGACGTAAAAGCCGAAGCGACCAGTCCGGGAAACAAAATCATAAAAAGGACAAGCAGCAGGTTGAAGGAGAACATCACCCGGACCACGATTTTAAAGCAGTCCTTCACCCGCTCACGGTTCCCGTGGCCGTAGTTGTAACTCACGATGGGAATAAAACCTTGTGCGAACCCTGTCAGCGGCACGCTGACGGCCAACATCGCACTTTGCATGATGGCCAACGCGCTGATATAGATGTCGCCATACACTTTCAAGCCGCTGTTCAGCACGAAACCCACCAGACTTTCCGTACTGGCCATGATGAACGGGGACACGCCCAAGGCCAACGTGGCACCGATGATTCTCCTGTCGGGACGCATATACCTCCGCTCGATTCTCAACGTGGCCTTGCGCGAGGTCAGGAAATGCAACACCCACCAGGCACTGCAAGCCTGCGAGAGGATGGTGGCCAAAGCCGCCCCTTTCACGCCCATGCCGAACACGAAAATGAACAGCGGATCGAGACCGATGTTCAGCAGCGCGCCGATGATGACCGAGCACATGGCTATGCCCGGCCTTCCCTGCGTATTGATGAAAGTGTTCAGCCCCACCGAAACCTCCACGAACAACGTCCCCAACAAATACACCGACAAATAATCCATCGCATAGCCTATCGTATGTTCCGATGCCCCGATAGCCATCAGCAAGGGACGCATGGACAGGTAGGCCGTGGCCGATGTCAGGACGGTGAAAAGCAGGAGCAATACCAGCCCGTTCCCCAATATCTTGCCGGCCCGCTCCCGGTCGCCCTGCCCCAACGCGATGGCAGCCAAAGGTGCACCTCCCGCCCCCACGATAGAGGAGAAAGCGGAAATCAGGATGATGACCGAACTGGTCACTCCGATACCGGCCAACGCGTCGGTACCGATACCGGGAATATGGCCGATGTAAATACGGTCCACGATGTTATAAAGCAAGTTGACGATTTGTGCGGCCACTGCCGGAAGGGCCATCCGGAACACCAACGGCAGCATGCGGTCAGTACCCAACCGCTCTTCGTATAGATTATTCATGTGTCTGCTCTCTCATATAACTTCGTGCAAAGTTACGAATTTTAAACGGAAGACAGGAGCAATGACAAAATGTTCCTTCTGACTTTTTGTATTCCGTAATGCCCCGGGAAGCGCATATTCCGCCCCGAATCCGGTCGGGACGGAAAATATCGCAGCCACGTCGGTTCCTGTAAAATCAAAAAGTCGGTCCGGTGCGCCCATTCCCGTCATTTTGCCACCGTCCGCCTCATTTACTCCGCACGGTTCGCCGTCCGTGTTTCTTAAAAGCCCGCTTCTGCTTGCGCTTTGCACGATTCTTCATGCCATCTGAAAATCTCCAAATAAATCCGCGAACGCCCCTTTCAGCACATTCCACTCCCGTTGAAGACCGATTTTCCACACGGAAAAAAGGGACCGCCGCCACGACATGCGGACAACACGCCAATGACATGCTCGTATAAAAATCCCAATCTCATGAGATTGATTTTTTATTCGGCTGTGAACGGTACGCCGATATGCAGCGTTTATGCAAAAGAATACTTGATATACGTATATTTATGCAAACCATCCCCACAGATTCGGGCTGAAGCTTCAACCTGTTTGTCAGCCCGAAGTCCTATTCAGCGACTTTTTAACAGCAAAAGAGGTGATTATCCCTATTTTTGCCACTTACCATATCCTATATTCTCCACGTAAGACCGTAGAGAGAAGTAAAAAAGGGAATCAAGCTCCGAAACAAACGGTTGCTTGAAAATGTCCCATGATTTGTTACGAAACGTCCCATATTTTTCTTCATTTTTTTTATTACTTTGTTTAAATATTCTAAGAACATGAAAAGAATCATCCTATTTTATGCACTTGTTTGCACTGTATGGAGCATCTCGGCACAAAGCCATAAAGATATTGCATCCGTAGATTCCCTCGCCACCCGCGTGGAACGTTTCGGCACCGGCCTGCCGCAAGAAAAAGTGTACCTCCATATCGACAACACCTGCTACTTCGTGGGCGATACGATATGGTACAAAGCATACGTCACACGGAGCGACAAGGGGTGGCTCACAGACTTGAGCAAAATCATGTATGTGGAACTGCTCACACCGGACGGCTATCTCGTGGAACGGCAGCAACTGAAGATGGAAGACGGAACGGCACACGGGGCGTTCACCCTGACCGACTCGCTCTATGCCGGATACTACGAACTGCGGGCATACACCCGGTGGATGCTCAACTTCGGACGACACGAGCATCCGCATTCAAAATATACGGAGGATATGTTCTACAACAAACAGATGGCCAAAGACTTCTTCCGGGATTATGACAAGCTGTATTCGCGCGTATTCCCCGTATTCGACCATCCCAAGGAAGCCTGGCGTTATGCCAAAGACATGACACTACGCCCCATGCGAAGGTACTACAAGGCGCGGAAAGGGAAGCCCGAAATAGACCTGCGTTTCTATCCCGAAGGAGGGCATCTGATTGAAGGCACAGACGGACACGTGGCATTCGAAATCAACGATGAGGAAGGAAAACATTTAGAGGCAGAACTTTCCATCATCGATAGCGATGGAAAGGAAGTAGCCCAGACACGGACATTGAACCGGGGAAGAGGCGTGTTCACCCTAACAGACATGAAACCGGACGATAAATACAAAGCCAGACTGCATTACCAAGACTACGACTATGAAGTGAAATTACCGGAAGTGGAAAAGGAAGGATATGCCCTGCATGTGGAAAGGAAAGACAGCGTACTTAGGATGATTATACAAGGTACTACCGAAAGCAAGGAGGAATTGGGGATACAGATACAGTGCAATGGCGTGAGCAAGGCTTTCAGGAAACTTTCACCCGCCGACATGAGAAAGGACACCGTGGACATCTTTTGGGCTTCGCTCCCCACGGGGGTGAACCAAATCACAGTCTTCAATGGCGAAGGACGGATTTATGCCGACCGCCTCTTTTTCGTCAACCACCATGATTATGACCAACCGCTCATTACCGTAGAAGGCATAAAACAGGAATATGCCCCATTCGAACCCATTGAACTACGGATGAAACTGCTCCGGCACCATGACGCGGACGTATCCCTCGCCGTACGCGACCATGCCACGGACGAAACGACTTACGACAACGGTACGATGCTCACTGAAATGCTGTTGGCCAGCGAGATTAAAGGTTTAGTGGAAAACCCCGGATGGTACTTCGAGGCAGACGACAGCCTGCACCGCCATGCCCTCGACCTGCTCATGATGGTACAAGGATGGAGAAGGCATGACTGGCGTATGATGGCCGGACTGGAGCACACACAGTTTGAGTTCCTTCCGGAAAAGATTCAGACACTCAGCGGCAGCGTGCACCAGACTTATTCGCTCTTGGAGGAAACAGACTACGGCGATTCTGTATATATACCCGTCATAGATTCATCAGTCCCTATTTATACCACAGCCCGTGACTACCATCTATATCCGGATATGTACGCTCCCATGGCCAAAGTCCTGACCCTGCAAGACCTCTATGGCCCGCTCATTAAAAAGATGAAAAAGGAGGTGAACGTGTCTGCCTCGTTCATACAAGACCGAGACATCGTGGATGTATTCCAAACCACCCAAAAGGGAAAGTTTTACATGCCTTCGGCTGTCGTAAACGACAACTACATTTTATTCTTAAGTGCTTCGGACAGCACAAAAAGCGAGAAATATAAAAGAAGAATAAAAAGGAAAGGCTTCATGGACGAACAAGCCTACCCGAAGTTCTATGTGAAGCTCGACCCATTCTTCCCAGTATTTCCCAAGCCATACAGTTACTATCAGGATGCTGCTTTCGAGGAAAAATTTGCCTTGCAGGATTCCGCAAGCCGGGAAAGCTTCACCGAACGGAAACTGAATACTGTCACCGTAAGGAGCAAACGGGGAGGATTGAGAAGATTAGACCACAGCAAGCCGGCCTTGGTCGTGGATGCTTACGAAGCCTTCAACCTTGCCGCTGACTATGGGTTGAACTGCGGCATGCACGACTGGAGGACATTCTCGAGGCAAGTGGCCACGGCGTTTTTCGGAGACATGGGAATGGACAGGCATTTCTATCTGCAAGAACAATACGATGGAAAGATATTAGATTTTATGCCTGAACAAAAGAGGGAGTCCAAAGTGGGCATGTCCATGTCCAACGCACAAATGGAAAAGTACCGTCGCCTCCGCCATCTGGACAAACTATACATCTATACCGATTACGTCCCACGCGAACAAGGAAGCTGGAAATACAGCCAGACCAACCAACCGGAGGTGGTCATAGACTACCAGCTTCTGCCCAACGACGGAGTACGACCCACCTACCGGGACAGACGGTATGCTGCAAAAGGATACTCCGTTTGTACGGAATTCTACTGTCCCGATTACAGCAAGAAGCCGATGCCCGATGTCAAAGACTACCGACGCACGCTTTACTGGACACCCAAAGTGAAATTCAACGACAAGGGAGAAGCCGTCATCCAACTATATAATAATAGTAAAAAGACGGTGATAACCGTGGAGGCCGAAGGCATTACAACCGACGGGAAACCCGTTGTGTGGAAATCGGAAACAGATAAAACATACTCACGTTGATTTGTCCCATCATTTGGAAAAAAATGTCCTATACACTTCCAAAATAAGTCCATACCTTTGCAGCGGAAACATGAAAGAGTCAGTGAATAACAGATATTTAAAAATATGAAGAAAGTCATGATTAGAAAGAAAACGGTAAACATCATGTGGATGATATTTCTGCTTATACTCACAGGTCAAACCATCAGTGCAAAACCCAAAAGTATAAAGGTTCATCCATACGTACCCTTTACCATCCCTGAAACAGGACCTGGAGGAGAAGCATATCCTTCGCATGTAAGAAACGATGTAGCCTCTGCACGCTTT
>ULWE01007715.1_pt1 | contig 16013 bp, 11 predicted proteins | sample 1960071 | NCBI WGS metagenome assembly ULWE01 (sample SAMEA4835804, study PRJEB28245) | human gut metagenome | biome: gut microbiome; material: fecal sample | place: Denmark | collected 2008 | reverse complement strand
TCAGGGAGTTACATAACGGGTGGCTGCAATGTGGGTTAAGGGTAGTTTTCTGCTGGTTTTAAACCGGTATAGAAGTTCAATTAAAGAAAAAGAGCATTCGTAAGGATTGTGGAAACAAACCCTTTCGAATGCTCTTTGCATTTTTCTTACATGCAGTTCTCTCTTAGAATGGGAGATCATCTGCGCTGCCACCTGCTGCAGGAGCTGCTGGCTGAGCTGGAGGGAATGGAGCAGTTGCACCCTGAGCTGGAGCAGGAGCTGCCTGAGGAGCCGCACTTACTGGAGGGAATGGAGAACCAACAGGCTGCATGCCACCCTGCATGGCAGCAACAGCATTAGGATCTACACGCTGCACATTCCAAGCGCGGACACTGTTGAACCAACGACCATTATATTCGTGTGCATCCAAATCAAAAGAAACCAAAAGTTCCTCACCACTCTGGATGTTGAACTGAGCAATACGGTCTGCACCGAAAACATCGAAGCAAAGCTTCTTTGGATACTGCTCATGAGTTTCAATGACATAAGACTGAGCCTTCCACTCACCTCTTGCTGAAACGCCGCTTTTTTCTGGTAAAACGGCAATTACCTTTCCTTGTAATTCCATATTATTATTTTAAAAATTGTTTCAATCCTTCGCCTGTCGAGCCCCATTTTCATCGAGAATCAAAAGATGTATGAAGAGGCTCAAAAACGAGTAAATCTATCTACTATTTTTCTTTCTGACTGCGAAATTACTAAAAATAGTTTTAAAACAAAAACATTTCTTCGATTATTTTTGTCTATCCCCAATATTTTTTGTATTTTTGTGCTCATAATTGCGCAAATGCTCCAATTTACCCATCAAGTAAGGAGCATCAGCAATGAAAATGAGATAAGTAATATAGAAAATTAATAATATAAAATAACGACTCATGAGATTTACAGTTTCAAGTTCAGCATTGAACAGCAAGCTCAATATGCTTGCTAAGGTGATTGGCAGCAAGAATTCTCTGCCTATCCTTGACAATTTCCTGTTTCAAGTTGCCAACGGCGAGATGACCATCACCGCAAGCGACAGTGACAACATCATCAAGAGTACCATCGCTCTCACTGACTGCGATGGCGAAGGCGAGTTCTGCGTTGCCAACCGCGTCATCCTGGATGCATTGAAGGAGTTGCCTGAGCAGCCTCTCAGCTTCGATGTAGATACCGATAGTTATGCCATTAAGATTGTATATCAGAATGGTCTCTATAATTTCACAGGCTTGAATGCTGAAGACTATCCTCCAACACAGGACATGGGTGATGCCTGCACTACCCTTGTCTTGCCAGCACAGGTGCTGATCGACAATATCAACCGTTCTCTCTTTGCAACAGCCAGCGATGAGCTGCGCCCAGTAATGAATGGTATCTATTTCGACCTTACTCCAGATTCGCTTGCTATCGTAGCAAGTGATGGTCATAAGTTGGTAAGAAGCAAGAACTTCACTATCAAGAGTGAAACTCCTGCTTCATTCAACCTGCCAAAGAAGCCAGCATCATTGCTGAAGAACATTCTGAGCAAGGATGATGAGGCAACCATCAAGTTTGATGCACGCAGAGCTGAGATTCAGTTTAGCGATGGCGTATTGAAATGCCGCCTCATTGATGGTCGCTATCCTAATTACAACTCAGTGATTCCTGCCAACAACCCATGTGAGATAACCGTAGATCGCAAGGGCTTGCAGAGTGCATTGCGCCGTGTTTTGCCATTTGCCAGCGAGAGCAGCCAGCTGATCCGTTTCCATATTGAGAGCGGCCGTTTCGAGGTTTCTTCAGAAGACATCGACTTCTCTACTTCTGCCAAGGAAGTTTTGGCTTGCGAATATAGCGGTTCCAGCATCAGCATCGGTTTCAAGGGTAGCAGCTTGATGGAAATCCTGGGTAATCTGAACAGCGATCAGGTTGTCTTCCACTTGGCTGATCCTAGCCGTGCCGGTATCATTGTACCAGCTGAGCAGCCAGAAGACGAGGACATCCTCATGCTCATCATGCCAATGCTCCTTAACGAATAAGGAGCTTGGTTCATCTAAACACCCCTTCCTTATCAGTAATATATAGTAATAAATACTAGAAGTAATGAAATTAAATCTTACTAAGCCTCTGATCGTGTTCGACCTAGAGACTACCGGTCTTGACATGGTAAAAGACAGAATCATCCAGATCTCCTATATCAAGGTGTATCCAGATGGAACAGAGGTTCGTAAAAACCAGTTTGTCAATCCAGGGAAGCCAATCCCTGAAGAGGTGGTTGCTCTTACAGGTATCAGCAATGATGATGTGAAGGATGCACCAACCTTCAAGCAGTTGGCGGCTACCTTTAACCAGGAGTTCTCCGGTTGTGATTTTGCTGGCTATAACTCCAATCATTTCGATGTGCCTATGCTTGCAGAGGAATTCCTGCGTGCAGGCATCGATTTCGATTTCTCTAAGTGTCGCCTCATTGATGCCCAGAACATCTTTATGAAGATGGAACGTCGTAACCTGGCTGCTGCCTACAAGTTCTATTGCGGCAGAAAGATGGAGGAAGATTTCGAGGCACACCGTGCCGACCAGGATACCGAGGCTACCTATTGCGTACTGAAAGGCGAGCTGGATCATTATGCCCCTGGTGTTCAGGAGGAAGCCGACCGTGTACTCAATAATGACATGGACGAGCTTGCTGAGTTTTCCAAGCGCAACGACAATGTAGATTTTGCCGGACGCATCGTTTGGCAGGAGTTGAAGGATGCCGACGGCAATGTGATACTCGACGAAAAGGGAGAACCACGCAAGCACGAGGTATTCAACTTCGGCAAGTACAAAGGATGGGATGTGGCAGAGATCCTGACCAAGGATCCTGGTTACTTCACCTGGGTATTGGGAAGCGATTTCACCAACAATACCAAGCAGGTACTCACCCGTATCCGTCTGCGCGAGTTCAACAAGAGAATGGGAAAATAATATGTTAAAAGGAAAGAAAATCGTATTGGGCATTACGGGTTCCATTGCAGCCTACAAGTCATGTCTTATCATCCGTGGTCTCATCAAGAAGGGAGCTGAGGTACAGGTGGTCATTACGCCTGCCGGTAAGGAGTTCATTACCCCTATCACCCTCTCGGCGCTGACCCACAAGCCTGTGGTAAGTGAGTTCTTCTCACAGCGTGATGGTACCTGGAATTCGCACGTGGATCTCGGTCTCTGGGCGGATGCGATGGTCATTGCACCATGTACGGCATCTACCATGGGCAAGATGGCGCATGGCATTGCAGACAACATGCTCATCACTACCTATCTCTCCATGAAGGCACCAGTCTTCATTGCTCCTGCCATGGACCTTGATATGTACAAGCATCCTTCTACCCAGGCTAACATGAAAACCCTTCTCGGCTATGGTAACCATATCATCGAACCGGAAGTGGGATTCCTTGCTTCTGGATTAGAGGGAAAGGGACGCATGGAGGAACCGGATGTCATCGTGGATTACCTGGATAGATACTTCAAAATGATGGAGAGTGCCGATGAGGTTGCTGATGTAGAATCAGAGGACCAGAAGACTGCAGGGAAAGATCTCTGCGGTAAGAAGGTGATGATTACAGCTGGACCAACCTATGAGAAGATTGACCCAGTGCGTTTCATCGGCAATTATTCTTCAGGAAAGATGGGATTCGCACTTGCCGAAGAATGTCTTCGCCGTGGTGCGGATGTTACTTTGGTGGCAGGTCCTGTTTCATTAGACTGTAGCCCTGCTATCCACCGCATCAATGTGGAGAGCTGTGAGGAGATGTATCAGGCAGCCACAGCAGCCTTTGCTTCATCTGATGCTGCCATTCTCTGTGCAGCCGTAGCAGACTTCCGTCCAGCCAATGTAGCGGATAAGAAAATCAAGCGCGAAAAGGATGACCTGGAGTTGACACTGGTGCCTACCCATGACATCGCAGCAGCTTTGGGACAGATGAAACAAAAGAATCAGCGAATCGTAGCTTTCGCCCTGGAAACCAACGATGAAGAGAGTAATGCACAGAAGAAGAGAGTGAAGAAAAACGCCGACTTCATCGTGCTCAACTCTACCCGTAATCCGGGCACTACTTTCCGTACTGACGATAATCAGATTACCATCATCTCTGAAAAGGGAAAGAAAGAATATGAAAAGAAACCGAAGACAGAGGTGGCTCACGACATCATTGACGAGCTGGCTCTCCTGTTTTAGTCCGGTATCTTTAGCTGGTGGTCTCCTGTGCTGCAGTCCTTCTACGATTTCAGCACAGGAGCTGCAAGCTAAGATTACCATCAACCATGCCCAGATCTCGGGTACGGAAAAAGGCGTATTCGACAATCTGCAACAGACCTTGCAGCAATTCGTCAACAATCGCCAATGGACTCATCTTCAGTTTCAGAAGAACGAACGCATCATCTGCAACTTCAATATCACCGTCACCAAGTATGACAGAGACCAGAATCTCTTTACCTGCAAGGCGCTGATACAGGCCAATCGCCCCGTCTTCAATTCGGCATACACCTCCACCTTATATAATAATGTGGACGATAACTTCACGTTTCGTTTTGCCGAATACGACCAGTTGGAGTTCAATGAGCAGCAGATAGACAATCAGCTTACAGCTCTCTTTGCCTATTATGCATATCTTATCATCGGCATCGATCTGGATAGTTTTGCACCCAAAGGTGGTGAAGACATCCTGCAGCGCTGCATGAATCTGACAAACAATGCCCAGAATCTGGATTATCCCGGATGGAAGGCTTTCTCTGATGACCGCAACCGATATGCCATCATCTCAGACTATCTGGATGGAGCGTTGGAACCCTTCAGGCAGTTGCAGTATGACTACTATCGGAAAGGACTCGACGAGATGGCGAATAATGCGGAAAGAGGTCGTACCGAGATAACCGCAGCCCTGGAAACAGGACTGAAGAAGGCGAAGGAAAACCGCCCGCTCAGTTTGTTGCCACAGATATGGACCGATTTCAAGAAGGATGAACTTGCCAACATCTATCGCGGCAAGGGAACCCAAAAGGAAAAGGAGAGCATCTATGAACTCCTCTTCTCCATCAATCCTTCACAGAATAAATATTGGGATCAGGTCAAGGAATAATCTTTCAGGAAGAAGTCGTCATTCATAGAATCATCTTCCAGAACGGAAGCTTCTGAAAATCAGAATCAGCTTTCCCTTTATATCTTTATCAAAAAGTAGAATAAATATGCTCAAGCAATTATATATCAAGAACTTCACGCTCATCGACGAGCTGAACATCTCTCTCTATCCTGGCTTCTCCGTCATCACGGGTGAGACAGGAGCAGGAAAGAGTATCATCCTCGGTGCCATCGGACTGCTTCTGGGTAACCGTGCCGACAGCAAGGCGATCAAGGCTGGAAGAGACCGATGCGTGATAGAGGCTCACTTCGATCTCTCTAGATATGGTATGCAGAAATTCTTCGATGATAACGACATCGACTATGATGCCGATGATACGATTATCCGAAGAGAGTTGACTGCAGCCGGCAAGAGCCGTGCCTTCATCAATGACACCCCTGTGCCTCTCACCCGTATGAGAGAATTGGGAGAGCAACTCGTGGATATCCATTCGCAGCATCAGAATCTTCTTCTGCAGAAAGAAGACTTCCAGTTGAATGTGGTGGATATCATCGCTCAGGATGCCGACCAGCTCAAGGTTTACCAAAAGGAGTATTATGCCTATCGCAAAGCCAGGGAACTTCTGGAAGAACTGAAAGCCGAGATTGCCAAGAACCGTGAGAACGAGGAGTTTATGCGCTTCCAGCATAAAGAGCTGGATGATGCAAATCTGCAGGAAGGCGAATTGGAACAGCTGGAGCAGGAAGCAGAGACCCTGAGCCATTCGGAGGACATCAAGACCGCTCTCTTCGAAGCAGACAATGCGCTTTCGGGAGACGACGACAGCATACTTGACAAACTGAAGAACGCCACTCATCATCTGGAAAACATCTGTGATGTCTATCCAAGCATGGCTGATGTGGCTGGCAGAATGCAGAGCAGCTATATCGAACTGAAGGACATCGCGCAGGAAATCAGCAGTAGTGTAGATCACGTGGAATTCGATCCTAACCGATTGGATGCCATCAATACCCGTCTGGACAAGCTCTACACCCTGCAGCAGAAGTTCCATGTGGAAACGGTGACTGAACTCATAGCTACCCGTGATCGCATAGCAGAACAGCTTTCGCATATCGATAATGGCGATGAAGACATCGAAGAGAAGGAAAAAGAAGTTGCTGCTCTCCTTGTCAAGGCTGAAAAGCAAGCTGCCCTACTCACTTCCATCCGTCAGAAATCAGCAAAGGCCATCGAAAAAGAGATGAAGGGCAGACTCATCCCGCTGGGCATTCCGAATGTGAGATTCGAGATTGCCTTCGCAGAAAAACCACTGTCTGGAAATGGTGCCGATAAGGTCAGCTTCCTCTTCAGTGCCAACAAGAGTACCCAGCTACAGCCTGTCAGTCAGGTTGCTTCGGGTGGTGAGATTGCCCGTGTGATGCTCTCGCTGAAGGCAATGATCAGTGGAGCCGTGAAGTTGCCAACTATCATCTTTGATGAGATTGATACCGGTGTAAGCGGAAAGATAGCAGAAAAGATGGCAGATATCATGGAAGAGATGGGACTCCAGAACCGACAGGTACTTTCCATCACTCATCTGCCACAGATTGCTGCCAAGGGTAGCCATCATTACAAGGTATTGAAGGAGGAAACCGAGAACGGAACCATCTCGCACATGAAAGAACTCAACAACCAGGAGCGCATTGAGGAAATTGCCCAGATGCTCAGTGGCAGTGACATCACGCAGGCAGCTCTTGCCAATGCCAAAGAATTATTGAGAATATGAAAAGAATAAATATGATACTGATGGGACTGATGCTGGGTGCATCATCCCTCTTCGCTCAGCCAGGCTCTGTACAGAAAGCCGCCAAGAGCGTATTTACACTCACCACCTTCAACAAGGATGGTAACATCATCTCTTCTACACAAGGTGTATTTATTGATAACAAGGGAACGGCTATCGGTACCTTCAAACCGTTTATCGGTGCAGTGAAGGCTACCATCGTGGATGTCAGCGGAAAGTCGATGGACGTGGATGCCATCCTCGGAGCCGATGAACTTTACGATGTGGCTAAGTTCAGGGTATTGGGTAATACCACGGCTGCCAACATTGCTACGGCAGAATCACCTGCGGGTAGTAAGGTTTGGCTCGTTCCTTATTCTATCAAGAAGTCACCTTTCCAGCAGGAGGATATCGCAAGCGTTGAGAAGTTTAAGGAAACTTACAATTACTACATCTTCTCCAACACCGTACCGGACAATGCTGTGGGTTGCCCATTCGTCAACAAAAGCGGTCAGGTGATTGGTATCATGCATAGCAACGGTCAAGTAACTGCCATTGATGCCAACTATGCCAAGGAGTTGAAGGTGACGGGTCTTTCCACACTGGATGCAGCCCTTCGCCAAACAGGCATCCGTACTGCTCTTCCTGATACCGAACAGGAGGCGATTACGATGATGACGCTCAATAAGTCTCAAGTGTCCCGCGACATCTATGACAAGTATGCAGATGAGTTTATGGCAAAGTTCCCAGCTTCAGCATTCGGCTATAAGGAAAAAGCAACTATTCTTGTAGATAAGAACGAGTTTGCCGAGGCTGCCAAATGTATGGAAGAAGGAATCAAGAAATCTTCTGCCAAGGATGAAGCCCACTCCAATTATTCTGATGTCATCTATCAGAAACTGATCTATAAGGGTGATTCTGCCTATACAGCCTGGACTTACGACAAGGCGATAGAAGAGGCACAGAAGGCATACGCCATCAATGCCAATCCTATATATCAGCATCAGGAGGCACGCATCATCTTTACCAAGGGTAATTATCAGAAGGCTTACGATATGTTCATCGCCCTGACCAAGACTTCAGTCAAGAACCCGGAAATCTTCCTGGAGGCAGCTCAGGCTAAGATTCAGCTCAAGGCTCCAGCTACAGAGATCAAGGTCTTGTTGGACAGTGCAGTCAATGAGGCTAAGAACTCGGGCACCATGGCTGGTCCTTACTATCTGGCTCGTGGTGATTTCCAGGCAGAACAGGGAGAGTATCGCAGTGCTATAGCCGACTACAATATGTATGATTCGATAGTCCGTCCTATAAATCCAGCATTTTTCTATGCAAGATACAAGGCTGAGACCAAGTTGCGCATGTGGCAGCCAGCGCTGATTGATATTGCCCGTACCTGCTATCTCGCTCCTAACGAGCCTACTTATTTTGCAGAATGGGCTAGTCTTGACTTGCGAGTGAAGCGATATGCAGAAGGCATCAGTGCAGCCAAGCATTGCATAGAGATTGCTCCAGAATATGCCGATGGCTATCTCCTCCTCGGTTTGCTCCAGATGGAGAACAAGCAGAAGGAAGAGGCCCGCAAGAACCTGGAAAAAGCAAAGGAACTGGGAGATACCCGTGCTGAGGGTTATCTCAAGAAACTGAAATAATAAAATTAAAGGTGCATCAAAGGATTGCACTTTCAAACGCCCTGAAAGGGCAAAAGTAAATAGAGGAGGGTGTGTCATAATTCCATAACGCATCCTCCTTTTCATTTTTTTCATCGTTTTTTCATCGGATTTCGCTGAGTTAACGGAACATTCTTGCTCCTCGGATTACGCACGGAATTTAAACGGATTTGGCCTTCGGCCATAGGCTAGCGCCATAAATATGTGCTTCTGTGTTCCTGCTTTATGGGGGATTGCCACGACCGTCAGGTCGAGTTCCGTTTAAATTCCGTGCGTAATCCGAAGAAGGCTGTTCTGGTTCCGATTTATCCGCGTAATCCGATGAATAAAGACACATCTATAAAACAAAAAGTGGATTAACCTTTCGATTAATCCACTTTTGTGATTCCGTTGGGGTTCGAACCCAAGACCCACAGCTTAGAAGGCTGTTGCTCTAATCCAACTGAGCTACGGAACCAACACTGCTATTTTTCATTAGCGAGTGCAAAGGTAATACTTTTTTGCGAAACTACCAAATTTTCCTGCATCTTTTTTACAATAAAACCGAATATTATGCAACTTTTCTCTTTCTATGAATTGAAAAGCGCATAATATTCGGTATTCCTCATTCTTTTATGCATCCAAAAGAACGAATATCTTTTATGCATCCAAAAGAATGAATATCATCTTCTACTTATTATTCAGTAATCAGTGTAAACTCTGAACCTGAAGCATAATCCTGACCATTCTGCTCATTCAATGCACGCAGACGGAAGTAGCGAGCCTTGACAGGCTTGTTCAACATCACCTTCTGCAGCTTGGCTGTCTTCTCAAAATGACCCTTCAGGATTGGCTCACCCCAAGTCTTGTTGTCGTTGCTGACATAGATTTCATAATCCTTGATGCAACCATTCAGAGAACCATCCTGGCGTGCCAGATAAGTAAAGCCCTTGATGACCTTCTGCTTGCCAGCATCGAAGTCAACCCAGTGAGGATACTTAGCCAATGTAATGGAATACATCGTATGCCAGAATGTAGAAGGATCGCCATCTACCAAGTAGGCAGCATCACCCTCATCAGGCTCTTGGCTGGAAGCAAAGGCAATCTGAAGATTAGAAGTCTGCTGACTCTGCTGCATCTTCTTCATCATCTCCTTCACCATCTCACGACCGGTAGCTGAAACTTTCACGATATTTCCAAGCTCAGACTTCACCGCTGGACGGATGATGAATCCGAATGTGGTAGGAGTACTGCGTACCTGATCTGGTGTCAAAGGACCACCCTGTCCACAGCTGGCACCGCCCAATCCTGTAACCTTTGCATCGAGGTGCAAGTGAGTACCGCTGCTCTTTGGCAACTGATATGGATGTGCTGCCAAAGTCAACTCCTGCTGACTCCAAGGCAATGCTGAGGCAGACATAGTACTATCAGAGATGAATACTACACCCTGCTGGTTGTCGTTAGTAACGGCACACCAACGTACCTCCTCGCGGTTGCCCTGTGCCTGTGGCTTAGGAAGCATGATGCCCTGCTCTGCTACCGGACTGTGGTACCAACCGATAAACTGGCTGGTCTTGCGGTCGTTGTAGTTGTTGACTGGTCCGCGTCCATAATAATCATATTGGTTCAACTCGCTTGGCAATACCATGGAATAGCCGATGCGAGGCAAGATGACCTTAGAACGGTTAGCACCGATGGCACTCTGCATCTCGATAGAACCATCCTTATAGATCGTATAGATCTGGCGTGAAGTGAACTTCAGGTCAGCATCTGTCAAGGCATGCTTGTTTTTCTCGAAGTTATAGCAAGACTCTGGGTCACGGTCGCGGTTGCTGTAATTCACATCGCATCCCTCCTTGCCCTGACTCTCCACAGTAAAGTCGAGCTGGTAAGTACCATCCTTCTTGGCAGTATAGTTCCAGTTCTTCACTACATGCTGCAGGTCGTACAGACCATTCTTGAACCATGCATTGTGGTATCCGATACCGGCATCGTTGTCTGTAGGAGCACGATATGCATCGAGCTTAGGACCATTGCCATCCTTGATGATATCCAGGCTGCCATACTTCAGGCTATAGATAGCACCGGTATTCAGGTCGAATGCCACCTGGAAGTTGCCACCATTGATGTTGGCACGCTTAGCCGCCTTATCTACCGAAAGCTTCATCGCCTTACCGTTCTTGGCAACAGTAGCGATAGAAGGAGCAGCCACATCAGCGCCCTTCACTCTCAACTGCTCTTCCATCTGAGGATACCCCTTGGCAGCCCACGGCATATCCTTACCCAGAAGGAACTGAACTGTAACGAAGTACTCGCTCTTAGGATCGAGGCTTGCATAATCGTATGGCAAGGTATAGAAGCCCTTCTCGCGAGGTCCCACAATATTCTTGGCACCCTGCAATGGCTGATTCTTAGAAATGCAGACACCATCCTTATAGAGAGACCATACAATCTGGTAATTCTTGAGAGGCTCGAAGTAGTTCTTGTTGAAGATTTCAATCTGTCCCTGCTTCATATCTACAGCCTTCACGCCTACATTCTGATAAACCTTCTTTACCTCATAGTACTGAGCCTTAGGTGAGAAGTCTGGGCGAAGGATACCATTCATACAGAACATACCATCGTTTGGCTTGTTGTCCTTACCGAAGTCACCACCGTATGCCCAGTAGGTCTGTCCGGTTACAGGATCCTGCTTGTTAAGAGCCTGATCAACCCAGTCCCAGATAGCTCCACCCATGAAGAAGTTGGTGCTCTCGATGGCATCCCAGTAATCTATCAGGTTGCCGCAGGCATTACCCATAGAGTGAGCATACTCAGAGATGTGGAACGGATACTTCAGCTTGTACTTGCCCTGCACGGCTCCCTGAACCCAGGCGATGGAAGGATACTGGTTAGAACCCATATCCACGATATCATTGTTGCGCTCATACTGAACTGGGCGGCTGGTATCATAAGCCTTGATGGCATTATAGCAATCTACGAAAGTCTTGCCAGGTCCAGCCTCGTTACCCAAACTCCAGATTACTACAGAAGGATGATTCACGGTAGCGTGTACCATCTCCATGTTTCTGGCGATATGAGCGTTGCGGAACTCAGGTACATGAGAAAGACTCTGCTTGCCATAGTAGTACTCATGGCTCTCGAGGTTAGCTTCATCCTCCAGATAGATACCATACTTATCGCAGAGATAATACCAGTAAGGTGCATCAGGATAGTGGCAGTTGCGCACATGGTTGATATTGCCACGCTTCATCAGGAAGATTTCGTTCTCCATCTGTTCGCGGGTAGCAGTATGACCTAACAGCGTGTTGTTCTCATGACGGTTGACACCCTTCAGCTTGATAGGCTGTCCGTTGAGATAGTAATATCTTCCAGCCAATCCGAACTCATCCTTCTCGGCAGGAGTCTCTTTGATTTCCACTTTTCTGAAGCCAACGATGGTAGAGAAGGTCTGAACCGTTCTGCCCTTGGCATCCTTCAATTCTCCTACCAATGTATAACGGTAAGGAGCTTCTGCACTCCAGAGCTTCACCTTGTTGGCAGCATCGAGCGTAGTCTCCAGAACAATCTCGCCCTTGGAATTCAGTTTTCCTACGAGAGGAGTAGAAGCTGTAACGCCTTCCATCAGATCATTGTCGTCGGAATAGAGACGGTTGGCATAGAGTGAATACTGCAAGGTATAACCCTTGATGGCCTTCTTGGAAAGGTTCTGCAACTGGGCTGTGATGTGCAAGGTGGCATGGCTGTAGGTATCATCCAAGTCAGGAATAGCCTTGATGTCTCTTACCTGAACCTGTGGTTTGGCAACCAAAGCCACGGTGCGGAAGATACCAGGCAAGCGGAACATATCCTGACTCTCCAGGAAAGAACCGTCTGAATGGCGATAAACCTCTACTGCTACAGTATTCTCCTCACCCTCCTTATTAAGATAAGGTGTAATGTCGAATTCAGCCAGGTTGCGTGAGTTCTTGGAGAATCCCACATACTTACCATTTATATATAGGTAGAAGAATGAATCTACACCATCGAAGTTGAGATAGATCTGCTGACCCTTCCAATCTGCAGGTACGGAGAAGGTTCTGCGATAAGAACCCACCTCATTGCGGTTGCGATAGGTCATCCAGTTGGTAGGAGGTGTACGCATCACTCCACCCTTCCAGTCGTTCATCGGCTGCCAGGAGTGCTGGAAGATGACACGCTGGTTAGAATAGAGCGGATCTCCATACTTGTTGTTTCCATCTTTCTGCAGTCCAGCCAGATTCCAGTTCATAGGCACCTTGATATCGTCCCACTGAGAGACATCATAGTCTGTACGGTAGAAATCCTTAGGACGCTCATCAGGATTTGGAGCCCAATGGAACTTCCATAATCCATCGAGAGATTTCCAGTAAGAACTGTTTTCTGGTAAAACCTTTCTCGCCTCTTCGACATTGCGGAACGAGAAGAACCAGGCATGCGGCTGCTGCTTGTTGACAGCTACGGAATCAGGACTTTGCCACTCCCATCCCGTAGGCGCAGCCTGCTGATTGTAGAAGTAGCCTCCTAAAGTACCATCTGCCCATGCTGATGAGCAAATGAGTCCGGTTAAAAGTAATAAATAAGTTTTCTTCATAAGTTGATGTTATAGTTTCTAATTATATTCTTTGCAAAGTTACGCTTTTATTTTGAAAGAGCAAAATAGTAGAAGAGAAAAAGCGAGAAAATACCCGATTTTTTGAGATAAGCCTTTAATCTTTGCCCTACCCGATGATTTTTTGCACGAAAAACTTGGCGGAATCACAGAAAAGCTGTATCTTTGTCGCATATAAACAATCTAATGGCAATATAGATAGACTAAATATATTATTAATTAATAAATTCAATCTTAAACAAAGACATTTATGGTAAACAGATTCATTCTTAATGAAGTTTCCTATTTCGGTCCAGGTGCCCGCAAGGAGCTTCCTACAGTAATCGCTAGTCGTGGTTGGAAAAAAGCTTTGGTTGTAACAGACAAGGGCTTGATGAAATTTGGCGTTGCCAAGATGGTACTCGACGTATTGGACGAGGCTAACATCGCTTACGAGGTATTTGATGACGTAAAGCCAAACCCAACAGTTTCTAATGTTACTGCAGGTATTGAGGCTTGCAAGAATGCTGAGGCAGACTTCATCATCGCTATCGGTGGTGGCAGTTCTATGGATACAGCAAAGGGTATCGGCGTGGTTGTTACCAACCCTGAGTTTGCCGACATCGTTTCTCTGGAGGGTGTTGCTCCTACCAAGAACAAGTGCTTGCCTATTGTAGCTCTTCCTACTACAGCTGGTACCGCAGCAGAGACAACCATCAACTATGTGATTATTGACGAGAAGCGCCAGCAGAAGATGGTATGCGTGGATCCTAACGATATTCCTGCCGTTGCTATCGTAGATGCAGAGCTGATGTACTCTTTGCCAAAGGGTCTCACCGCAGCTACCGGTATGGATGCGATGACTCACGCTATCGAGGGCTTGATTACCAAGGCAGCTTGGGAGATGAGTGATATGTTCGAGCTCAAGGCTATCGAGATGATTCATAAGTACCTGCCTATCGCAGTGAATGACCCTACCAATCCAGAGGGTCGCAACGGTATGGCTGTAGCTCAGTATATTGCCGGTATGGCATTCTCTAATGTTGGTTTGGGCGTTGACCATGGTATGGCTCACCCTATGAGTGCCCTTCATGATGTTCCTCACGGAGTAGCTTGTGCTATCCTGCTTCCTACCGTGATGCGTTTCAATATGGAGGTAAGTGTTCCTAAATATGTACAGATAGCCAAGGTTGTTGGTGTTTACAAGGATGGTATGACCGACCAGGAGGCAGCTGAGGCAGCATGCAACGCTATCGAGAAGTTGTCTAAGTTGGTAGGTATTCCACAGCATCTCAGCGAATTGGGCATCACAGAGGCTGACATCCCTGCCCTTGCCGAGCAGGCATTCACCGATGTATGTACTCCAGGTAACCCTCGCGAGGTTTCCAAGGAGGATATCATCGCCTTGTATCACAAGATCTTGTAATATAGGCTAAAGATACAATAATACTTTAATATTTTAATCGCTCTGAAAGGAACAAGCATAATTAATGCTTCACCTTTCAGGGCGATTTTTTTATTCATTTAATCTCTCAACTTAGGCGCAAAAACGTTACTGAGAGGTTGCCATGATAGTACTGACGATGCGTAAAGCGGCTTGTAGCGCTTATTGCCTCACTATTGCACAACATTGCCCCTTACCAGGGCAATAACCTGCCATTGCCAGGCACAAAACGATACGTCGGGAGCTGGTAAAAACAGCCACTCTCTTTTTTACTCTTCACCCTTCACCAAATCGGCTGAAACCCCGATAAACACTGGGGGTGCGAGAGGTGAAAAGTTGCGCACCACCCTTCACCTTCGGATTACGCACGAAAATTAAACGAAAAACTCGACCTGTTCGGTCTTTTGAAGAAAGTCACGCAGATTTCGCAAATGACGCAGATTTTCCGGGTGAAGGGTGGGTGAAGAGAGGTGAAGGGTTGTGTCAACCCTTCACTCGCGCAAGTTTCTAAGCTAAAGATATTTATGTCCTTCTGGTGAAGGGTGAAGGGTATTTTTGAAAGTGGCTTACTATTACGAAGGATTGCAAATTCGCCGGAACACCAGTGCAAGTCCGCTAGGCGTACCGCCGGATTAAAATCCAGTGTAAAAATGCTAATTGTATGGTTGAAACGGGCTGAAAGCCCAAAAGCTCTTAGCCCAGGGAGGATCTATGCCATCCTGCATTTCTCAAACTATCGAAAGAAATTCAAGGAACAACTGAAATACCAGTTTCCTCGTATTCCATACCCTAAAAATGAAGAAGAGTTAAAAAAAATAGCGTCATTGGGTAACCACTTGTGCCACCTGCATCTTATGGACAATACGGCGGCATGGAAAGCCAAGAGTAAATTCCCTTTCAAAGGAAACGGAAGCAGCATAATCGTTAAGCCCCAATGGAAAGACGGCAAAGTGTACATCAACAAAGAAAACTATTACGACAATGTGCCAGAGGACTATATTGGAGGATACCAAATAGCAGAGAAATGGCTTAAAGACAGAAAAGACACAGAGCTAGACTTCAACGCCATCATCCACTATTCAAACATATTGTATGTCTTGGCACAAACTATCTATCTTTCTAAAGAAATAGACAAAATATACATATAATCCTTGCTTATCGCCAAGCATTACGGCTTTACAGAAGAAGAGCTCGACTTCATCATCAACTACGACATTAAGTATCGTATGGGCGATGAGCTGAACAAGGACGAGGAGTAAAACAAAGAATCCCTGTTGCTGATGCTGCTTGGCAAGCATCGGCAACAGGGAATTTCATTCAATTGTTTTATTTTTACACCTTTCTTAAATAGCATATCAAACTAAACCATTCTTCTTCAACAAATCTGTCAATTCTTTTCCCTTTATAGTACTCCGCTCCGATTTATCATAAATATAAAGCA
>ULWE01017510.1_pt1 | contig 16230 bp, 27 predicted proteins | sample 1960071 | NCBI WGS metagenome assembly ULWE01 (sample SAMEA4835804, study PRJEB28245) | human gut metagenome | biome: gut microbiome; material: fecal sample | place: Denmark | collected 2008 | reverse complement strand
GCCACTGTACTGTTTTTGATATCAGGGCACGAGATTGCTGGAAAGCTCGTTCCGAGAGGATATACGGCAGAATCAGAGAACATCGAGTACAGCTCATTGCTGAATCTGAGTCAGCTGACGGCAGAGCTTACAAAGCAATGTTTCAGTGGACATAAAATATGCTGAAAGGAGAGAGGACATGGCAATTAGATACGTAGATAGCAATACAATAATGGATTTGGGAGAAAAAATCCGATTTAAAAGTAAAGTAGAGCCGGTATGCGGTGTAGACATCCCTTTTTCCATCATTTCAGCGGATTACGAATTGATTTTCGTTGATACAGATGCTGAAACAGAGACTGTAGAAGATCAAGGAAACTGCAATATCAACGAGCATACGCTAGATGCGTTAATTGAGCCACAAAAAACAGGAATCTATTGTCTGAGATTTATATATAAAATTGCAGATGAAACGTGGGTAGATAATTATAAAATCAAAGTGAAAGGGTGATATGCATAGCAGATGCAAACATTTATATAGCCGGTGCAAGCATAAGCCCTACATCAGTTCAGACAGGGGCGAAATATGCGATTGCTGTTGATGTTAGAAATGTCCAGTATGTATTGGATTCAGGCAATGGCTCAGCACTTGCTACTTCAGATGGCTCAATGCTGAGAGTAAAAGAATAGAAAGAGGTAAAATAATATGGCAGAATCATTAAAAACAGTATTGATGTCGGCACTGACTTCGAAAGCAACACCAGCAGAAAGTGACACATTGATAGTTGGAGAAGGGAATGCATTAAAGAAAATATCGTTTTCACAGCTGTTCACTTATTTAAAAGATAAATTGGGAATCAATACGCTAAACACGAATTTAGGAAAAACTGCTCGTTTTTATGCTGCAAGTAATTTTTATGTACCTGGAAGCTCTGGCGATTATTCCGGGCTTGCAATCGGGGGGAATGCATGGAGTAACATTACTGGAATACAGTATGTGAGTGCAACTGATTACAAACATTACTATACATTCCCCAAAGGCACATATTTAGTAAATATCAACCTTTTTGCAAATCTTGAAGCATCAACTTCAAATGTTCTGGGGGTGGCATTACATATCGAAGTAGATGATAAAATGATAGCGAATCCATGGTTTAGAATGATTGATTCATATCAAAGCATTTCTTATCCTGTTATCATCAGTGGAAGTAAGCTAAAAGTCACCATGTACTCAGGAAAGACAATTGAAATTGTAAATAATGTCAATCTTTCATATATTGATTTTATGAGATTGAATTAATCAACATACAATACTCTAATAGTCACAGTTCTATTGGCACATGAGCCACCATTGAAATCAGTATATAGAGTGTACTTTAGTTGAATTACTGTACAGCACTGGCTGTTACGTGTCCGAACTTGCAATAGTCACCACAGATACGTGGTGTGAAAGGAGAAAATATGGAAATTAAAGGCATTGACGTATCCGCTCACCAAGGAAAGATTAATTGGGATACTGTAGCAAACTACGGCATAGACTTTGCAATCTTGCGTATTACAGAAGTTGGAAACGTGATTGATTCTCAGTTCGAGAATAACTTTTCTGGTTGCAACAAACACAAAATTCCAGTAGGAGTATACAAGTATTCCTATGCTTCGACAGTATCCGAAGCCCGGAGTGAAGCCAGAAAGGTTGTTTCCGTACTGAACGGAAGAAAGATTCAGTTTCCAGTATTCCTCGACTTAGAGAATCATAGACAGAGAGTACTTGGAGCTGAAAGTATTCATAATCTGGCAGAAGCATTCAGAGAGATTATTGTTGCTGCTGGTTATAAATTTGCAATCTATTGCAATCTTGACTGGTACATGAATGTGATTTGCAGTCACCTCAAAAAGCATGATTTCTGGATTGCCAGATATCCGGCAAATGATAACGGGACAGTAGTTGAGAGATTACGTCCAAGTTGGGGTGTTGGCTGGCAGTACAGCTCAAAAGCAACGATTCCAGGAATTAATACCAAAGTTGATAGAAATATATTTTATAAAGATTATACAGAAGCAAAGGAGAGTGGAACAATGGCAAAGACAAAAGAACAGATTATCCAGAATGTGAAAAACGATGCAGTAAGCTTTGCGGTAAATATTGCCAATGATAACAGTCATGGATACAGTCAGAGAATTAGGAGTTTATACGAAATTAACATTCCGAAATCTTTTGACTGTAGCTCATTGGCACTTACTGCTTATTACTATGCGTTCCTCAAAAATGGGCTTACCAAACAGGCGCGTTATCTCAAAGAGAATTGCTCTTATACTGGCAATATGCTCAAGATGCTGAATGCCGGATTTGAGGTTGTCGCTAGGAATCAGACCGCACACAAACAGATGATAAAAGGCGACCTGGAACTGGCGGACAATAATCCGAATGGATCCAATAGTCATGTAGCAATGGCGATTGGTAAGAACGACATTGTTCATGCCAGAAGTTCGGAGGGCACAAAAGATACGAAAGATAATTCTGGAAATGAGATCCGTACACAGCCCTGGTACCTGTACAGTCACGGATGGACGCATCGTCTTAGATTTACTGGAAAAGGAATTGATTTTAGTGGACTTACCAATACTACTGGAAGTAAGCCTACCGCAAAACCATCAACTAGCACAAAACCATCAACGACCACATCGAAAGGAGCCGGTTATATGTTTGAGCCAAAATTAGTAAAACTTGGAAGCGAAGGAACTTCTGTCCTGTTGCTTCAAGAGATTTTGATCGCAAGAGGATTTAAAGGAAAAAACGGGAAAGCACTGAGCTTATCCAGAAAAGCAGATGCAAATACCATTTATGCATTAAAACAGTATCAGAAATCCAGAAACGGGGTTCTGAGCGTTGACGGGGAATGCGGAAAGAACACCTGGAAAGATTTGATTGCCATCTAATAATTGGCTAATGGCATTGCCACCTTTTTGTCGCTGATAGGAACAAAAGACAAAACCGACTGGTACTACATCCGCATTGCCGGAAAGTATTTCGGATTTGTTTCCACGAAATATATTTGCAAAGTGTGATAAATGTAATATAATAAATATACCATAATTCAACTCCTCCCCAGAGTTTGGATATGAACTCAAAAAAGAGATGATCTGTTTCTATTCCTTGACAGATCATCTCTTTTATTTTATTTAATAATATATTCCCAATATTGATTTTTAATATCCGCATATCCGTTCTTACGAATCAGTACTTTATCACCAGAAAACATCGTAAAATCAGAATCCAGCTTTTGCACATAATCCATGTTTACAACAAATGACTTATGGCAACGCAAAAACCGTTTATCAAGGTAAGGCTCAACCGACTTTAAAGTTGCATACATACTGTGCATAATCCCGTTCGTGCAATGAACAAAAACTTGCTTATCCCGTGCTTCGAGGTACTCGATTTTGTTCAATGGAATCCTTATAATGCAATCTCTGTGTCTGATTGTGAGCATCTTGTGTTTCATATCACTCAAGGTATTGTCAATCATAGAAAACATTCTTCCGTGTTCATTTCCCTTGATGATATAATGCGTAAATTCAACATCCAACGCATCAAAAACAAAATCCTTGTGAGCTGTCCAGAAAGCAATTTTGCCCTTATATCCACACTCTCGGAGTTCTTTGGCAATATCCACGCCATTTTCGTTTTTAAGTACCACATCCAAAACAATCATATCAAACCATTTTCCGTCCTTGACATCATCTATCAAGGGCTCCCCGCTGAAATAACCGTCTATCGTATAGTTCCGGTCACCATTTTGCTTTAAAAATGGTTCAATTCGATGTTTGAAATACTCAACCTGTAGTTCACAATCGTCACAAATAGCGATTTTCATAGTAATCACCTTCCGTTTATCGCTTGCACTTCAACTTTCATCAGATTATCCTCATCTAAGTAATTAATTATGGTAATATAGTAGCACTGAAACGGAAATGTGTAAATAGTTCAGCGGAAGTTTGAAAAAAATCGACATCTTAATACGTTGGTACAGCCTGCCAGACTGATCTGGGGAGGAAACGTGATCGTGAATGCAGGCTTTGCCATAAAAAAGAGCCGGGGAGTAAAATCCTCGGCTCTTTGCTTTACGATATTTGTGCAATGAATTATTTCTGATATGAAATCAAGTCTGTAGTATATTCGTTAGCGAATTCTGCTAATGGGCGAATCGTTAATGCAAAATCTACGTTTGACACATCAGAAATTCCGTTCGCCGCAAGAAATTCATCTGTAGGAGTCAGAGTTATAAGAGTTTTGCAGCCATCTAACAAATACTCATTGTATACTTCATAACTATCTGACATTGTGAAATCATTATAAGTCTCAGAAGTTACGTCGTATGCGAAATATTGCCCAGTAGTGTTTGTGATACAAAATGTAAAACTGTTACCTGCCGAGGATATGAAATCGACACTAATACCATTCTGATTGTACAAATTCTGTGCACTGTCAAATACAGGAGAAGAAACTACGGTAGTTCCGGCTACGTCAGCGTGAATCTGACCGCTGTCAAAAGCCTTGAAACTCTTTGCATTGTCATAAGCCCACAGTAGAATATCAAAGCTATCTACTTCGTTCATTTGGTAGTCTTTAAAGAAATCCTTGTTTTCCCATGTATCTATCAGTTCCAAAGTAGAATTTGCTTTCTTTCCAGGTGCTACATCAGAGGAATTTATGCCATACTGATCTCCACCTGCCATGATGCCATTTATGGCATAAGCATAAGGAGCTATGCCTAAATTCAAATTAGAATTGTTTTCAATGTACAGTCCTATAGTACCTGTGGACGGGGAATCGGTTAATCCTTTTGTTTCAACATGAATGCCGTTCTCTTCATATAGCACAAAATCTTCTGCAAAAACACTGGATGGCATGGATGCAAGTAAAATACTTGACAGCCCGATACTGGCTAGAAGCTTTACTTTCTTTCTCATAAAAATATTTCCTCCTTGGTAAAATTTGCATATATTATACCGCAAGATTCAACAATAGCATAGTCAAAACCGAAATATTTTTCATATTTTTATCCATCAAAAATGTAGTTTTATCGTTTTGCCCGATTAATTTGCACAAAAAGTGGTATAACTAAGTACATAAATTATAGACTAAAGAGGTATATATTATGAGGAAGATTGAGAGATTGCTGATCGCAGTAGGAGTAATCTTCTTTGCAAGCTACATCATTCACTTGCCGATGTGCAATCAAGATTATTTGCGTAAAAGCTCCATCCGCTTGGCAGAGGATATGTGCAAGCATTCAACCTTAAACCAGAGCATAAAAGAGGTTCTAAGAACGAACGATATTGTAGAAATCACAGAAAATCCGGTAAAAACGAAATTTATATTTGCGAAAGTAAAGGTTATATTTGAAATCACAAATATTCCAGTTTATCGCTGGCAACTGGCGAGGGGGAATTTGAATGCATCCCGTTTTACTCCACTTTATTGGACATATCATAAAGTATAATGTAAACATAAGTTCGAGACATATTTCCCACTGTCCGGACATATACTTTAATGTAGGCGGTAGTTTTCAAACAGGGAGGGTTATTTATGGATTATAAGAAAGAGATTATTGAATTATTAGATAAGGTAAAATTAGAAAGTACTTTAAAAAGAGTATACAAGTTGCTGGTATACTTATATTTAAGAGAAAAGTAGCCTAAAATGCCGCATCTACAGTTAAAGCAGATGCGGCATAATAATTATTCTGTTTTTAAATCATCTGGCGATGCGGAGAAATAATATTCGAATTCGGAACTGTCATAATCGCTGCCTAACATTGAATTTATTTTGTCCGCAATAGATGTTCCTAATTCCTCTCCGAATTCAGCATCTTCAACTTTTGTTCTTTTATATTCTGTAAAAATGTTTCCCCAGTCGTCTTGTGTGCCTGCATAGTAAATCTGGATGAGATCGCCATCTTCTTTAGGATTTAAGTAAGATAAGGTTTTATCTGTTACGTTTATCATACTTTTAGGAAAAAATACTTTTTGAACATCACAGGAATTAAAAACAGCATCATATATTTCAGTAATTCCTTCTTGAAAAATAACTGATTCAACATGAGAACTTCCAATTCCAATCTGGAAATCTGATAAATCTGTTGCGTAGTCTGTTCCGTCAATATTGTATGATGGAAGAATTTCCAAAATTTTGCACTTGCCATCATAACCGTGCAATTTCACAGAGTTTCCCTCTATATCATAATCAAAATCACTGATTACACCGTACTTTTCAGAGTCATCCTTTTGAACTTCAACGCCAGTCACGCCGCCTGCATAAGTTGGAGTAGAAACTCCTAAAATTGCAAAAGTACAAAATGCAATTAATAGCTTTTTCTTCATAGACATTTCCTCCTTGGTATTAGTTGACTTTATTATATCACTATAAATCAAAACAACAAAGCAGAATATAAGAAAAGACCAGAGCTTTTTATTCTCTGGCCTTTCTTTTTTTTAATTGTTTTCCAATTCTGTTAGGATTTCTTGGAGCTGCTTCCAATGTTCATCACTGAGCTTTGCAAACTTGACAAGAATCTTCTTAGCAAATTCATTATCCCCGGTCATTACCGAATCAACGATAGCCTGCGCATCGCCATCGTCTTGGAACATTTCGCCGTTTCCATTCACGAGCCAGCCATAAGAAACATTATAAGTATTACAAATTAGCTTTAAGAAGTCGTCATCTGGAGTTGTTCTTCCAAGTTCTATATTTTCAATTTTTCCACGGCTTTTCAAACCGAGTTTTTTGGCGAAGTCTTCTCTTGAAAGTCCCAAATGTTTACGCAATATTTTCAAACGTTCTTCCATTTTGCACACCTCCTTTCCTTAAGGTATGACTAAAGTATAACATTTACTAAATGCGTTGTCAACGCATAAAAAATAAAAAATACGTTGACAATGCGTTGAGAATGTGCTATTATACATTTACAACGTAACAAGAAACAGGAGGTGAGAAAATGTCGGAGGAAAAGAGACAACTTATTAGAGATGTAACAACACGAATCAATAAACTTCCAGAAGATAAAAAACATTATATTCTGGGGTATATGAACGGCGTTGCTGATACCGTTGAAAGTAATTCGCGGAAAGATGTAATGGAGATTAAGAATAGTGATTAAGAGAAGAGGTGATAACCACGGAACAATTAATGACAATCAATTATGATGGCAATGAACCAACTGTATCAGCTAGAGAGTTACATAAATCTCTTGAAATCAGCAAACGATTTTCAGCATGGTTTGAGACAAATTCTCAGGGATTCGTTGAAAACGAAGATTTTACAAGTGTACTTTCAGGTACGGTTGTAAATAACGGAGCACACAGAGAAATACAAGACTATTCCTTATCAGTAGATATGGCGAAACACATTTGCCTTATGAGCAGAACTGAAAAAGGGAAAGAATGTCGACAGTATCTCATCGACCTCGAAAAAGCATGGAATACACCAGAACAGGTTTTTGCTAGAGCATTGAAGATGGCGGACCAGACGATTGCGAAGTTGAAAGATACAAATAAGTCTCTTGCGGAGAAAATTGAAGCTGATAGACCGAAAACAATTTTCGCAGATGCAGTATCTGCAAGTCACACATCAATTCTTATCGGAGACTTGGCAAAACTTATCTGTCAGAACGGATACCAGATAGGACAGAAACGATTGTTCCAGTGGATGAGAGACAATGGCTATCTGATGGTTTCTGGAAGTTCACGAAATATGCCAAAACAGAAATACGTTGAGCAGGGATTATTTGAAATCAAAGAATCTAATGTTCAGAATCCAGATGGTTCAGTAAGAATCACACGCACGACAAAAGTCAGTGGAAAGGGACAGTTGTATTTCGTGAATAAGTTTCTGGGACAGGAAACTGAAAAAGCAGACGGTTATTGAGAAAGGAGTCATAAATGTGCTAAAGCAATTTTTAAAAAGATTATTCGCACCGCAGATTGTAAGAATCCCAGATAAGACAAGAGTAATGTGCTTTGCGAGAAATGGAAAGAAATATGTGAAAGTGTTCAACACTCAAAACGGTGCAAACATTTGTTTCCAAGTGAAATCCATTGATTATGCAAACAGCGATTTGAAAGATGAATACCACCCGGAAACAATGTTCGCAGACATTGAAAGCAATCAAAGCGTCACGATTTTGAACCAGTAGGTGTAGTCGTTACATTTTGAACATTTAGGGATGATCTTACCGGGTTTTACAGTTCTTTTAGAGTTGCAATTACAGCATGTGAAAACAGTAGTTTCAGTTACTTTTTCACCGGATCGGAAAAGACCATCTACGTATGGAAGTAATAACAAAATTCCTATCTCCTTTCAAATTACTCGGCGTTATAGAGCCTGTGGTTACATTATAAAGAGGTTAGGAACGAAACTCAATAGAAAGGATCCGCATGAACAACTTAACAGTAACAGAGTACAAGAACATTCGAGTTCTTACCACACAGCAGATTGCTGAAGCGTATGGAACTGACACGAAAATCATTTCAAAAAATTTCAGCAGAAACAAAGAAAGATACATCGAAGGCAAACATTTCATTTGCCTTGAGGGAGAAGAATTAAAGGAATTTAAAACGAAACGTCATTTTGACGATTCGTCAAGAATCAATAAGCTCTACCTCTGGACAGAAAAGGGAGCATTCCTCCATGCAAAGTCATTGAATACCGGCAAAGCCTGGGAAGTATATGACAGACTGGTGGATGAATATTTCGAGAAAGGTTCCAGAAAGCCAATGACAGTGGCAGAACAGATTCAGCTTCTGGCTCTTGGCAATCAAGACCATGAGGAACGAATCGAGAAACTTGAGAATACCATGACCATTGATTACGGTCAGCAGAAGTACATCAGTGATCTAGTTTCCAAGGTGGTGATCGAGGTTCTGGGTGGAAAGAAATCCAATGCCTATGATGAAATTGGAAAAAAGGTATTTGCAGAGTGTAACAGGGATGTAAAGACTTACTTCGATGTAAATGCCAGAAATAACATTCCCAAACTGAGATATCAGGAAGCAGTGGAATATATCAAAGAGTGGACACCTTGTGCAAACACAAAGATGATGATTCGTGACTGTAATGCCCAGATGACAATGTAGGAGGTGAGAATGTGAAGATTTCCGACGAAACAATTATCAAGTTCAAAAATGGTGAAAAATTATATATGCCATTTGAGATGTACGAAGAACTTGATTTTAAAAGAAATGGAAGTGTGGAGTGTAGTTGGACAGAAGGCGGATATGACTGCAAAGTTCAGTTTTCTTGGGAGGATGTGCTCTGCATCGCAAGGACAACGCGGAACACATCCAAAAAAAATGATTAGTAAACAGTATCTGGACGATTAACAGCTTTACAGTTAGTTACTTTCTCTTTATCAAGTTCATTGAGAAAGTAATCTTCATCATGGGAATCCAGAAGATCAGCAAATTCTGCGCGGTATTTGAAGTATCTCTGGCAGATATGAGGATTATCCAGATTTCCCGGTAATTCAGCACATAACTTAGCAACAGCCAGATCATGAGCAATTTGGTTAATATCCATTGGTCACACCTCCCTTCGAGGGAGATTATACCACAAAAAAAGGAGGCGAATCAAAATCAAAGACTTCATATATGAATTATTTTTCGAGAAAAGATATTCAATAGTGGATATATTAAGCAGGATTATTGGAATTATTATTGGACTTTATATTTTCAGTAGATATATTTCTCCAATGATGTAAGAAAGGAATCGTATGAAAGTATCAAAAATCGTAATTCGTCAGGTAGATGGTGAAAAAGGAATCTTCACAGAAATCCTTGTAGATGGTCACAAGCTTGAGGGCGTAAGAAGTTTTGAATTAAAACAGGGAGTTGGTAATTCCATTCCTACTCTTTCAATCGATCTGAATGCTTTGAATTTATCCACAGACTTGCAGATGTTGCAGGTGAACCAGAAAGGCATCGGGGAAATTGAGGGAATTAAGTTTAAGGATTCGCCATGGTTGACAAAATTTTCAACAGAGTAGATTCCCATATTTCAGAGAACCTACCATTGCGTATTACTTGTCTGGATTTTTTAAAACAGAACATTGACTTGGGTGATTGCAACAGCCTGTTGTTCCCGCATAACCACATTCTAATCTTCCGTTTCTGAATTGCTTTGATTGGTCGTCGAGAGCTGATACAGAAATAGGGACAAATTTAACAGAGTAGTGTTTGTTCTGTTTATCACAGAATCCTGAATAAATCAATATTTACACCTCCTTCCCATAGAAGATTATAACACAGAAAGGAATGATATGTTGAAAGAAACAAATGCATTACTCAAACAGATTTTAGAAAAGCTTAAAGCTATTCGAAAAGAAGTTGCCCCTACGAGAACAAAAAAAGTAACGTACACGGCAAATATTGACGGGAAGACAATTGCCGAATGCGTTACAAGCGGAGTTAGTTCTGCGATTCAGAAATCCATTCGTGATACTGACGAAGCAGATTTACAGCGATTGAAGTAGACAATCCAGTAATTGCAGATACGAAGTTGTCTGCGTCTTCAATTCGAAGCACTGAAAAGAGAAATGGAGGAAAAATAGAGTGATCAAATGTGAAGGCGGGAAAGTTGAATTAGAAGAAGATGCAAATAAGTTGCTTTCTGAATTAACCGCGATATGCAGGGGACTAAGAGTTTTCCTTGTGAAAGAAGGATATTCCAAGGAAAAAGCCGATGAACTTGTTTCTGAATCAGCTCAGATGGGGTTGTGGACAGACGAAAAAATACAAGAAGAACTTGACAGATTAAGGACAGAAACGCTTAGAACGTTTGCGGAATTAATATTGGGGAGAAAGATTTTTGAAGGAGGAAAAGAGAATGATTAAATGCAATAAAAAAGGAGAAATTACTTTTAAAGGAAATGTCCCGGATATTATGACTGATTTATCCATGATTGCAAGAACAACGCGAGAATTCTTCATGGAAAGAGGAATGTCAAAAGATGAAGCCGAAGAAGGAATTAAACATGCGGTAGAACTTGGATTCTGGACAGAAGAAGAGCTTGCTAAAGAAAATAATAAATTGGTCAAGGAACTTATGGACTTAATACTGGGAGAATCAAAGAATGAATAAAAACACTTACGAACCAGAAACCCTCGAAGAGAAATTTGCTTTTCTGGCAGGTAGACTTACAGCTCTAGAAGCGGTTTTAAATGCTGACGATAGCACATTCATTGATAAAAAGTATGTAGCTGCGATCATGGGAATTAAATATTTCGAGGGGAATTCCAATAAGAAAGAAGAGTGAAACGCCCCGGAGGTGAAGCAACACCTACCGGAGCACGTATCTAACTTAATTCGGGTAAGTTAAATACAGGTAAAGTATAACATACCTTCCTGTATTTGAAAAGAAAATTTATACCAGGAGGGCATTTTTTATGTCTAAAATCACAAAACACACCGAAAACGCAACTAAAAACCAGAGCCTTGCAAGTGAAATCATCGCAGATCAGGCGGCAAAAACAAAACGTCTGGAAATCGCAGTTGTAGCACTATCAATAGCTTTGCTTGCAACAGCAACAACAAAAAGAAAGAAGTGAGGGATATGAGAAAAAGAATGTATTTTATCGGAATGATGGCACAGGTTGGAACATTTTCCACGATTGCATTATTGCTCTGGTGGATGACGAAAATGGATGTACTTAAGCTGCTCTGCATAAGTGCAATGGTATCTTCAATGGTATCCTTTCCTATTTTAATGCAGATAGAAAGGTGGGTAAACGGAGTTGAATAAACTTTTAGAAAACAATCAGGTAACACTGGTTGGAGAAATTAAAACAGAATTTGAATTTAGCCATGAAGTATATGGTGAAAAATTTTACCGATTCGAACTTAGCGTAGAACGATTTAGTGGAACGAAAGATGTTCTTCCAGTTGTAGTTTCTGAGAGACTCATCGATGTGAAGCAGAACTATACAGGAGAAATGATGGAAATTCAAGGGCAGTTCAGATCGTTCAATAAGCATGAAGAAAATCACAGTAGATTGCTTCTTTTTGTGTTCGCAAGAGAAGCAAAATTCATGGACAAAGATGCGCTTCCAGTTAATCAGATTCTTCTGGATGGTTTTACTTGCAAGAAACCAGTATACAGAAAAACACCTAATGGAAGAGAGATTGCAGATGTACTTCTGGCGGTAAATAGATCATACGGCATATCTGATTACATACCATGCATCTGTTGGGGCAGAAATGCAAGATACATGGGAACCTGTGGAACTGGCACACATATTATTTTGCAGGGAAGAATCCAGAGCAGAGAGTACAACAAAAAAGTCGGAAATCAGGTCGAGAAGAAAATAGCCTATGAAGTGTCGGCTTATTGGGTGGAGGATAAAACAGCATGAAAACAGTAGAATTGAAACAGGTTAACATTGAAAACTACAAGAAGTTTGAGTCTGCGGAATATCAGTTTTCACCACGAACAATGGTATCTGGCAGGAACCGTCAGGGTAAAACAACGTTGATGGATGCTTATTTTGATACACTGACCGGAAAGCTTGCAGACGGTACATCTCCGAATAATGTCAGAAGAAAAGAAGACGGAGAAGAAGTTGAGGGCGTCGTATCCAGGGAACTCACACTTCTGATTGATGGAGAAGAAACCGCGATCCGTAAGGAAACGAAGAAAGGTAAATCTTCCAGTACCACAAAATATCAGGTTGATGGGTTTGATTATAACCAGACAAAATACAAAGATTTCTTAAAAAGAATTGCAGACCCAGAAACTATTATGATGTGCAGCAATGCAAAAACGTTTCTGAATGAATTACAGAAGTCAACCGCAGAAGCAAGAAAAACTCTTACTGATATGTCTGGGTTTGATGTAGATGCTTTTATGAGAAGCAATCCGGAAATTATGCAGATTACAAAGGGGCATCCAGTAGAAGAAACAGCAAAACAGCTTAAAAAGGACAAAAAAAATAAGCAGGAAGATATTAAAGATAAAGTTTCTAAAATTGAAGTTGTAAAGAAACAGGAAATACCAGACGCAGCAGTTCTTGAAGAAAAGAGAGGACAAGTTTTAAATCATTTGATCGAGCTGAGACAGAAAGAACAACAGCTGTGTGATTCTGGAAAAGCATACGATGAACTTTCCTATGAAATTATAGGCCTTAAGAAATCCAGAGATGCGATCATTTCAAATGCAGCAGAAGCATTACAGGAAGAAAAGAGAAAAATCGTTTCCTTATTAAATGACAGACGATTCAAGCAGAAACAGGAAGAAGACAATCTCCGTGTTCTGGAAAATTTCCTTTCTACTGCCGAAAAACCGGAACGTATTCAGCAGAGAATTACGGTTTTACAGGAGAAATATAAACAGACGTATGCGTCCACATTTGATGAAACAGCTTTAAATGCCATACAGAACGAAAAATTTGATCCTGAATCAGCTATTTGTCCGACCTGTGGACAGCATTTGCCAGAAGAACAAGTTGAACGTCTTAAAACTGAATTTGAACAGAAGAAACAGGAAAGAATCCATGCGGAATTTGCGAAAAAAGAGCAGTTTAAAGTAGACAAACAACAGAAACTTAAAGACATTACAGAAGAAGGCAATTCCGAAGTAGCCAGAAGAAAAGAAGTTGAGGAAAAGCGCAAAGACATCGAATCGCAGATTGAGCAGACAAAGAAAAATATTTCTACTCTGGCATCTGATATTGCACAGAAAAATCAGGAATTAGAGAAACTTCCGTCAGAGCCAGATATGTCTGAAAATGAAGAGTATCAGGCAGTTGTAGCAGAAATCCAGAAGAAACAGGAACAACTTGATGGACTGACTAATAATTCTGAGGAAAATGCAGCAGTTCAGGCAGAAAGAATGTCTGCTGAAAAGGAACTTACAGGAATCGAAACAAAAATTGAGATGGCAAAACAGGCAGTTCAGAAACAGACAGAAACACTTGAACAGCTGAACGCAGAACAGAAAGAGTTAGGTCAGGAAGATTCCGATATTCAGCAGAAACTTGACATGTTGAAAGAATTTTCCATCAAAAAAAATCAGGCACTCGCAGATACGATCAATCCACACTTTAAACATTTCCGGTTCCAGTTTTTGGACTACACGCAGGACGGAGAGCCAGTGGAAGTATGCCGGATGATCGTAGATGGTATTGATTACTTCAACGGGCTGAACCACTCTGATCAGATTCTGTGCAACATTGACCTTGTGGCAGGATTGCAGGAACTGAACGGTTTGAACTTGCCGATTTGGGTTGACGATGCAGAATCCGTGAACGAAGAGCGTTTTCCGAAGATGGAACAGCAGGTTATTTACTTGAAAGTATCTGACAATGAGTTAAAGGCGGAGGGATTCTAACATGACATACAATATTCAAGAAGCTATCAAGGCACAGGAACGGTTCTGTGACAAGAATGAATATCCGTATTTTGTACCGGACAATGGTATCTGTTGGGACTGCCATCAGAATATATATTCCGAAAACGGGAGAACCAGATACGGTAAGAAAACACATGGTATTTCAGTAGAAAGTGCCGGACATTATCTGATTACAGGATGTCCGTTTTGCAGTAGAAGCTATTGCGAGTAAAGCGCAATAGATTGGCAGGGCTGGCTTTGCGATGGCAAAGTGGTGCGGTGCCGGGCGAGGCAAGGGATATGCATAGAACAGATATGAAATGCCACGGAATAGACAGGCATTGAACTGCAGCGTGAAGAAATGAAATGCAATGGAAACGTTGAGAATAGAATAGCCTAGTAAAGCAAAGGCATAGCTAAGCACTGATTTGAGATGCAACGGCGTAGAAGCACACAGAAAAGCCAAGGCGAGGTTGCGCGACGCAAGGTATGGAACGGCAAAGGAATAGCGTAGAATTGAATTGCAGCGGAGGAGCATGGCCTTGACAAGCAAAGCATTAAGCAAAATATAAAAATCGGAGGAATACGAGATGAAAGAATTAAAAGTAAGATTAACATTTTTAGAGTAAGTTCTGGGAACCGCAAATGCGGAAAAAGATATTCATGAGAAGTTTATTGCATCAAAAGCACCAGATGCACCTTCCAGAGAACAGGAAGTTGAAGCTTTAGGAGTTGAAGAAGTTATTGAAAAAGGTCGAACAGTATTTCCGAAAGATGATAACGGCAATCCGTTCCTTTGGGACTACCAGATCAGAGGATTTTTTAAGTCAGCTGCACAGGCAGGTTCTTATATGGGTGGCACAAAGAAACTTGCAGCTTACAAGAAGAAAATTGACTTGCTGGTATTTGTTAATGAGCGGAAAATTCCGTTTATTCTTCCAGAAGGTACAGAACTTTCTGATTGTCAGAGACCACTGAGAGCGCAGACAGCACAGGGCGAAAGAATCTCTTTGGCAGACAGTGAAACAGTACCGGCAGGTTCGACAGTAGAATTTACAATCAAAGTACTTGATGATTCACTCATGAAATATGTAATCGACTGGCTTGATTATGGAGAGCTTAATGGCATTGGTCAGTGGCGCAACTCAGGCAAGGGCCGGTACTTATGGAACGAGCTTGATTCCGATGGAAATATTATTGGAGGAAATAATGTCGTTAAGAAGCGAGAATAAAAACATATATTGGGCATGGAAATCAATGAAACAAAGGTGCAAAAATCCACGTTGTAAAGCATATAAAAATTACGGTGCACGTGGAATTAAAGTTTGTGAAGAATGGGAAAGTTTCGAACCATTCCTACAGTGGTGTTTATCAAACGGATATTCCAAAGGTCTTGATTTAAAGTATAGCAAAGGCACTGAGTAGAGAAGGTGAGCAAAGGATAGGCAGAGCGTAGCTTGACAATGATTTGTTTTGGTGAAGTGTAGAACTGAACAGAAATGCAAACAAAAAATGAGTTAATTAATATAAATAAGAAAAGGAGAATTAAAATGGCAGAAAACACACAGGTAGCAAATTTTAACACACAGCTTTCCTACTACACAAATCGTTATGTCGATTTAATGGAAAGAGATTTAACTTCAAGAGGAATGGAATTTGATTCCTACTCAAAAGATTGCGTAGTAGCGGCAATGGGATCTATTTTCCAGATGGTGCATGAGAGCGGCGTGAACTTTGAAGCAATCAACGGCTCTAATCTTAAATTTATCTTGAGTAAGGTCGCAGCGTTGAAACTGAATGCAAATGCACAGCCGAGAGAATGTTATTTCCAGATTAGAAATGTAAATGTAGCAGCGAAAGGGCAGAAACC
>ULWE01014362.1_pt1 | contig 16252 bp, 9 predicted proteins | sample 1960071 | NCBI WGS metagenome assembly ULWE01 (sample SAMEA4835804, study PRJEB28245) | human gut metagenome | biome: gut microbiome; material: fecal sample | place: Denmark | collected 2008 | reverse complement strand
TTGGTTGTCTAGGAGCTGTTGCACTTAGATTGTAAATCCATCACAAAATTTTTGGACGCGCATCAATAAAAAAGATAAATCCTGATTATATGTTTTTTTAATTCGATAGGATTTATTCATTAATGCGGATAATGTAAGGTTTTCCTCTCAAATCGCAAAAAAAGCAGGCTCCACAAGGAGTCTGCTCTTTTTCATCGGTGCAAATCGATTCGATTTTGATTGGAGGGAACGGTCATCAGAAGTAGACGCCGCCGCGGATCCAGAAGTGGCCGCCCGTGTGGCTCGTGTCGCTCGTCGGTTCTTCGGAGCCGAGCTTCCAGGCGTAGTCGGTGCGCAGGAACCAGTCCTCATAGCGCGACCAGATCAGGCCGAGGCCGATACCCTGGAGATTGCGGTGGTTCTTGGCAGTCGGATTGAGGCTGCTGTCCTTGTTGATCCAGACGCCGCCGTGCTCGAGATACGAGGCGAGGTGCAGCTGCTGGTCCTTGGCACCGAGCGGCAGGAGCCAGCGCAGCTCTGCGCGCGTCAGATAGCCCGTGTCACCCGAAGCCTCGCTCGTCGGATAGGCGCGCACGCCGTACGGGCCGCCGAGGGAGAAATGCTCCGAGGAGTCGAGGTTGTCAAAGGCGTACTGGCCGCGTGCCGAAAGCAGCAGGTAGGTGCGGTCGTTGAGATCCTGGCGGCGCAGGATGTTGGCGCGGATCTTGTTGTAGGTACCAGCCGTCCGGCTGTCGCCTGCCAGCCAGCGGGTCGTTTCATCAGTCGAGTCGAACGCATCATTCGAGATGTGACCAAATTTGTATTCAAAGCGCCAGTCCGTCGCGCCCTTGCGGTCCTGTTCATCGCCGTATATCGAGAGGACTGCTGCGTTGCCGGTCTTGTCGGCATATGTCGAATCCCACAAGCGATACTCATCCTTGATGTTGCTGTACTCATAGCGGATGCCCGTGTAGAGGTTGTGGCGCTGGCTGCGCTGGATGGCGTAGTCGAGGCCGAGCGAGGCGACGCGCGAATGACCGACACCATCGAGTGCCTCAAAGGTATCGCCGAGCTGATATGTCAAGACGTTGTAGCCCGCCGTGAGCTTCATGCCGTCGCGGATGACCGGGATCGTGTAGTTGGCACCCCAGTTGAAGAGCTCGTTGCCCGTCGTCGTGATGCCGACGGCCAGGTGGTCGCCCTCATGCGCGAGGTTCAGGAAATCGTAGTCGACGCCGTACTCGTTGTAGCCTGTCGAGCGGTTACCGTAGTTGTCGATGGAGAACAGGCCCTGCTTGCCGTTGTGCGGATTGAGGTCGAGCGTCACATGGACCGTGCCCGGATTCTCGCCCGTCGTCAGGACGGCCTTGGCGTCAGCACCCGCGAGGTCGGAGAGCAGCCAGACGGCGCGCTCAAGGTTGGCGCGCGTCAGGTAGTCGCCCTTCTTGAGGAAGGCCGTCTCGCGCTTGATGACGCCCTCGTGGATCTTCGTGTTGTTCTGGATTGTGATGCCGTCAAAGCGTCCGACGGTCACGGCGTACTCGACGACGCCGTTCTCGATCTTCTGAACCGGCAGATAAGCGTGTGCCGCGATGTAGCCCTTGTCGCGGAAGTAACGCGAGAGCGTGTCCGCGCCCTCCTGCAGGTCCTTGAACGTCACGAGCTTGCCCTTCTTGTCGGCCAGCAGGCTCTTGAGCGTGTCTTCGCTGTAGATATCCTGGCCCGTGATTTTGAAGTCATTGACCTGCACCTTGAGCGTGTCCGGCAGGTCGAGGCTCGGGCGCTGCTCCTGCTCGACCTGGATGTCGGCATTGCCGACGGAGACTCCTGCCTGATCGAAATCCTTCTTATTCCGCTGTTCTTCGACCAGCTGACCGGCATTGACCAGGCGGTCGCGATTTGCGTCAAGGGCCGCCTTGTCCGGCGTCACCGGCGCTGCCGACGCCGAGCCCATATTCAGTAAGCCAAAGGCCACGGCTGCCGCCAGCATGCTGAGGCAGTTGCCCGTACTCTTGGCAGCATGTCTGCCATGTCTTCTGTGTTTCATCAAAAAGCCCTCCTCTTTTTCTTCACGAGTTCCTCTCTCATTCATTGCTGCATTTCCTTGCTGTCTATCTTATCCTCATTTCCTTCCAGAAGTTCTCAGAAGCAGAGTTAAGCAGAGTTTGCCTATATTCAGTACTACATTTCGCTTTCTTGAACGCCAATTCCTGCTCAATAAGAAAAATTCTTTCTAAATACCGCCAGGAATACACAAATAGACACTTCTTGCCCATTTGTCCAACGCAAAAGAACAGGCAGACTCCAAACGGAGACTGCCTGTCCAGAAGATCTGTCAATCTTTGATATTCGTGATGATACGGCCGAGGCGCGTGCCGGAGAAGAGGTTCCAGGTCCACTTGATCGCAACCGTGAAGTTGGCATGTGCACCGGCGAGGCGCAAGAGGTGGACGAACATCCATGCGCACCAAGCGATGAAACCCGTCATCTGCGGGTTCAGCTTCGTCTTGTCGACGACAGCTTCGCCGCGGCCGATCGTGGCCATAGCGCCGAGGTCTTTGTAGTGGAACGTCGCGAGGTCCTGCTGGCCGCGGATGAGCTTCATGATGTTGTCATGCGCCGTCTGTGCCTGCTGCATGGCAACCGGTGCGACCGTCGGCAGCGGGCGCTCCGTGCCGTGCTGGTAGTGCGCGCAATCGCCGATAGCGAAGACGCAGTCGCTGCCCTCGACCTGCAGCTTCTCGTTGACAATGATGCGGCCGCCGCGGTCGACTTCACCGCCGCAGTCCTTGATGAACGGCACGGCCTTGACGCCTGCTGCCCAGATGACCGTCTGCGTCGGGATTGTCCTGCCGTCCTTGAGCTTGAGGTCGTTGCCGTCGTAGCCGACAACCTGGGTGTTCAGCATGACGTCGACGCCCTTCTTGCGCAGGACCTTGACAGCGTGCTCGCGCAGGTTCGGGGCGACCATCGGCAGGACATTAGGCGTGGCCTCGATGAGCTTGACGCTGACTTCGCTGAAGTCGAGGTTGTGGAACTCCTTCTGCTGGATGCCGAAGAGCTCCGTCAGGGCGCCGGATTCCTCGATGCCCGTCGGGCCGCCGCCGACGACGACGAACGTCAGCATGCGGCGGCGAACTGCCGGGTCCGTCTCCTTGTTGGCGCGCTCGAACATGTGCAGCACGTGATTGCGGATGTGGAGTGCCTCCTGCAGCGTCTTCATGCCGTAGGAGTGCTCTTCGACTTCCTTCATGCCGAAGAAGTTCGTCGTCGCACCGGCTGCGAGGATGAGGTAGTCGTAAGCGAGCTCACCGTGATTCGTCAGCAGGACCTTGCGCGCCTGGTCGACGCCCTCGGCCTTAGCCATGAAGAACTCCACGTTCTTGGTCTTGCGGAAGAACGTGCGGACCGGATAGGCGATCTCGTCCGTCGAGAGGACTGCCGTCGACACCTGATACAGCAATGGCTGGAAGAGCTGGAAGTTGTGGCGGTCGACGAGCATGACGTCGACATCTTCCTTCGCAAAGAGCTTGGCGAGTTTGACGCCGCCGAAGCCTGCACCGACAATGACAATACGTGGTCTCTTCTGATTCTGCTGATCTGCCATGATGAGTCCTCCCCTGACAATACACACGAAATAAGGAATGATGGAAATAATTGCATAATTGTAGTGAAAGTGAAAAAATTAACTTTCCGATGAAAAAAATCACATCGTGTAAGCGTCCTTCACGTACCACGATGATTTCGGCGAGCTCTCCGGCAGAGAATGTGCATTTTTTAACTTACCTGTCGGCACTTCTGCACGCCGTTGTTTTCTTTTGGTTACTATCATAGCACGTTTCACGAGTATTGCAAGTCATTTCGCGCTTTTTTTCACAAAGTTATTGTTCATTCCCATTTTTCTGTCAGGTTTCCATTTGTTTTGCTTCTATGAATCGCGGCTATGTCATTCCATGCATAGGAGGAATGTAAAAAAGGACTGGTTCTGAGACGAGATGCACAGAACCAGCCTCTATCCGCAACAATCCCCAGGCTCAATAGCGCTTGCGCTTGACGGATGAGTCGTAGCCGAGCTGTTCGCGGTATTTCATGACGGTGCGGCGCGAGAGCGCGATGCCCTCTGCCTTGAGCAGGGTGCAGAGCTTCTGGTCCGACAGAGGCTTCTTGGGATCCTCGCCCTTGATGAATCTTTCGATGGCCGACTTGGCCTTGGCAGCGGCGACATCCTCCCCTGTATCAGTCCGCGCGCTGCGCGCTGTAAAGAAGCTGCGCAGCGCGATGACGCCCGTCGGTAGCTCGGCGTACTTATTGGCGACGGCGCGGCTGACGGTCGACTCGTGCACGCCGATGGTATCGGCCACCTCCTTCATCGTCATCGGTTCGAGGAAGGCGGGCCCCTTCTCGAAGTAGGCTGTCTGGCGCCGCACGATCTCCTCGACGACGCGGCGAATCGTCGTGCGGCGTTGCTCGATGCTGTTGATGAGCCAGGCAGCCGCGCGCAGGCGGCCCGCGATGTACTTCTGCGTCGCCTTGTCGAAGGTATCGGACTGTCGGTAGAGCGCGGAGATGTGGAGCTGTGGCACGCCGGCCTCTTCGACTTCGACCTCATAGCCCTTCTCGCCCTTCCGGATGATGACATCCGGCGTGATGTAGGCGGAGTCCGCCGCGCCATACGCGGAGCCGGGCTTTGGATTGAGGCGGCGCACGATGTCAACCGCCATCTGGACCTCGGCGGGGCGCACATGCTCGGCGGCGGCAATCTCCTTAAGGCGGTGCACGGCGACTGCATCGAGATGGCGGTCGATGATGGCGGCGACGAGCCCGTCGTAGATGCCCTGGCGCTGGGCCTGCAGGCGCAGGCATTCGGCGAGATCGCGCGCGCCGACGCCGGCCGGCTCGAAGCCCTGAATGACTGCGAGGATGCGCAGGACCTCCGCCTCGCTGCAAGCCATCGCACGGGCAACCTCAGCCACGGGCAGTGTCAAGTAACCGCGGCTGTCGAGCGAGCCGACGAGGAAGGTCGCGACAGCGCGCTCTTTCTCTGCCCCGTGCTCACCCTTAAAGGTGAAGTTGACCTGCTCGAGCAGCTCTTCCTCCAGTGTCGCATGAAGCGGTGCCGGTGCATCGAACTGGCGCTCGTCTTCATCGGTGAAGTAGGCCGGCTGCTTGCCGCCACCGTCGAGGTAGTCGGCGAGCGCGCGAACACCTGCATGCGCAGGGCCGCCCTGCTCGTAGAGCTCCCGACGCCCCGACGGATAGTCCATCTCGAGCACGGGGTTCTCCAGGTATTCTTTTTCAATGGTCGCGCAGAGTTCCTGTGCGGAGAGCTGCAGGATCTCGATGGCCTGCTGCAGCTGCATCGTCATCGCCAGATGCTGCGAGAGATTCATGCCAAGTGACTGCTCGATGCTCGTCACCCCCTTCTCGTGTCTTTTTATTGACTCTCATTATAGCATACCCGCATAAAAAATCCACTGCACCAATGGCACGGGTGCAGTGGATTGCATGTGTGACAGTCAGACCGTCGGATAGTCAGGTTTGGCGGATTGCCTTATGCCTGCTGCTGCGACATGGCAGCGGCGATGGCGGCGCCGAGGCCCGAACCGCCGTTCTCGAGTACGGTGTCGACGAGCGATGCCGACTCACCGAGCAGCTCGGAGAGGGCGCGCATGATGTTCTCTTTCGCCAGCGGCATCTTCTCGTAGACGGAGCCGTCGATGGCGATGTGCTGCTTCTTGATGGCTTCATCGCCAGCCAGCTGCCAGATGATGCCAACATAGGTGGCCGTGACGAGACGCGCGGAGCGGACGACGAGTGCCGATGCGAGCTCCTGTAGGCGCTGGCGGTCGACCTCCTCGAGATCATGGCCCGTCTTGGCACTGACGATGCGGCCGACTTCCGAGAGTCCTGCCGTCTCGTCGAGGATGATGTTGCTCATGTCAATGCTCGTGAAGCCGTACTTCTTGCCCTTCTCACCGAGCAGCTCAGCGATAGCCATGCCGAAGAGCTCGCCCATGTAACGGCCGGAAACCATCTTCTCGAGGCGCTGCTCGCCCGGCTTCTCGGACTGAGCATCAAATTCTGCGTCAAAGCGGTTCGGCGCGAGCTTCATGAATCCGCCGGACTCGAGGTTCAGGATCATCGGGCGCTCTGCCTTGCCCTTGAACGGCTCGAAGTAGCAGGTGTTGTGTCCCGTCGCATAGATGGAGCCGATGTAGGTGTCGGCCTGCTTGTAGGCAGCGGCGAGCAGGACGGCGACCGTGTCGTTGATGACAGCCGTCGGCTCGACATTGTCGATGCCCTGGCGGTGCAGCGCTTCCTTGAGCAGGTCATTGACGACCTTGCCCTCGACGCCTGCCGTAGCGAATTCCTTCGTCCAGATGATGAGCTTCGCGTTGTAGAGGTCCGTCTGCTCCGACGGGAAGGAGAAGGTGTGGCCAAGCAGATACTTCGTCGTGTGGTCGCCCTCGATGGCCTCATCGACGAGTTCTGCGATGAAATCGAACTGCTGCTCGGCCGTCGAGCCCTCGCCGACGAAGTCGTAAACGCCCTCGACGCGCAGCGGCTTGGCGACTTTCTTCAGGACTTCGAACTTGCCGTGACCGTCGAGGCGGATGCGCAGGACGCGGACATTCGTGCCGCCGAAGTCGAGTGCGAGGTACTCGCCCGTCTCCTCGCCCGTCGGCAGACCGACGTACGACTTGAGCATGCGCAGCGACGACTCATCCGGATTGTCAAGGCCCTTGCGCAGGTCATAGCGGAAATCCGCTGCGACCTCATGGAGGCGGTCTCCGTCGACCTTGAATTCTTCGATGATCTCAGCAAACTGGTTTTTGTCAAATGCCATGATTACCTTCCCCTTTATTTGAAATAGAGATAAATGATTCGCGTGTTGATTCAGGAGTCCTGCTGTTCGGCGATCTCTTCGAGATAAGCCCAACGCTCCATGAGGTGATCGAGCTCCGCTGCGAGGCGCGTCTCCTCGCGGCCGAGTTCCGCAAGGCGCGTGTAGTCGGACGCATTCTGCTGCATCTCGAGCCGGACGACTTTGAGCTCGCCCTCTTTGCTCGCGATGACGCCCTCGATCTCTGCGTATTCCTTCTGCTCGCCAAAGCTCAGGCGGCGCTTCGCTTCGCGTGCGGGGCGCTCCTGCGCCCTTTTCGGCTCGCGCTCCTTCTTCGCCTCGGCAGCAGGCGGTGCCTGCTGCGCTTTCTTCGCTTCTTCCTCGCGCTCCTTCTCCTTGTAGTAGGAGTAGCCGCCCGCGTAGAGGCGCAGGCTGCCGTCGGGCTGGTAGACGAAGACTTTGTCGGCCAGGCGGTCGACGAAGAAGCGGTCATGCGAGACGAAGAGGATCGCGCCGCGGAAGTCGTCGATGAACGACTCGAGCACGGACATGGTCTCAAGGTCGAGGTCGTTCGTCGGCTCATCTAAGAGCAGGACGTTCGGCTCCTCCATCAGGATGCGCAACAGGAAGAGGCGGCGCTTCTCGCCTCCCGACAGCCGCGCAATCGGCGTCCACTGGAGCTCGCCCGGGAACAGGAAGCGCTCCATGAGCTCCTTGGCCGAGATGCGCGAGCCGTCCGCGAGCGTGATGGCGCGCGCGGCCTCCTGGATGTACTCGATGGCGCGCAGGCGCTCGTCCATGCTGACGGCGCGCTGCGTGAAGTAGCCGATCTTGACCGTCTGGCCAATCGTCACCGTACCGCTCGTCGACTGCAGGCGCCCCGCAAAGATATTGAGGAGCGTCGACTTGCCTGTGCCGTTGCGGCCGAGGATGGCCACGCGGTCATTGCGCAGGACGGTGTAGGAAAAGTCGCGGATGATCGTCCGGCCGCCCACCTCGTAACTCACATGGTCGAGCTCGATGACGGTACGCCCGAGGCGGCTGCCCGCGAGCCCGATCTCGACCGTGCTGCGGTCGAGGTCGACTTTCTTGTTTTTGACCTCCTCGTAGCGCTCGATGCGGGCGCGCTGCTTCGTCGAGCGGGCCTGTGCACCGCGGCGCAACCACTTGAGCTCGTTGCGCAGGAAGTTCTGGCGCTTCTGCTCGCTGGCCTCCTCGCGCTCGATGCGCGCTTCCTTCTGCTCGAGGAACGAAGAGTAGTTGCCCGTGTAGGTGTAGGCACTGCCCTTGTCGAGCTCGAGGATCTTCGTCGCCGTGTTGTCGAGGAAGTAGCGGTCATGTGTGACCATCAGGAGCGCGCCCTTCTGGCCCCTGAGATACTCCTCGAGCCAGGCGATCGTCTCGCTGTCGAGATGGTTTGTCGGCTCGTCTAAAAGAAGCAGGTCACACGGCTGGATGAGCGCCGTCGCGAGAGCCAGGCGCTTCTGCTGGCCGCCCGAGAGCGTGCCGGCCTTGGCCGTGTAGTCGCCGATGCCGAGCTTCTGCAACACCGTCTTGGCCGTGCTCTCGACCTGCCAGCCGTCGAGCTCGTCAATCTTCTCCGCATACTGCATGATGCGCTTCTGTATCGCGGGGCTCTCAGGGTCCTTGGCCGCCTCAGCCAGTGCGAGCTCGTAGCCGCGCAGGGCATCCATCAAGGGCGTCATGCCGCGAAAGACCTCCATGAGCACCGTGTGCTCCGGGTCGAAGACCTTGTCCTGCGCGAGGTACTCGATGCGCAGGCCGCGCATCGTGACCATCGTGCCGTCATCGACGGGCACGAGCCCCGCGATGGCCTTGAGGAACGTCGACTTGCCCGTGCCATTGACACCGACGATGCCGACCTTGTCCCCCGCATCCATGCTGAGGTTGACCCCGGCAAACAGCTGCTTCTCGCCGTAGCTCTTCGTGAAATTCTCGAGTGTTATGATCATCTGTTATCTTCCTGTTTCCACCTGATACGTCTTATTATACTGTCTTTTTCCCGAAAATCCTAGTACAGGAAACGGAATGAGATTCTTAGATTTTACGGCATGTCGACGATCTCATCGTGCTCCTTCACGAGGTCCTCGGCGCAGTGGATGAGCACGCGCGTGATGCGCACGCCGTCAACTTCTTCGACGTAGAAGAGATTGCCGCCCGCAGCCGCCATCTGGCCGACGCGCGGCGTCTGGCCGATCTGGTCGTAGAGCCAGCCGCCGACAGTGTCGACGTCCTCGTCCTCGATGTCGATCTCGAGGATATCCTCGAGCTCTTCGAGCAGCATCTTGGCGTCGACTGAGAAGATGCGCTTGCCGCGGCGCTCGGCCGTCGGACGCTCCTCGTCGAACTCGTCCTGGATGTCGCCGACGATCTCTTCGACGATGTCCTCGATCGTCACCATGCCGGCCGTGCCGCCGTACTCATCGACGACGATGGCCATCTGGGAGCGCTGCTTCTGCATCGTCTTGAGAAGCACGCTGACATCCATGCTCTCCGGCACGATCAGCGCCTTGCGCGCCAAGCGGCGCAGGTTGGGCTTGCGCCCCTCTGCCATGACGCGCATGAGATCCTTGACGTGCAGGAAGCCGACGATATGGTCCTTGTCCTCGCGGCAGATCGGGTAGCGCGTGAGCTGTTCCTCGAGGATGGTCTGGATGTTTTCCTCCATCGTGTTCTCGAGGTAGAGGCAGACCATATCCGTGCGCGGCGTCATGATCTCGCGGACGTTGAGGTCGGTGAAATCGAAGACGTTGTCGACAAAGTCTACTTCTGTGTCATCGATGAGGCCCTGGCGGTGGCTCTCCTCCATGAGCAGGCGTATCTCCTCCTCGGTGTGGGCATCGTCGCCCTCCGAAGCCGTGTGGAAGCCCATGCGGTGCGCGACCCAGTTGGCCACGTGATTGAGCAGCCAGACGAACGGGTACATGACGCGCTGGAAGATCAGCATGGGCAGCGCCACATTCAGCATGATCTTCTCGACATTCTGGATGGCCATCGTCTTTGGCGTCAATTCGCCGAGCACGATGTGCATCCCCGTGATGATGGAAAAGGCGAGTGCCAGCGAAATCGTGTGGCCGACGACATCGTCGAGGCCGACGGCGTGCGTGATCGGCAGGATCAGCGTCGCGACGGCCGGCTCGCCGACCCAGCCGAGGCCGAGCGAGGCGAGCGTGATGCCGAGCTGTGTCACGGAAAGAGATGCGTCAAGGTGGTCGGTCAGCTTCTTGGCGTACTTCGCCTGACGGCTGCCCTCCTGGATGAGCGTCTCGAGACGCGAGGGGCGTATCTTGACGCAGGCAAACTCTGCCGCGACAAAGAAGCCGTTCATCGCGATGAGAAAGATTACGAGCAATAACTGGAATAATATGGGCACAATGTCCAAATCAGAGGAACCTCCTAAGTCCTAAAAAATCGAAAAACATAAAACGCAAAAACACCGCGTGACAGTCACGCTTCTTTTCCTGATGCTTTCTTGATGCTTTACTTATTGTGTTTCCTGGCCGGTCTTGCCGCGCGCGGGCCATGTTGACGGGTCTGCTTCCCCTTTCTTGCAGGAGCAGCCGCCTTGGCATGCGGCAACCGCTCAAACTCGATGCCGAGCTTCTTGCCGAGCTCGGAGAGCTTGACGGCTTCCTTGAAGTCGATCAAGGTGATGACGGCACCCTTGCGGCCGGCGCGCGCCGTGCGGCCAGCGCGGTGCTGGTAGACCTGCGCGCTCTCCGGAAAGTCGAGGTTGATGACGTAATCGACGGCCGGGATGTCAAGGCCGCGCGCCGCGAGGTCTGTCGAGAGGAGCAGCTGGGCACGGCCGCCCTTGATGGCGGCGATGGCCGACTGGCGCGCCTGCTTGGCGTCCTTGCCGAGCAGCGACTCGGCGCGGATGCCCTCGTAGCGCAATTTCGCGAGCGTCTGCTCAGCCGCGAACGTCCTGTTGATGAAGACGAGACCGCGCTCGATCGGCAGGGAACGCGTGAGCTTGCGCACGCGCTCGATCTTCTCGCGGAACGGTACGGTGACGAAGTAATGATGGCAGGCGGCCATCTCCTCGACCGACGCCTCGATCTCGATGCACTCCGGATGGCCGAGGAACGAAGCGCGGTCGCGCGCCTTCTTCGGGTCGGTCGCCGAGAACATCAAGGCCTGGCGGTCTGCCGGCAGCAATTTTACGACATCGGCTGTCGTCATGTCGTTCTGGTCGTCGAGCAGGCGGTCGAACTCGTCGAGCACGAGGAAGCGCACGCCCGCGAGCTTGAGCTTGCCCTTGCGCGCGAGCTCACAGATGCGGCCGCCCGAGCCGACGACGAGCTGCGGCTTCTCCTTGAGCTTGTCGATCTGGCGCGCGATGTTCGCGCCGCCGATGAGGCCCTGCACGCGGATGCCGAGGCCGACCTTCTGGCTGAGCTCGCGCGCCTCGCCAGCGATCTGCATCGCCAGCTCATACGTCGGGGCCAGCACGACGGCCTGTGTCTCGCGGCGGTCCTTGTCAAGCTGCATGAGGATGGGCAGCAGGTAGGCGAGCGTCTTGCCCGTGCCCGTCGGCGCCACGCCGAGGATGTCCGTGCCAGCGAGGATCTTCGGGATGGCCTGCTGCTGGATGGGCGTCGGCTCCTTGATGTTCTTGTCGGCGAGGACTGCTGCGAGTGCCTCGCTGACGCCTAAGTCGCGAAAGGTTTCCATATCTTCTCCTTATATCTTAAACAGGTATCACTTCTGTCATTTCGTCATTTCAAGAGCGGCTTGCCGTGGTCGTCGTCGAAGGTCGCCGTGCACCGCGGATAGTTCGAGCAGCCCCAGAAGACGCCGTTCTTGCCGTGGATGCTGCGCAGATGACCCTCGCGGCAACGCGGGCAGAGGAAGCTCGACGAGGCCGCATCCTTCTCCATATGCTCCATCGGGCTGGCCGAGTACTTGGGCTTGTCGGCCCAGGACTGCCAGGAGGAGGTCTTTTGCTGTGCTGCATAGCTCTTTTCGTCGGCCTCCATGCGCGCGGCGTAGTCGTCGGGCGAGAAGAGCGCGTTGAGCGCGGCGATATCGTCGTATGGCTCAGATGCACTGTGCGAGCTGTACGAACTATATGAGCGGTACGATTGGCTCGCCGCCGGAGCATCAGACTGGCGCGACTGCCAGGCCATCGCGGTGGCCGAGACGGCTGCCGGCGCCTCTCTTCGCGGCCGGCGCGCGAGGCGCGCTTTCGCGTCTTCGAGGTCGGGCTTGCCGTCCTTGTCGTTGCAGGTCATGCGGCACTTCGGGTAGTTCGAACAGCCCCAGAATACGCCATTCTTGCCCTTGCGCTTCGTCAGGACGCCCTGATGGCAGCGCGGGCAGACATTCTCGCCCTTGACCTCCATGTGGACGTCACCTGCCTTCGCGCAGAGCTTGCGCGTGAAGGCAATCTGCCCCTGCAGGAAGTCGGCAAGGCTCTCCCCGCCTTCCGACATCGAGTGGAGCTTGTCCTCCCAGACGGCCGTCGAGTCAGGGTACGTGAGCTCGTCGGGCAGCGCGTCGACGAGCAGATAGGCCGCGGGCGTCGGCACGAGATACTTCTTCTTGCCCTCGGCCTTCATGAACTTGCGGCGGATGAGGTCGTCGATGATCGTCGCGCGCGTCGCCTCTGTGCCGATGCCATAGACATCCTTGAGCTGCTTCTTCGCTTCAGGATTCTTGACGTACTTGTGGATTTCCTTCATGCCGGCCAAAAGCGTCGAAGCCGTGAAGCGCGTCGGCGGCTTCGTCATCTTCTCGAGCATGCGGCCGCGCTGCCAGGCCACATCGTCCTTCTTCTTCATGGCCGGCAATGTCTTGACGTTGTCTTCTTTGTCTTCCTTTTCGTCCTCCTCATCGGACTCCTGCTTCTTTTTCTGCGACTGGTACATGACCTTCCAGCCGAGGTCGCGCTCCGTGCGGCCACTGGCCGTGAACGTCTCCTCTTTATAGCAGACCTCGACCTTCGTCTGGTCATAGGTGTGGACGGGATAGAACTGCGCGAGGTAACCGCGCGCAATGAGGTGGTAGAGATTGCGCTCCTCCTGCGTCATCTTCGTGACATCGGCCTGCACCGTCGTCGGGATGATCGCATGGTGCGCGGAGATCTTCTTGTCGTTCCAGGCGCGGCTCTTCTGCTTGGGATTGGCCGCCTTCACCCACACGGCAATCTGCGCGTCGCCGGCCTTCGAGAGGTGCGCGAGGATGGTACTTGCATCGCCGAGCTGGTTCGTCGGCAGGTACTCGCAGTCTGAGCGCGGATACGTCGTGAGCTTCTTCTCGTAGAGCTTCTGCGCCGTGTCGAGGACGAGCTGCGGCGCGTAGCCGAAGCGTTTGCCCGCAAGCACCTGCAGCGTCGAGAGCGAGAACGGCAATGGCTGCGGCTCCTGCTTCTTCACCTTCTGGTACGATGAGATCACGGCGTCATGCGGCATCGCCTCGAAAAAGGCGAGCTTCTCGTCCGCGATCTTCTTGTCGACGAGGCGGTTCTCGCTATCAAGCCCCGCCATCGTGTCCTGCGGCTTCCACTGCGCCTCGAAGCTGCCGTTTGCATGCTGGAAGGTGCCGCGGATGAGGTAGTAGGTCACGGGCTTGAAGTTCTCGATCTCGCGCTCGCGGCGCACGACGAGCGAGAGCGTCGGCGTCTTGACGCGGCCGATTGGCAGCACGAGGCGCTCATGGCCGGCGCGGCGCGCGGCCAATGTGTAGGCGCGCGAGAGATTCATGCCGATGAGCCAGTCGGCGCGGGCTCTGGCAAGTGCCGACTGCTTGAGATTGAAGAAATCGCGGTTGTCGCGCAGGCTCGCATTGGCCTTCTTGATGCTCTTCTCGTCGAGCGCGTTCAAGAGGATACGGCGCACGGGCTTCTTGTTCCCGAGATAGTCGAGCACCTCGTCGACGAGCAGCTGGCCCTCGCGGTCCGGGTCGCCGCCATGCACGATCTCGTCAGCCTTATCGATCAGCGACTTGACGATGGCAAACTGCTTCTCGCAGTTCTTGTCGACGAAGAGCTTCCAGTGCTCGGGGATGATGGGCAGGTCATCGGCGCGCCAGCGCTTGTATTTCGGGTCGTACTCTTCAGGCTCCGCCTGGCGCAGGATGTGGCCGAAGAGCCAGGTCACGACGCCGTCCTTCGTCACGAGGTAGCCATCATGGCGCACGATGGGCCCCGTCAGGCACTTGGCGAGCTCGCGGCCCACACTCGGTTTCTCGGCAATATAAAGACGCAAGAGTCTTGCGGCCTCCTTTCAATAAAATATAGAAAATAAAACGACACAATCACGAGATGAGCTTGTAGATGCCCCAGACGATGACACCGACCCAGGCCAGCAGGAACACGGTCACGAGTATGCCGGCGAGCTTCGCATGGCGCAGGATGTAGTCGGCCTGGCGCTCGCAGTCCGACCGCACGGGGTACGGCAGCATGCGCATGAGCATGGCGATGGCAGCCGGCACGAGCACAGCATCGTCGAGCATGCCGAAGACAGGGATGGCATCGGGAATCAGGTCAATCGGGCTCAAGAGGTAGAAGATGGCCAGGAGCATCATACCCTTGACCTTCCGCGGTGTCTGGCGGCTCTTGAGCGAGAGCAGCATGACGAGGATGTCATGCCGGAAAAGGCGCAATACGCCGAGTAATCGTCCCATTTTGCAAACTCCTAGTTCAAAGTAAATACAGTCTCATTTTACCACACAACGAGCCATGCTGTCTGGAAAGGTGCTGAATTTCGAGAAATTGCCGGAATGTCTTATACAATTATAACATAGGAATTGACAGCATTATTCCTATTTGGTATAATAAATTAACATTTTGACAGATAATAATTCTCTTTGGTAGGTTTGTTTTTACAGGAGGACAACATATGAGCAAGAAGACCTTCCCGCTCTCCAAGGAGCAGCTTGAGGAAATCATCAAGAAGTACCCGACTCCGTTCCACATCTACGACGAGCGCGCCATCCGCGAGAACATCCGCAAGCTCCAGAAGGCATTTGCCTGGGCTCCACGCTTCCGCGAGCAGTTCGCCGTCAAGGCGCTGCCGAACCCGCGCATCCTGCAGGTCCTGCACGAAGAAGGTGCTGGCACGGACAACAGCAGCCTCGCCGAGCTCGTGCTCTCGGAAGCGTCGGGCTACAAGGGCGAGGAGATCCTGCTGACCTCCAACGACACGCCGGCGGACGAGTTCCAGAAGGCCATCGAGCTCGGTGCCATCATCAACCTCGATGACATCAGCCATCTCGACTACCTCGAGAAGAACGCTGGCCTGCCGAAGATCATCTGCTTCCGCTACAACCCGGGCGACCTCATCGAAGGCAACGACATCATCGGCAAGCCGACGGAAGCGAAGTACGGCCTGACGCGCGACCAGCTCTTCGAGGCCTACAAGATGGCACAGGAGAAGGGCGTCAAGCGCTTCGGCCTGCACACGATGGTCGCTTCGAACGAGCGCCGCACGGAGGCCTTCGTCTTCACGGCCAAGCTCATGTTTGAGCTGGCAGTCGAGCTCAAGCGCCGCCTCGGCATCCACGTCGAGTTCGTCAACATCGGCGGCGGCATCGGCATCCCCTACCGCCCGGAAGAGGAGCCTGTCGACCTCGAAGCAGTCGGCGAGGGCATCCACAAGCTCTACAATGAGATGATGGTACCGGAGGGCCTCGGCGACATCGCCATGATGACCGAGAGCGGCCGCGCCATCACGGGCCCTGCTGGCTGGCTCGTCTCGACGGCAATCCACGAGAAGAAGACCTACAAGGACTACATCGGCCTCGACTCCTGCATGGCCAACCTCATGCGCCCGGCCATGTATGGCGCCTACCACCACATCACGATCGCCGGCAAGGAGAACGAGCCCTGCGACCACACGTACGACATCACGGGCTCGCTCTGCGAGAACAACGATAAGTTCGCCATCGACCGCAAGCTGCCGAAGATTGACATCGGCGACCGCGTGATCATCCACGATACGGGTGCACACGGCAGCGCGATGGGCTTCAACTACAACGGCAAGCTCTGGTGCGCCGAGCTGCTGCTCCACGAAGACGGCAGCGTCGAGCTCATCCGCCGCGCCGAGACGCTCGACGATTACTTCGCCACCCTCAAATACCCGGGCAGCGTAATGTAATTTGTGATTGTACGCACATCCGGAGTAGAAGGCGGAGAGGCATGTATTTCGGCTTCGGCGCTCTGCTGAATGGCCCCCATGACCAGATTGCGCATCGATGCCGATTCGCCGCCTGCCACGGCGTTCCGACATCGCATGCTTTGCCACGCCTGTCTTGGGGCCCATCCCTGCGGGCAATCGCTTCGCTTCTGCAGGCGAAACACATGCCTCCCCGCTCAGGGCTATGCAAACTGAGTGGCAGGGCTGCTCGTCACGCAGAGCAAAGAGGGGATGGCCGGGCAAAAGCGAAGCGTTTGACCGTCTGCGT